>MDTD01088579.1_pt1 | contig 15278 bp, 19 predicted proteins | sample 811221 | NCBI WGS metagenome assembly MDTD01 (sample SAMN05326646, study PRJNA326480) | marine metagenome | isolation source: seawater | place: Pacific Ocean: South West | collected 2011
GTCTTCGGTTTTTCCAGTTGTAGTAGCGTAGTAAATTCCTACAGTCATAACTTCAAATTGATTACCTTAAAATAATAAAATTAAAAAACGATAAATTAATTTTTTAAAAAACTTTTTCATGTAAAATATTATACTTATTAATGTGTAAAAAGTTTTAATGTAATTTTAATCTTAATGATCTAGCACTTATGACACAAATTAACTTAGAAATATCAATAAGTGAATTAACTTCAAATTTTGATTTCACAAGCGACAAAAAATATAGATTAATTGTTATTTTCGGCTTGTTAGGAGATTTTGATACTTTTGAATATGGAATCAATCTTGCAAAAAATTTAAAAAGAAAAGATTATCAGAAAAACCTAGACGTATTTGCTATCGCAATTGGCAGTGCTGAGGGTAAAAAAAGATTTTGCGAATTCACAGGTTTCCCAGAAGAAAATTTGAGAATAGTTAGTAATAATCAAATTCATAATTTAGTTGGAGCCTCTAATGGATTAGATATTGGTATGGGAGGCTGGATTAATATGTTTTTAATGCTGCTAGGGATAGGGTCTCCAAAGACAATTAATGAGGTAGTTAGAGGATATATTGGAGATAGAAAAGCAAAGGATATACTTAAAGAAGAAGATATTATAAAAATATTCAACTCTATTAGTATTTCAGGAAAACTTTTTAGTAATACTTTTGGAAGTGGCTATTTAAGGCCATTTGAATTAGCGACAATCAGACTAAACAATATGATTGAAATTATAAATAATTGGAAATCTTATATTTTAAATACAAAATATCTACCTCAAAGAACTGCTACATTTCTTATTAATAATAAAAATGAAATTGAATACAAATATTTTTCAAAGGATATTCTTAATTATTCAAAAAATATGAGCTCGCCTCTAGAATTTTTAGATGAATTATTTAAATATGATTAATTTTAATACAGATTATTATGGTTATGCCGCAGCTATTTTAACTACAATTGCTTTCCTTCCTCAGCTAATCAAAACCATTAAAACAAAAAAAGCTGAAGATGTTTCTCTAATAACACTAATAATGTTCATTACAGGAGTATGTTTTTGGATTATATATGGCTATCAAATATCTTCAGTTCCGATATTGGTAGCAAACACTATAACATTAATTTTAAATACGCTCATACTAATTTTTAAGATAATCTTTAAAAAACAACCTATATAATTAACTTTTTAATGTATTAAATAATTTAATCTATTTAAAAATCGCAAAATTATCTTATATTTTAAATAAATATTTGAAAATCTTGAAAACAACAAAATGTTGGGTTTGGTTTAGAGGTAATTTAAATGCTAATGGTTGCTGGAAAGAGGGTTTTACGTGTACATTTGATGAAAAACCAGGGATATTAATAGAAAGCCCCTCTTACGTTAGTTGCAGAGTTCCTACATGGAGAGTATTAACAACACCTCCTGAAGATTTAGCAAAAAGTCCAAATATCCCAGATAATGCTGTCTGGAAAATTATTTAATTTTTAAAAAAAATTATCAAATATTTAGTTATAGTTAAAAGTCAGATTAAAAATTTAAAACTATTTCCAAATTATTTATAAATATCGTTCCTTTTTTAATAATCGGTTTTTTTATAGGAAGAATTAAACCGAAAGCATCGGAAAGTATCTCTATTCCACTTATTAAATATGGAATACCACTTAGTATAGTAGGACTTTTACTTAAGGCAGGAATAAACATTGACTTAATTCAATCAGCCCTAGTTTCATTTTTTACTATCTCATTAATGATAGTGTTTATAAATGCAATTCCTTTTATTAAAAAACTCTTCCCAAGCTATACACTTCAGTTAGGAGGTTTAATTGGTAATACTTCATTTCTAGGGATTCCCATTTCATTAGCTCTTCTCCCAACATACATAATAAACTTTACTATTGGCTTTGATTTGGGTACTACATTCTTTGCATGGATTTTCGGACCCTTTTTACTAAAAGAAAAAGAAAAACAATATTCATTTCTAAATTTTAAAAGACTTTCATTAACAATTTCTAATAGTCCTGCTACAAAAGGAATTATTGGCGTACTTATTATTTATTTACTTAACTTAGAAAATGTTCTTGTTAATGTTCTATGGATTCCCGCAAAATTTGTTATTTATTTAGCAATAATAGTTGTTGGCACGAGATTAGGTGTAATAACAAGTAAAAAGAATAAATTATTTGACTTAAGAGGAGGAATTAGTAATTCAATTTTTTTAAAGTTGTTTTTATTTCCAACTATTGTTTACGGTATATGTAATTTTTTAAATTTATCGCAGGTAGCAACCACAGCATTGGTTCTTCAGGCTGGAACACCAAGTGCTATCTCAACAATCCTAATGGCAGAGGCATATAAAAACAATCAAGATACAGCAGCTAAAACTCTTTTTGCAACAACTATAATCTCAATATTAACAATCCCAATAATAGCTTTATTACTTAATTATTAAATTCCTTATTCGAGTAAAAAGGATAAATTGATACATAAAAAGTATTAATTGTAAACAAAAGATGCAGAGATCCACATAATGTCTTAAGATTTTCTTTATGAATTCAATAAACCCAAAAAATGAATACATTCCGTTAAGAATAAGTATCTCATTAAGAAGGGATACTTTGAGGCTTCTTTCTGAGATGGCTTCCGATATGGGGTTGAGTATTAATGAAGTATTAACTTTTTTAGCTGAAGATTCAGTTATTGATCTTGAATTAGATGAAGAATTTAATGAAATTAAAATTCCAAACGAATGCAGTTTAGAAGAATTAACAGAAGAACTTAGACGTAGAAAATCCACCTAAAATTTTTCAAAATTTTTCATTCTCCATGTAGATTGAAATCCATTTTTTATAAATCTTGAAGCATATAAATTCAAATCATTTGTTCTCACCCTTATAAGCCTATAAATACCAAATTTTCCTAAATCTTCATTATTAATAAATTTCCAATGTGAATTTTGATTGGAGTATTTATCAATTACTACTAAAAAAGTTTTAGATTCATAATTTGGTCTATCTAAATGATTTATTCTCCTATCATATTTAAATCTTTCTGATAAATTTATAAGTCCTACTTTCGAGTTAGACTCATAAAAAACTATTTGTTTAGAATAAAAATGTAAAGAAGGTTTTCTAATTCCAATCATAGCTAGCGGTTCTTTATCCTTACGTACACTAATTATTTTGTTGGATAAATTTCTAATTGGAAGTTGTCTAGAGAGATCAGTTATTTTTCTTATTGGAGGTATTAGGAATAAAGGAAATGAAAGGAATAAAACCTGCAAAAATAAAATAGCTTTTCTAGATTTGAATACTAATAAAATCAATGAAAATGCCGTTAATAAAAGAGAAATAATTCTGGCTTTTTTTATTAATCCAAACTGATTGATATCTTCGATAAGATTAGGCATCTCAGGATCATTTATTAATTCCAACCAAGAATTTGAAAGAGATAATGCAATAAAAAAACTTAGGAATATTAATGTAGTTAAAGCTAAAATTTTTTTGTTTGTACTTTGATTCTTATACACAACCCCTGCACTATTAGTTATAAGAATTGCAGCAGCTGGAATAGCTGGCAACCAGTAGCTAGGAAGTTTTGTAGCTGACAAACTAAAAAACACAAAGATAGAGCTAATCCAACAAAGAGAGAATATGAACAAACTTCTAGAATTCTTTGAATCTTTTCTAAAGTTTTTTACCAATTCAATTATTGAGATGTAAATACCATGAATTAGAAAAACAGAAAATGGTAATGAACCTAAGAACAAAACAAAAAGGAAAAACCACCATGGTTCTGAATGATTATTGACTACAGAAGTATACCTTTGCAGGTTATGGTAACCAAAAAAACTTTCTAAAAAAGGTCTACCCTCCTTTACCAATAAAATCAAAAACCAAGGTAATGCAATAATTAAAGTTATTGCAATTCCTTTTAATGGTTTTAATCTTTTAATAAGTATTTTCCAATCCTTTTGGATTAAGAGAAAACTAAATATTGTAAGAAAAACTATAACTATAGCAACAGGTCCTTTAGTAAGTATCGCCAACCCTAAAAATAACCAAGGAAAAATAAAATTTTGATTTGTATCACAAATCATTCTTCTCCAAAACAGAAGAAGACTTATTCCAACTGTTCCACATAACAGAGAATCACTTACAGCTGTTTTGCTCCAAATTATTATTAATGGAGATAAAGCAAAAGCTAAAGAAGATACTACCGTTAAGAAAATTTTATTTGTAGCTTGTCGCTGACTTATTAGAAAAGTATCCGCGATAACGATCATTAATACTAATGAGGACATCGCAGATGGAATCCTTGCAGAGAATGTCCCATAATTGTCCCAAATTTGGTTGCCGGGCAATGAATAAAATATTGCCATAAACCAATAAAATAATGGCGGTTTATCGAAACGCAAAATCCCATTTACTTTGGGAGTAAGCCAATCTCCAGATTCACTCATTGCCCTACCAGCAGCAGCGAATAATGGAGGAGTTTCATCAACTAAGCCAGTCGAACCTAGATCTATTACAAAAATTAATATCCCAAAAAGGAATAAAAGAGATATTAAGAGGATTCTTTTATTGGATTTTATTTTCAACATAAGTCAAATGTTATTCGTACCCTTTTATGGCTAGGTTTATCCAGTTAACGACTTTTTTAGCAAAGATTTTTGAAGAAGCATTTTTCTCTACCCATTTTCTGCATTCTAAACGTTTAATAAGATTTATTTTTCTTATGTAAGAAACAAGTTCATCTTTATCATCAGGTTTAACAAGAAAACCTGTTTTACCATGCTGTACAATTTCGCTTGGCCCGCCTCTTTGATAAGCTACTACAGGTACGCCACATGCCATTGCCTCTACAACAACATTTCCATAAGCCTCATTCCATTTTGGAGTATTAATTAATACTCTGCATTTTCCTAAATCTTCCTGTAACTGCTTTGTTTTAACAAAACCTTTCCAAGTTATTAAATCAGAGGGAAATGATTTCTCAATATTTGAAGCATAATTTTTATCTTGAAGAAAGCCCCAGACATTTATTTCTTCCTTAAGTTTAGATGCTGCATAGACTGCATCCTCTAACCCTTTTTCAGGAGCGATTCTTCCAACCCAACCTAGAGGACCATTAAGTTTATGATTAAATGAGTAATCAGCCAATTGAAAACCATTACCAAGAATAATAGGATTACTAATAAAAGGATAATCTAACGCCTGTTTTTTGGTATGAAAAGCAAAATTATATGGAAACTTTGAATAAACTTTATAAATTAAATTTCTAATTTCATTACTTTCATCTCCCATACTAACTAAGTGCAAAATTGGGATATCAATATTTAAAGTTTTTGAAATTGGCAACCAATCATATGAAAGGTTTATTACTGCTTCACAATCCTCTCTAAAGAGTAAAGCCTTTTCAAGCATATTTGAAATTAATGAATTCTTTTTATTAATTATTGGAGAATAATATTCCATATGTTGCCAGCTTTCTGGAGGCTCGCCTCCTATGCAAAATAGTTCAGCATCACTACATGATTTTGATAATTTTGAGTCTCTAGGAGCAATAACTTTAATTTTATGGCCTAACTCCAAAAGGCCACTTACAAGTGAATTTAGTGTAAGCTCAACTCCACCACCCTTACCACTTCCTAAAAAGCCTATAGGTGTACTAATTATGATCAAATTCATATTTGAATAACTTAGGCTAATAAATATTTGAAATTTTAACTTTTATTCTTTTAATTCCCATAAAGATTGCCTTTGGCTAACAAAAAAAACAGACACAAGAACAAAAACTACTCCAACCCATTGAACAGTAGTAAGCCTCTCATTCAACCATACACCGCCACTAAGCAATGCAAAAACAGGTGTAAGAAATGCAAGTGTACTGAATCCCGTTATTTCTTTATTATTTGCAAAATAAAAGAATAAACCATAAGCGATAGCTCCTCCAAAAATGCTAGTAAAAGACATCAAACCCCAATCATAAATAGACCATTCAGGCCAAGATTGAAAATTTGTTTCCCAAAAATATTTGATTATCAAAGGTAAGCTTCCAAAGACCATATGCCAACCCGTAACAGCGACAGGATCACTTTTTTTACATGTAAATCTTATTAAAATAGTACCTAAAGCCATAGCTAATGATGCTGCAAGCATCCATGCCTCGCCAACATTAAATTGAACATCGCTTAAATTTGTATCTGACATCAACCACCATTTCTCTAAAAATTCTTTTGGAAAGCCTAGAAATATAATTCCTCCTAGACCAAACAATAACCCGAGCCATCCTATCGGATTAATTAAATTTCCGAATATTGCTCTTGCTAATAAAGCAACAAGAAGTGGTTGAGAATCTATTAAAACTGATCCTAAGCCAGCTCCTGTTTTTGATATTCCATAGGTGAGGAACAACTGAAAAAAAGTTGCATCGACAATCGTAAATACAAAAAACCATTTCAAATCACACCTATATATTTTAATATCTCTCTTAAGGAAATATGTTGTAATCAGAACAAGAATACCTGCCGGCAATAATCTCAAGAAAGCTACTAATTCGGGACCACCGCTTGATACGAGAGGCGTCATGGCTGCCATTGACGTACCCCATAATGCAAAGGGAAGTATCATTAAAAACCAATTAAGAATTAAATTCATTAAATCTGCTGATAAGCTTTTTATTGTTGCTTTAAGATTAATTCTAAAAAGAAAAAAGAATGATTTGGCCTTTTAGACGAAAGTCAAAAAAAAGAATGGCACGTATTGTAATAGAAGAGCCTATTACAAGTTCAACAAGAATTGCCACTCTTAAAGCTCTTAAACAAGTCGAGGATAGAGAATTTCCTGCTCTTATCTTGAGAATTGATAGTCCAGGGGGGACAGTAGGTGATAGCCAAGAAATTTACTCAGCAATTAAAAGACTAAAATCCAAAGGATGTAAAGTAATTGCGAGTTTTGGCAATATCTCTGCTTCAGGAGGAGTTTATATTGGAGTTGCAGCTGATAAAATTGTTGCTAATCCTGGTACGATAACTGGTTCAATTGGAGTAATCATCAGAGGAAACAACTTATCTGTATTATTAGATAAAATAGGTATTAAATTTGAAACTGTAAAAAGTGGTCTCTATAAAGATATCCTTTCACCTGACAAGCCACTTAGTGAGGAAGGTCGCGCACTTCTTCAAAATTTAATAGATGAAAGTTATAAACAATTTACTGAGGCAGTCTCAGAGGGGAGAAATATCCCGGTAGAGGAAGTTAAAAAGTTTGCTGACGGAAGAATATTCACAGGTACTCAAGCAAAAAAACTTGGCCTAGTTGATGAAATTGGAGATGAAGTTGTTGCAAGAGAAATTGCTGCTGAAATGGCTAATATTGATATTAAAATAGAGCCTCTTACTTTAGGTAAGAAGAAGAAAAAAATACTTGGTCTCATTCCAGGAAGTCGGATCATTGAGAAACTTATTAACCAAATAATATTCGAAATTGATTCATCGAATAAATTTCTATGGCTATATAAGCCCTAAGAAAAGGCATGAGAGAATTAAGTGAATTTGATAAAAATCTTGCCGCAATAAGAGGAGCAACAACTTCTATAAACAACTCAAAACATGAGATAGAGATTGCTGTTAGTGAGCTTATTGAGGAATTAATTACACGAAACAAACTCTCGAGTGAAAATATTTTATCAATTACCTTTACAACAACAAAAGATTTGGATGCTTGTTTTCCCGCTTCCATAGCTCGTAAATGCAATAATCTAGACTCGGTTGCATTTTTGGATTGCCAGCAAATGTATGTGCCAAATGATATTAAGTATTGTATAAGATTAATGGCAATAGTTATACTGCCAAACGACATAAAACCAAAGCATCCATATTTAAGAGGAGCATCAAATCTAAGACCAGATAGATGTTGACCTGTTAAAATTTTATAAATGAAATTCATTAAATTAAACCTTTTTTTATAACTCAAAATGCCTTCTAAATTTAAAAAATTATTTATTTTTCATCCACTCAAGTTACTAGTATGCTTACCTTTATTAATTACATTAATTTATCCTAATGAATCAAATAAAGTAAGAGCCGGCATAGAATTTCAATGGAATAATGACAGTGATTACAGAAGGCTAAGGTGGTATCAAAGAGATAATTTAAGAAGAGCAAGAAATACCATTTACTTCTTTCTAAGACCAAGTGATAGAAAAACTGGTCTTTTAAAAATTACTATGAAGGTTCCTGATAAATTTAAATCTAGTGTCAACGAAAAAAAGATCTCAGTATGTCAAGTAAGAATAGGTGGTTTTGAAAACAGAACTAAATGCTTAAAAGATTTACCAGCAGATATAGAAATAAATGAAGATAAGACATCAATTGATATTTTTCCATTATCTCCTATCCCCTCAAGCAGAGAAAGTTATGCAGTAGTTTTTAAGGTTATAAATCCTAACAAAACAGGTCTTTACCAATTTCATTCTTTTGGACAAGCATCTGGCAAAATACCAGTTTCTAATTATCTAGGTAGTTGGACTATCATGATAGATTAAGTGATAGATTATTAGAAAACGTAAAAAAATGACTAAGAGAACACTAGGCGGAACATCAAGAAAAAGGAAACGTGTTTCTGGATTTAGAGTCAGAATGCGAACATACACTGGAAGAAGAGTTATAAAGAGCAGAAGAAAGAGAGGAAGAGAAAGAATATCAGTGTAAGATTTTTTAAAATGGGTCTCCCAAAGCAAATACGTTTGAAAGGCCATCGGACTTTCAAATATATACACAAAACTTCAAAAAAGTTTTATGGCAAGCTAATGGATTTGAGGTTTGTAAAATCAAATCCACAAATCTTAATTTCACACAGAAATATCAGTGGTATTCTAAATTTCAAACTAGCAATAACAATAAGTAAGAAAGTCTCAAAAAAGTCAGTTGAGAGAAATAGGATCAGAAGAATATTACAAGAAAGTTTTTTGAAAAATTTTAAAAAAGAATATAACCACATTCCTTATTGGGTACTTGTTAACCTAAAAGGTGGAAATTCTTTCAATGATGAGGGACAATTATTGAAGGAATTTCATTACTTAATTATTAAAACTGGATTATTGAAATGATTAAAATCAATGAGGAAGTTTTTTATGAAGGTGGTCCAGCTAAGGGTGATTTGATTATCAATTTATTAGCAGGATTAACTTTACTAGGTCTACCTTTCACATTCGCCGCCATAGTAAGAGCTTTATGGCTAAGATACACCTTTACAAATAAGAGAATAACTATTGTTGGAGGATGGTTTGGAAGGAACAAAACTCAAGTGTCTCTTAATAAGATTAAAGAAATAAGATCAGTACCAAGAGGATTTGGCTCATATGGTGATATGGTTCTAATACTTGATGACAATTCAAAAGTTGAAATGAAATCTCTTCCACTCTTCAGAGAAAAACAAAAATTCATAGAGGAAAACATGATAAGTAAGATTCAATCAGCAAATTTAGGAGAAGTTGAAGGTTTTGCGGCTAAAACTTAACCTTTTAATCACAAATTGATTCTTTAATCATTTAAAATACAATGTCTATCAAAATTACCACTTTACTATCGTGATCGGGTTCATCTCAGAAAAACTACTAATCCCGATTCTGGATTTCTTCTATGGCTTAGTGCCTAGCTACGGATTAGCAATAATAGCTCTAACTATTGTAATCAGAATTGCTCTCTTTCCTTTAAGCGCTGGTTCAATAAGAAGTGCTAGAAGAATGAAAATTGCTCAACCTGTTATGCAAAAAAGACAGGCTGAAATTAAATCTAAATTCGCCGGAGATCCCAAGAAGCAACAGGAAGAATTAGGAAAACTAATGAATGAATTTGGTAGTCCATTAGCAGGTTGCTTACCATTAATAGTTCAAATGCCTGTTCTTTTCGCTTTATTTGCGACCCTCAGAGGTTCACCATTCGCAGACGTTCCATACAATATAAATTTAAAAGTAGTTCCTCAAGAACAGTTAGCCACAATAGATCCTAAACCTTACACTTCTCCAAGGCATTCAATATTTATAACTGAAAAAGCTCATTTTCCAGTTGTTGCTTCTATACCAAATGGTACTAAGTTAGGAGTTGATGATAGTCTCAAAATTAATCTTCAAACAACTAATGGAAATAATTATTTAGATGTCTTATCAGAATTTGATAATGGCTCTAAATTTCAGCCTTCTTGGACAGTGGCTAAAGGTTCTGAAAACGTAAAAGTGTCGCCAGATGGAATTGTTACTCCAATAAAGACTGGAGATGCCACTATTGAAGCAAAAATTCCTGGATTAGCTGCTAAAAGCGGTTTCTTATTTATAAAAGCTCTTGGTCAAGTAGGTTTTTATGTTGATGGTTCCATAAATTGGGATATTGCTGCTCTTGTTGGGGCATTTGGTTTAACATTGCTTCTCTCTCAAGTTTTGTCAGGCCAGGGTATGCCTGCAAACCCTCAACAATCTACTGCTAACAAGATCACCCCTGTAATGATTACTGGTATGTTTCTATTCTTTCCATTGCCAGCAGGTGTTTTACTTTATATGGTTGTAGCTAATATCTTTCAGGCGTTACAAACATTCTTATTAAACAAAGAGACACTACCCGATAATTTACAGAAGATTCTTGACGAGCAACTTCTTAAAAAGAATGATGTTATATCAACATCACCTTCTATTAGTGAAAAGAGATTACCTTTTGAACCTAATAGCAAAAAATAGTATTGTTTCAGAATTTCAAAACTAATTTTGCCTTATGCAAACTTGGCATCAAAATCTAGACTTATTAATTAAGGCAAGAACTCCCTTAATATGGATTAGAAATAAAGAAGAAGAGAGACTTTCTAAAGTTCTAAGAGAGGTTTGTAACAGGTTAAATAAAAAAAGAATAATAACTTGGGATTGTGTGAACGGAATACAGGGAACTTTAAATGATGAAAAAAAGTTTATTAATAATCCTATTGGTATTCTTAACTGGATTAGAAGTCAGAATAATGAAGCCTCAACATTATTATTACTAAAAGATTTTCATAAATTCTATGATGATCCATCTATTTCAAGAACAATTAAAGAGTTATCTTTTTCACTAAAAGAAACTCCCCATAACTTAATTTTTAGCTCTCATGTTTATCCCAAATCGGACGAACTTGATGAATTACTCACAATTATTGATTTACCGCTTCCTAATCAGAAAGAATTGACTAACTTAATAAAAAACATAGCTATTAAAACAAATTCAAGTCTTAACGAGAGTGATTTAAATGAACTTGCAATGGCTTCAAGCGGTTTGAGTGAAATGAGAGTAAGGCAAGTTGCTGCAAGAGCTCTAACACAAAGAGGAAAAATTAGCAGAGATGATCTGAAAGATATTATTGAAGAAAAAAAACAGGTTATTGCAAGAAGTGAAATTCTAGAATTTTTTGAAAGTAACTCACATCAAAATGATATTGGTGGGTTAAAGATATTAAAACGATGGCTGCAGCAAAGACATCAAGCTTTTTCTAAAGAAGCGAGAGAATATGGGTTGCCTTTGCCTAAAGGGGTTTTATTGGTTGGTCCTCAAGGAACGGGAAAATCCTTAACTGCTAAAGCAATCGCTAGGAGTTGGTCAATGCCACTTTTGAAGCTAGACGTTGGAAGATTATTTTCAGGTTTGGTTGGTTCAAGTGAAGCAAGAACAAGAGAAACAATATCTAGAGCAGAAGCAATGTCACCATGTATTCTTTGGATAGATGAAATTGACAAAGGATTTGGGGGGGATGCTAGAAGTGATGGTGGGACTAGTCAAAGAGTTTTAGCTAGTTTGCTTACATGGATGGCAGAAAAAGAATCAGCAGTATTTGTTATCGCAACGGCTAATGCCATTGATAGACTTCCCCCTGAGCTATTAAGGAAAGGTAGATTTGATGAAATTTTTTTCTTAGATTTACCAAAATCTGAAGAAAGACTAAGTATTCTTGATTTGCACTTAAAAAAAAGAAGACCTAATTATGAATTTCAATTATCTACGATTGTTGATAGAACAAACGGTTATTCTGGAGCGGAATTAGAACAAGCAGTTATAGAAGCTATGCATTATTCATTTTCTGAAAAAAGAGAAATAACTGAAAGAGATTTAATAAAAGCTGTATCTGAATTAGTTCCCCTCTCTAGAACAGCAAAAGAACAGATTGATTTGTTAAAGGAATGGTCTTCTACGGGAAGAGCAAGATTAGCATCTTGATTATTTTTTGAATTTTTTTATATTTTTTGGAAAATTACTAAATAAATTAATTCTTTTTAGAAAAACTTTAATCCAAAGGGTTCTATAATTTGGTTTATCAATCATTCACTTAGAAATTTGTTAGATCAAAGACTTATAAGAGAAGATTCAACTTTAGTTGAAGAAAAATTATCAAGAAGAGGAAAAGATTTTGATTTATCTAATCTTCAAAATTTAACATTACGAATTAAAGATACTGATATAAAACTTTCTAATCTTCAAGCTGAAAGTAAAAAACTAAGTAGATTAATAGGAACACACTTCAATAAAGAAAATAAAAATAAATTAGATAATTTTGAGGATTTAAAGTCTAAAGGTAACGAACTTAAGGCAAAAATATCGAAACTTGAAGAAGAGAAGAGGTCTCTAAATCAGAAAATTAATAGCGAAATACTTACATTACCAAATTTCCCAAGTGAACATACTCCTCTTGGTAAAGATGAGACTGAAAATATTGAGTTAAGGAAGTGGGGAGAGCCCTCTTTTAATAATAAGATTAAAAGTCACTGGGAAATAGCAGAGAATTTGAATTTATTTGATAGCAAACGCTCAACAAAAATTTCAAAAAGTCGCTTTATTACCCTAGTTGGAAATGGAGCAAAACTAGAGAGAGCTCTTATTAATTTCATGCTTGATACTCATCAAGAGAAGGGGTATGTAGAGCTTATTCCGCCAGCTCTTATAAATACAGAAAGTTTAACTGGCTCAGGTCAACTACCAAAATTTTCGAAAGAAAGTTTTAAATGTTATGAAGATGATTTATGGCTATCACCAACAGCTGAAGTTCCTATAACAGCATTCCATAAAGATGAGATAATAGATTTCAATCTTTTGCCTCTAAAGTACGTAGCATTTAGCCCATGTTTTCGGAGAGAAGCAGGAAGTTATGGTAAAGATACAAAAGGGCTTATTAGATTACATCAATTTAATAAGGTTGAACTATATTGGTATTCTGATCCACAAAAATCACTTGAGGCACATCAACAATTAACAAATGATGCTGAAGATATTCTTAAAGAACTTGAACTTCCCTATCGTGTAGTAGATATTTGTACTGGAGATTTAGGTTTTTCTTCAAGTAGAACTTATGATCTAGAAGTCTGGTTACCATCAAGCCGTTCTTATAGGGAAATATCTAGTTGCAGTAATTGTATAGACTTTCAAGCTCGAAGATCATCTATAAGAACAAAAATTGATAAGGGTACATTCTATCCTCATACTTTAAATGGAAGTGGCCTCGCTGTAGGTAGAACAATGGCAGCGATACTTGAAAACGGTCAACAAACAGATGGATCCGTAAAAATACCAGATAAACTAGTACCATACTTTGGCTCCTCTCATATAAAATCAAAATAAGGTAAATCAATGAATGTTCTAACTTCAATTACAGTTTTGGGATTTCTCATTTTCTTTCATGAGATGGGACATTTTTTAGCAGCTATTTTGCAAGGTATTTATGTAGATGGTTTTTCTCTTGGATTTGGTCCTCCGATTATTAAAAAAACATATCGAAATATTACTTACTCTTTAAGAGCTTTTCCTTTAGGAGGTTTCGTTTCTTTTCCAGATGAAGATCAAAAAGGTATAGATTCCAAAGATCCAAACTTATTAAAGAATAGACCACTGACTCAGAAAATTATTGTAATTTCTGCAGGTGTATTTGCAAATTTACTACTTGCTTATGCAATTTTAATTTTTAACGTAACAACAGTTGGAATTCCCTATGACCCAGATCCTGGAATACTGGTTCTAGCAATTCAACCCGACAAGGCAGCTTATAGAGCTGGGCTTCAACCTGGAGACAAAATTTTAAAAATCAATGATAATACTTTAGAAGCAGGCGATGAAGCAGTTAATATTCTTGTGAGAGAAATACAGAAATCATCGAATGAATCTATAAAATTAAATATTGATAGAGAAAGTAATCTTAAAGAATTAAGCCTAATTCCTGAAAACATTGATGGGAAAGGGACTATAGGTGCACAATTACAGCCAAATATAAGAAAAGAAACATACAAAACAAAAAATATCTTTGAACTCTTTGAATTTACAAATAATGAATTTTCATCTCTCCTTATTAAGACTATTGATGGATACAAAGGCTTGGTAACCAATTTCTCATCTACTGCCCAACAACTTAGCGGTCCAGTCAAAATAGTTGAAATTGGTGCTCAACTCTCTGAACAAGGAGGCACTGGAATACTTTTATTTGCTGCACTAATATCTATAAATCTAGCTGTTCTTAACTCTCTCCCATTACCTCTTCTCGATGGTGGACAATTAATTTTTACACTAATTGAAGGCATAAGAGGCAGGCCAATCCCTGAGAAGATACAAATTGCTGTTACTCAATCAAGTTTTCTTTTATTAGTAGGATTGAGCGTAGTATTAATTATAAGAGATACAAGTCAATTACTTATAATTCAAAGATTGCTCAATCAATAGTTTAAAACTTTTATATTTGCCCTAATACTGTTACTATTAATAAATATTTAAATTTTCATAATGGCCAAAAAATCGATGATTGCGCGAGAAGTTAAGCGTAAGAAATTAGTCAAAAGATATGCCGCTAAAAGAAAATCTCTCTTATCAGAATTTAATGCCGCAAAGGATCCAATGGAAAGATTAGAGATTCATAGAAGAATACAAGCTTTGCCAAGAAATTCAGCACCTAATAGAGTAAGGAATAGATGTTGGGCAACTGGCAAACCTAGAGGAGTATACAGAGATTTCGGACTTTGCAGAAATCAATTAAGGCAAAGAGCACATAATGGTGAACTTCCTGGAGTAGTAAAATCTAGTTGGTAATCCATCTTTAATGACTCGTTGAACTTTTATTTAAGAGAAAAACGTAAAAAGCTTCAATATTTTTGCAATTTTTTTAAACTATTTAAACTTTTTTCGATCTAATTTGAATAAATCACTCAATATGTCCCTTTTAAATGTAACAATAAAGTATGTATAGAATACATAAATTAAAAAGTGGA
>MDTD01099354.1_pt1 | contig 15277 bp, 12 predicted proteins | sample 811221 | NCBI WGS metagenome assembly MDTD01 (sample SAMN05326646, study PRJNA326480) | marine metagenome | isolation source: seawater | place: Pacific Ocean: South West | collected 2011
AGTTTTATACCTTTATTTATAGCATTGTAGATGCCTTTATCTTTTTCGCTGATTAATTTTGAAATATATTCACTATATTCATGAATAATTTTTAAAGTTGAATCTGAAGAGCCTCCGTCAATAATAATATATTCAATTTCTTTGTAATCTTGTTTTATTACTGACTCGATAGTTTTTCTAATTGTCTTTTCGCTATTAAAAGAAACCGTAATGACTGAAAAGATCATTTAATTTTTACTTGCGAATGGAGTGGATATTTTTCAAAAACCATATGTAGGTCTCTTCTAGACCTTCTTTTATGGATTTTGAAGATTTCCAGCCTAAAGAATTTATAAGGCCAACATCAAGTAATTTTCTTGGAGTTCCATCTTCTTTGGTTTTGTCAAATTTGAATTTTCCCTTATAACCAATTACATTCCTTAAAGTTTCAGCAATTTCACTAATTTTGTAATCATCTCCACATCCAACATTGATATGAGAATTTCTAATTTTAATTTTCTTATAGAAATCTTCTTTCTTTATATTCATAATGAAAATTGAGGCTTCGGCCATTTCGTCAACATGTAAAAACTCTCTTCTTGGATTTCCGGTTCCCCAAATAATTACTTCATCCTTTTTATTTTCTTTCGCCTCGTGTATTCTCCTCATTAAACCAGGAATAACATGGCTATCAAGATCGTTAAAGTTGTCTTCAGGACCATAAAGATTTGTCGGCATTACTATTCTATAGTCAACATCATATTGTCTATTTAGAGATTCGCATAATTTGAGGCCAGCAATTTTTGCTATAGCATAAGGTTCATTTGTTGGCTCCAAAAAACCTGACAAAATAGAACTTTCTTTTATAGGTTGTTCAGAGAATTTTGGATAAATGCAAGAAGATCCCAAAAATAAAAGCTTTTTTACTCCATTATTGAATGCGGACATTATAACGTTTGTTTGTATTTGAAGATTTGAATATAAAAATTCTGAAGGATAAGAATTATTGGAAAGAATCCCCCCAACTTTCGCGGCAGCTAGATAAACTTCTTCGATATCATTTGACCTAAAAAAGTTTTCCACCATAGACTGATTTTGTAGATCAAGCTCTTTCCTAGATCTTACTAAAATTTTATTATTTGAATCCTCTGATAATTTTTTAAAGAGAGCATTTCCTACCATTCCGTTATGACCGGCAATAAATATTTCTTTCATTTTGATTAATCCTCTGAAAAAATATTTACTTTATGACCATGCTCTTTTAGAAGCGAATTTTTTTTGGCTATCTCATAATCGTGTTCAATCATTTCTTTACACATTTGTTTAGCTGAAATTTTTGGAGTCCACCCTAAATTCTTTTTTGCCTTAGATGAGTCCCCTAACAAGGAATCTACTTCGGATGGTCTGAAATATCTTTTATCAACTCTGATTATTACATCGCCTTCTTTGACTTGAGGACATTTATTGCCTTTAATAGATTCAACTACTCCAACCTCTTTCAAACCCTTACCTTTAAATTTTATTTTGATTCCTAAAAAATCAGAAGCCCATGATATAAAAGCCCTTATAGAATGTTGTTTCCCAGAGGCAATGACATAGTCCTCGGGTTTCTTCTGCTGAAGCATAAGCCATTGCATTTCAACAAAATCTTTAGCATGACCCCAATCTCTTAAGGCATTTAGATTTCCCATGTACAAACATTCTTCAAGGCCAAGCGCTATATTGCTTAATCCTCGGGTGACTTTTCTTGTTACAAATGTCTCTCCTCTTCTAGAGGATTCATGATTAAACAAAATCCCGTTACACGCAAATAAATCATAAGCTTCTCTGTAATTTACGGTTATCCAATAGGCGAATAGCTTAGAAACTCCATAAGGAGATCTTGGATAAAAAGGAGTATTTTCATTTTGAGGATTTTCCTGAATCAGTCCATAAAGCTCTGATGAAGATGCTTGATAGAATTTTGTACTTTTTTTTAGATTTAAAATCCTAATAGCCTCTAAAATTCTTAGAGTTCCTAAAGCATCTACGTTTGCTGTATATTCTGGTGTATCAAAACTTACAGCAACATGAGATTGAGCTCCAAGATTATAAATCTCAGATGGATTAACTTTTTTTATTATATTAGTAACATTTTGGGCATCTATCAAATCTCCATAGTGAAGAAAAAAGGACTTATTCTTTTCTAAAGGTCCTTGATAAAGATGGTCTATTCGATCAGTATTGAAAGAGGAAGTTCTTCTTTTTAGGCCATGGACCTCATAATTCTTATCTAATAAAAATTCGGCTAGGAAAGATCCATCTTGTCCTGTTATTCCTGTAATTAGCGCTATTTTCTTCTTCATGGATTAATCTCACCTTCGCTTTCCCTTTTTATTACCCAGTCTCCTAATACAAGGACATCCATATTCGTTCTGAGGAAACAATTTAATGCCTCGTCAGGATTACATACAACGGGTTCATTTTCATTAAAAGAAGTATTTAAAATCATTGGAATACCAGTAATATTATAGAATTCCTTTATAAGATTGTAATATCGCGAATTTGTTTTTTCACACACTGTTTGAAGCCTTCCTGTCCCATCGACGTGTGTAATTGCCGGGACTTGTTTTCTTTTATTTTTTTTTATTTTGAAAACTTGCATCATGAAAGGAACATTATCGTCTTCTTCAAACCAATCTTTTACTTCTTCTGAAAGAACAGATGGAGCAAAAGGTCTGAAGGATTCTCTTCTTTTGATTTTTTTATTTAGTATATCTTTCATATCTGATCTCCTTGGATCGCCAAGAATTGACCTATTTCCTAAAGCTCTTGGCCCCCATTCCATTTTGTCTTGAAAAAAACCTATCACCATTCCTTCGGATATAAATTTTGCAACTTTCTCAAATAAAAGAGATTCTTTCTCAAAAAAAGTAGTTTTGAAGTTTTCGTCTTCTAATCGTTCACTTTGCTTTGATATCAATTTTTTAAAGTCATCGTTTGTGTATTTAGGTCCCCAATAGGCATGATCCATGGAGAATACTCTTTTACCTCCTTTCATGTGCCATACAACAAAGGCCGCTCCTAAAGCACCTCCCGCATCACCAGCTGCTGACTGCACGTAAACATTTTTAAAAGAGCTTCTCTTATAAATTTTTCCGTTGGCAACTGAGTTATTTGCGCATCCTCCAGCCAAAGAAATATTTTTATTTTTCTGATTTTTGAAAACTGTGTTAATTATGTTAAAAAAAGATTCCTCATATAAAAACTGTGTAGCCTTAGCAATGTCAAAATGATATTGATTAAGGCGCTCATTTTTTTTTCTTGCAGGGCCTAATAGGTCAATTAAATGTTCTGAATAAAGCTTTCCAACCTTAGGTTCACAATTTTCCCATTTATAGGGAACCCTATGAGAATGATGTCTGAAATAATCGAGGTTTAGCTTGAAAGAACCGTCTTCAAAATTTTTTATAATTTTATTTAATTTATTGACTTCGGTCTTTTTACCATAAGGAGCTAAACCCATGACTTTATATTCATCTCCATATTTACTGAATCCTAACCACTGAGTAATAGATTGATAAAAAACTCCCAAAGAATGTGGGAAATAAATTTTTTTATCAATTATTATTTCACTATCGTCACCTTCTCCCCATGCAGTACTTGCAAAATCCCCGAAACCATCTACAGACAAGATTGAAGAACTTTTAAACGGAGATAAATGAAAAGCTGAAGACATATGAGTTAAATGATGCTCTATTTCATGAAACTCACCATTAAAACGGGAATTAGAAAAATTTTTTTCAAAATCAACTAGAATCGATGCCTTTTTGCTTCGATTTTTAATTCTTTCTAAAATTAATTTAAGATTAGGTTTATTTGAGAGTGAAAACCATAATTTTCTGTAAAAATTTGCAGTCTTGTTTTGATTTATTGCAATGTGATCTACATCTTTTAACTGAATTTTTGTATTATCAAGACAAGCTTTGATGGACATCACAGGAAATCCTGCCCAATGCTTTATTCTTCTTAACCTTTCCTCTTCTATTGCAAAAAGTAATTTCCCATCCTTCAAGATACAGGCCGAAGAATCTCCATGATATGCATTAATTCCAAGAATTATCATTTCAAGATTTTAAATCATTTAAACCTTTAATTTTAATTTTTATTTTCTTTACAAAATCGTCCCATGAATATCTCGAGGATTGCATTCTAGATTTTAATTTCATGTTTTTTATCTTAGTTTCATCGTTAATTAATTCATCAATTTTTATGCTCAATTCATTTATATCTAATCCATTAAAATATTCGGCAGCATCGCCGCCAAATTCAGGCATTGGATGATTATTAGAAGAAAGGATTGGAGCCTTTGATTTCATCGCCTCAAGTAAAATATTAGGACTATTTTCTATTAAAGATGGAAAGATAAATAAAGAACAATTCTGATAAAGAGTCCTTAACTTTTCTTTATGCAAATTATCAATTATGAAAATATTTTTAGATAATTTTAGTTGTACGATTAAATCATTCACCTCTTTAAAGCAAGCCTGATTTTTGAGGCTCCCAACCAATATCAATAAATAATCTCCTTTGATTTCATCAGATAAATTCGAGTAAGCATAAACAACTCTTTTAAAGTTTTTATAAAAATAAAAATGAGAAACGCAAAGTAAATATTTTTTTGATATTTTAAGGTTATCCAAAATTAATTTATCCTGCTTTTTATTTTCAATATCCCAAAATGCACTCACTCCATTGGAAGCAACAAATATCTTTTCGTTATTTATATTATTTTTCTCTAAAATTAATTTACATGTATTTGAAAGAGCTAAAACACAATTGGCTCTTGAACATGAGGAGACTATTAATTTTTTAAGGATAAAAAGCCTCAATTTTGATGAAAGATTTTCCTCTTCCCAAGCTATCTCTGAAAATGGAGCTAGATTAGATACCCCGACAATGGATCTAGAAAAAATGAAGAAAGGTAAGAAATGAGAGAATGTTAAAAAACAATTGCATTTATATTTAAGTAGTAAGATTGGAAGAAAAAAAATCTCTATAAAAAACCTCTTAAAAATTTTAAATTTACCGTTACCTATATCAAAAGATATTATTTTATGTTTCTTTTCAATGTTTATTTTATTAAAAGAATTTTTTTCTTTTAAAATTACAAAGGATGCTTCAATTTGATCCAATCTCTTTAAAAATTCTTCTGCGCGGGTAAGTTGACCTCCTTTTGATGAAGCAAGAAGATTCAAAAAAATAATCATTTTGATTATTTTTTAGTTCCTCTTGCAACAAGTAAAGTTGAATGGATACTGCTAACATCTTCAAATCCCTCATCTAATAACCAATTTGTTAGAGTTTTTCGAGATTGAGGTTTGTCATAAGTTGGAGAAAGCATGTCAAAAGTATCCAAAATACCCCATTCTAATAATTGAGTATTATTTAAAGGATAAATTCCTTTATAGTTTGCAAAAGGTACTAATCTGGATAAATATTTTCCTAAAAAGGGTGTTTTTCTTAAAGTATTGCTCAAAATTAATAAGAAAGGTGCCAATGAAATTATAATTTTGAGTAATTTGTCTTTATTCATTCTTTTGGTAAGAGGCCTTAATAAATATTTAAAATGAAGAAGTGATCTAAATCTGTTCCAATAAATATCTACACAAATTTTTCCTTCTATTTTTAAAACTTTTGATAAGGCTTTGATTCCTTCACTGGGTTTGGGCGTATGTTGAAGTACACCCAAACAAAAAACTTTATCAAATGAGTTTTTTTTAAAGGGCAAATTAAATAAATCCGCTTGGATAACGTTGAAATTTTTATTTTCCCCTAAGTTTTTATAGGCAGCATCTACTGCATTTGAATAATCAATTGCAATTATTGTTGCACCAGCTTTTAATGCTATTTCAGAAAATCTTCCAGATCCACAACCAGCATCTAAAATTAAATTTCCCTCTATGCCTTCATTTTTCCAATTAGTGGATTTCCAAAATCTTTCTTCGGATATTGAAATCTTAGAAAAACTATCTAGTTGTGTTTTTCTAAATTTATTCCACTGTATTCCAAAGTTATCACTGTAATTACTTTTTTCAACAAACCTTGGAATAAAGTTTACTATTTCGTATTTCGTTTTTCCGTCTTTGGAAGTAAGTTTGCCACTATGAATTCTTCCGTTTATTGTAATTTCGTCTTTAAGTAAAAGATTTTGGCCTGATTTAGGACAAACTAGAAGGGAAAGAATTTCTTTGATCATTTTTCAGAATTGAAGATTAAACTCTTTTTTCCACTTTTCAAATACGAATAAGTTGAATATCCTATCTTTGTTGTTGAGACCCTTATCTTGACTTTCAAATAAAGAAATTACTTCTTTTTTATTAAAAATAGAAGAATCGTCGAGCAAAACCTCTTCAAAAATATTTCTCCACCTACCATCTTTTTTCAGCCAATCATTCAAAGGAATTGAGAATCCTTGTTTTCTATTCAAGTTCAGATTGTCAGGTAAAAGTTTTTTTCCTAATTTTTTCAATAAGATTTTTTTTGATAAAGAATTTACTTTAAATTTAGAAGGTACTTTTTTAAAAGCAAATTCTACAATATCTTTATCCAAAAAAGGGGCTCTTACTTCAAGAGAATGCATCATACTTGACCTGTCTACTTTTACCAAAATATCTTCAGCTAAATAATTTTTAAAATCTGTTCTAGTAAGAGATTGGATTAGATCATTATCTTTAATGATCATGTTGGAAATTTCTTTTTCGAGATGAGAACTTAGATGGGATAAATCCCTTTTTAAAATTTTATTTTGAAGATTTTCTTCAAAATATGATGACAAATTTGGCAGTCTTTTTTCAAGGTCAAATCCTACAGCTTCGATCCAATTCTTTCCTTTTTTTCCAAGGGGAAGTAAGCTGCTGAATTCTCTAGATATTTTTTCTCTAACAATTTTAGGAAAAAATGAAAAAAAATTATCTATAAAAACTAATCTATTATAATGATTGTAGCCACCAAATAATTCGTCTCCACCATCGCCTCCTAAAGCAACTTTACAAAATTTTCTTAACTCTTTGCTCAGAACTTGCGATGGAATAAGAGATGAATCTGCAATAGGTTCATCAAAATAAAACGCAAAATTGTCTAGGATTTCATGAGAAATATCCTCCGCATTAATTTCTGTATGGTCGGATTGGATAAAGTTTGATACTAATTTTGCATAAGAAGATTCATCAAATTCTTTATAGCTAGGAAACGATACGTTGTAAGTTTTTATTTTTTTGTTAACTTTTGATGCATATAGAGCTATTAGGCTTGAATCTAATCCTCCGCTGAGCATAATTCCAACTGGAACGTCAGCTAAAAGTTGATTGGCTACTGAATTTTTAAGTAATAAATCTAGTTCCTCGAGTAATTCTTCTTGAGAAGAGTGGTTTCTAGTTTCATCAAATTTAGGAAGATGCCAATATTTATCTTTTTTTAAACTTCCCTCATTTAAACAATATGTGAGAAAACAACCTGACTCTAACTTTTTAATTTTCTTAAATATTGAATTTTCGCCAGGAATAAAACCTAGAGCTAAGTACATTTTTAAAGAAAATTCATTGATCTCTTTCAAATTAGGATTTTCGTGAACTAAACATTTAATTTCCGAAGAAAAGGAAATATTTTTATTTTCATAAGTAAAATAAATAGGCTTCTCGCCAGAAATATCTCTGAAAATATAGATTTTTGAATTTTTCTTATCATAAATGGAAAAGACAAACATACCTTTAAGCTTCTTAACAAAATTTAATCCCCAGTGCTTATATGCTTCAAGTAAAACCTCGGTATCTCCAGTTGAATAGAAAAATTTACCTGCTTTTTGAAGTTGCTTTTTTATTGATTGGAAATTGTATATCTCACCATTAAAAATTATTGCATACTCTCTCGTAGAATCGTACATAGGCTGGTTTGCTCTATCTGACAGGTCTTGAATTTTCAAACGTCTATGTCCGAAAAAAATTTTTCTATCATCTGAAATATAAAATCCCTTAGCATCAGGGCCTCTATGACGAATTAGACTTAAAGCTTCTTCAAATCTTTCAAAACTCAAATGGCCTTTGCGATTTATCGTTCCATATATTCCACAAATAATCTCACCCCCAATTTCATTTATTAAATTGGCTTTCTTTCTGTTGCAATGCTATTCCAATAAGAGAGAAGATAACAGCAACAAGCCACATAACCTTGCTCGTTCCTAGAACATCTGTAAGCATGCAAATGTTAATAAAAATAATAGCTGAAAATATACAAAATAAAATATCTTGTTTATCTTTGCGGTTTTTTAGATAAGAGATAATTCTTATTAAAGAGTGAAAGAAGAAAATATAAAAAACTAAAATAAATAACAATCCATATTCAAATAAAAAAGTCATCACACCGCTATCTATCGCATACTCTCTTGCATTCACACAATTAATCATTGAGTTTCTAATATCTGAAGTATTGAGAATATTTGTTGCATCTGGGCCATAACCAAAAATTATTCTTAAAGGGTTATCTAACAAGACGTTGGTAGCGGATCCTATGACACATAATCTCTGTTCTAAACCAGCAATTTGAAAATCTAAGAATAAGCTTCCCATCAAAAAGTTTATTAGATTAAAAATAATAATCGCCATTACACAAAAAAATAAAAGCGAAAAAAAGCTTTTGAAATTTTTCATTAAATACAAAGGAATGAGAAGAATTAATGAAATGAACAAGCCTGCTAAAGCTGTTTTTTCCACTAGAATTATGATGGCTAGTAAGTTCATTAAAAATACAATTACCAAAAGAGGCTTGAGAAAGAAGCTTTTTACATAGATGGTCATTAAAAATGCAATCAATGCAGCTGAACCTAATATATAACCAATGTTGGAGTAAAAGTATGTTCCTCTAATGTAAGAAGTATCCTCTCCCAAAGTAAGGATAGTTTTTTCACCTGATTTCAAAAGAAAGTCGCTGAGATTTATTCCAGAAAAATATGATGTAAATATTATTAGACACACAAAAAATGAGGAAAATACTATTGAACCGAGAGCAACTCTTACATCTTGATCACTTTTTAAAAGAAATCGTGAAAGCATAAAAATTGTTGCAATCATTATCCAACTTAAAAGTGACTTTGATAACGAAAAGATTTCTAAAGAGGAAAAGAAAGAAAGTAAAACTAAGCCAAAAATAATTAATAGATAAGCATCACCCTTAAATAACACGAGATTGGTATCTTTAGTAAAAACTTTATAAAAAAAGCCCACAATGAAGATAATCAAAATATATATTTCTGATGGTAAAAAAGGTAAAAAATTATTCGGTCCTGCTAAAGGCGATAATAACGAAATGAAAGGCAAGCCAAATATTAAAATTTTCCTATTATAAATTGATAACAGAAAGGTAAATAGAATTGAAAACCAAATTGGAAATGTTGAAGGTGAATATGAGGGAGATAACACAAAAGCGATAGAGGGAACAAACCAAATTAGACCTAAAGAAAATAAGGGATTTTTTAAATTAATGAATTTCATCTTTTTTGATTTTTTTAAACCAACTAAAAAGATCTCTTAGATTATTCTTGTACTGATAATTAGAAACTGCTTTTTTATATGCATTTCGGGCAAGACTAATCCTCAAATCCTTATTTTTTCTTAACAAATCTAACTTTGATATACATTCATCTAGACTTTCATAAGTCAAGACTTCTTCTTCGGGATTGAAAATTTTTGATATTAAGCTTGTTTTACTTGAATCAACGACTTGGGCAAGACCCCTATAAGCTAACTCATATGTTCTAGCATTTCCAGTTTCTAGAGATGGGTCAGATAAATGCATGTTTAATCCTATACCATGTGTGCTATAAAAATACTCTCTTTCTTTATTGTTTATTTTTTTTACTCTATAAAAGTTTGGAATTCCTTGTTTTAACGAAAGAATAGGAAAAATTAATCCTGATAAAGGATATTCACCGTATATATCAAAACTTTTTCCAAATTCTTTTTTTATCTTTATTAGCCTTCTAACCTTTTTTGTGTAGAAACCTCCTACATAAACAATTTTATTTAATCTTTTCGACAAACTTTCTTCTAATTCTTTGTCGTCATACAAAGGATTTATATTGTTGGAATAATTATGCGGAACCCATTTTGTGTTTTTAAAACCTGATAACTGAAGTATCTCCTTCATTGTGAAATCCTGACTATAGCTTGGACTTATATAAGTTGCACAGTCGAAAGCCCAGCTAAAAGGAAAGCCGTAAGAGTATGTGCTGTGAGGATCGTCTATAAAATGAAGGCACTTTAAAGAATTTGAAAAGTGCTTGTATAAAAATTCAGGATGAACCAAATCCAAACCGGGATTCATTACTATGACATCATAATCTTTGAACTTCTCTTTGAAAAAATGAAGATAATTAAAATAGTCTTTATCTTTATTTAAGTACAAGAAATTTAGGAACTCTGGATTCCTTAATTTTGCAAAAAGTGATGAACCTGAAAAACCATTCTTTATAAAATCAGAAAGTCTTCTTTTTTTTAAAAAAAAATCGGAATACGAAGATTGAGATACCTTATAGCCTTTGATTTCATCTTCATTCTTGAGATTGTTTGCAATGAAAATTTTCATTTCATGTAATTTGACTTCACTTTGAATTAATTAAGTTAATTAATTGATGAACAGTATTATAAGAATTAAATTCTTCAAACCATTTTTTTAATTGGATACCTTTCTCATCACATAAATTTTTATTTTTGTATAAATCTGAAATAGCTTTTGTCAAAGAAGAAATGTTATCAACTGAAATTATTTCAGGAGCAGGAAACAGAAATTTTTTGGCATACATTTTTCTATTTTCAGATGAAAATTTTTGAATTAGTGGTATTCCTGATCCTATAATTTCCCAACCTGCTCCTCCCCAAATAACACCTTCCTCATAAAATTCTCCTACGCCAACGGAACAATTCTTTAGCAAAACAATTATTTCCTTTCTATTCATCCTCGGAAGCCATGTTATGTATTCAGAAATACTTAAGCTATAAGCAAGTTTTTTTGTTTCATTGAAATCTTCTCCATATTCAAACAAAACTAAATTACATTTTGGGTAATTGTGTTTTTCCAAAAAATCTTTATAACTCTTAATTAACCAATCGTTATTTTTACTTATTTTTCTCCATTCATCCTCCCTAAAGTTGCTTGGCTTAATCCATTGTTGTCTTACATGACTTATAATATTGAATTCAAAACCATTTATTTTTGCAAGAGCGTTCTTAAGTAGGTCTGAATAAGCTTTTGTATCAGATTTTTCGAAATAAACGACTGGTATTTGACAGGTTGCTGTTTTTACTCCAATATTTTTGTAAGCTCTATCTGTGGCCGTGAATTCTGTATTAATTACCAAACTAGTATTTTTTATTCCAGTTTTTTGCTCTTTTAAAGTTTTATGCGCTAAAAGTCTTACTAAAAAATTTTTTGATTTAAGTTTTTTTTGAAAAAATTTCTCTTCTAAATACTCTACTCCCATCGAATATGCCATAAATACTGTAAGTTTCCGGTTTAGAGAATTTAAGATTGCAGGCATTGCTCCTGAACCAATTAGGACATCGTATTCATCTATAATATCTTTGAAAATTTGTAGATTTGAATTGGAAGCTGGTTTTGATAGAAAATAGTTGTTTAATCTGAAGATTCTTCTGTAAAAAAAAGTTATATAAAGAATTATTTTAAAAAAGAATTTTCTCTGCAAGGGAACTGCATAACTATTAGTGATTGGAATTTTTTTCACATATTTTTCCCATTTTTCTAGGTGCCAAGTATCTGCCTTTAATGAAAAATGTGAAGAATAGTTATCTTCATCATCACTAAATAATAACAAATCTGCTTCTTCGCCAATGTCTCTGAGATATCTCATCAAAGCAAAACCATTATTGTTCATATTTCCCAAAACAGCTATCTTCATGAAACTAGAATCTAGTTATAAAACTATCATCAGGATAATTAATTAAAACTCCCATATCTTTTTTTTGAAAAAGTGCTAGGCTTCCTATTCCTACTGCAGTCAAATTTTGAGTCTGAAATAGATCAATTATATCTTTATTTGAGCTAGCCCCTCCATGAAAGATTACGGGAATAGAAACTTCTTTATTAATTTTTTTAATTAGTGACTTATCAAATCCACTCCATGTCCCTTCTCTATCTACACTTGTAAGAAGTATTTCACCTGCGCCAAGATCTTCTACCCGTTTAATCCAATCCAAATATTTCAATTTTTTTGCAATTGACCTAGCATTTTTTGAGAAAACTTCATAATCTTTCCAGTAACTTTCCTTTAGATCAATGGAGCAAACAATTGACTGTGATCCAAATTCTTTACTAAGTTTTGTTATTAAATTAGGGTTTTTTAATGCTGCTGTATTAATAGAAATTTTCTCAAAACCTGTATCAAAGATTTTTTTTGCCTGTTCTATTTTAGAAATAGCGCCACCGTACGTAAGGGGTATGAAACATTCCTCTGCAATCTCGCTCAAAATATTGTAGTCAGGTTCTTTATTCTTTTGTGTAGCTTTAATATCGAGAAATATAAGCTCGTCTACCTCCAACTCATTGAAAATTCTAACTGTATTGCAAGGATCTCCAATATACTTATAACTTCCAAATTTAATTGTTTTTACTAAGCTTCCTTCATTCAAGAGCAATATTGGAATAATTCTTTTAAGTAACATTAAATAACTGCAAAATTATGAAAAATTTCCATTCCATATTTGTGGCTTTTTTCAGGATGGAATTGAAGGCCTATAATATTTCTATTAAAAATTGCGGCATCAAAAGTTATTCCATAATCAACCTTCATGAGGGAGTTTTCATCGTAGACTGTTTCAACAAAATAAGAATGAACGAAATAAAATTTAGATGAGGTATCTAAATTTTGAAAAATTTTATGTTCTTTAAAACTTTTAGGAATATTCCAGCCCATGTGAGGAATTTTATATTCCCTACTAAACGGAAAATTTAATGTTGATGCGTTAATCCATCCAAATCCTTTTTTTCTTCCTTCCTCACTAGAATTAGTCATGATTTGCATCCCTAGGCAAATTCCTAATATAGGAATTCGTTCATCAAGAGCTTTCTTATTTAGAATTTCTATCAAGTCAAGATTTTCTAAATTTTTCATTGCAGAATCAAAGGAACCTACTCCTGGAAGGACTATTTTTTTTGCCTTTAATATTTCATTTTTATCTGATGTTATTGTGGCAGAAAATCCAGTTTTTTTAATCATATTAAAAATAGAGCCTAAATTCCCCATTCCATAATCCACTATGGTTATCATTTTATTTCTTTTATTGGAAAGCAGTATTTTAGATAAAAACTCATTGGGACTAAGTTAAATTTAGTTAAGATTTTAAAAAGTGGTCTTAACAACTCAAATCTTTTTTTATAAGTTTTAAAATCTTGCCAAGTTCTTTTTTTTCCTTTCATTATTGTATTGAATTCGTCATCTGTGAGATTTAATCTTTTTTTTGTATATTCTAAAATTCCCTCCTCTAAAAAGGGTTCCTTTTTATATTCTTCTAAAGCATTTTTTTTGCTTATTTTGTTATGTCTTACTAAAGCAGATAAAGAATTATTTCTTTGATCAACTCCAAATTTGATTGGCATTAAGAAGCTATGGTCAAAAGAGGCGATTCTATTTTCTAAGTGATGACCTCCGTAATACTCCCAGTCATACTTTTCCTTTAACAATGTTCTAGCCTTAGATTTTTCGTAGTTTAAATACCAGAGCGGTCTTATTTTTTTTATCCTATTTAAAACAGTCCATCTTAAGAAATTTAAAAATGACATTTTTGGATATGACTTTAATTTTCTGTCTGAGAACTGCTCTACAACTGATTCAATAAATCTACCATCTGTGTATGAATTACTTATTGGCGAAACTCCTTCTTCCATATAACTATGACCTTCAAATACATATTTAATTTTGTATTTATTTGCCACTCTATACATAATCTCGGCAAGCGCTAGATCTGTTGCTGCATCTAATCCGCAAATTCCTGCTTTAAAAAATGCAAGTAAAATGTCATCCTGCTCTTTGTTGTTTATTACGAAAGTTTCAAGGTCTACATTTAATTTAGTAACTATTTTTTTTATATTTTGTGACGCAATAGCGGTATTCCAAGTATTGTCATAGTGAACAGCTAAAGGCCTGAGACCATAATCTTTTGCCAAATGTAACAAATAAGATGAATCAGTTCCCCCACTTACACCGACAATGACATCATATTTTTTATTTTTTCCTGCTATTTTTATTTGGTTAACTATTTTATTGAATTTTTCAATACCCTGAGGAAGGCCTGTTTTAAATTCTTTCTTAATTTTGCTAATTTGATGACAATAATTACAAACTCCATTCTTATCAAAAATTATTTGAGGAATAGTTTCGTCGTAAATACAAGTAGAACAAATTTTAAGATTGGGCGACTTATTCATTTAAAAACTCATATGGGAAGACAAAGAAATCGCTTAAATTATCTAGTAAGTATTTTGTTTTTAGATCATTGTTCCATTTTTTGTTGTAAAGAACAAAATCCATTTCCTTGGCGTTCCAATCTTTTTTGTATCTTGCTATTGTTCCATCAGGAGGATTGGAAGCCTGCCAATTAATTAAATTGCATCCATTTTTTTTACTCAATAAGTATATTTTTTCAATTAATAAATTATTTATGCCTTGAAGTTGAAATTCTCTTTTTGAAGAAAGCATAAAAAGTTCTATCACATTTTTCGAGGTAAGGAAGAAACATCCGCCGACAACTTTGTTATCCTTATAGCCCAAAACCAATTCCCCTGTGCCATAACTAATAAATTTATAAAGAAGCTCAAACTCCCATTTTTTTCCATTAAGCTCATTTATCCTGGGCAAATGACAATTTTCATACCAGTCTGAAAGATCCCTTTTATTTTTTGAAAATTTAATTGAGAAACCTCGATCGTGAGCTTTTTTCAGATTTCTTGATAAATTAGATCTAGTTAAGGCTTTTCGGAATGATAAACCATTATCATCAACGCTTTCGGAAGTTTTAGCAGCAAGATACTTTATTTTATGAAAATTCCAGCCACCAACAGAAGCATCGCTCATATAGCCTGAGGAAAAAATTGTAGATAAAGAGCAAAATGAAAAGTTTTTTTTACTTAATTCTTTATCTAATAATTTTAGATATGAAGAAATAGGAAAGTTGGGAGAAGACGAAAAAAAACCAGAAAATCCAAACCTACCACCGCTAAATATAAATTTGTTGCTATCTATTTGTTTTTCAAA
>MDTD01183500.1_pt1 | contig 15277 bp, 14 predicted proteins | sample 811221 | NCBI WGS metagenome assembly MDTD01 (sample SAMN05326646, study PRJNA326480) | marine metagenome | isolation source: seawater | place: Pacific Ocean: South West | collected 2011
AGGTGACCTTCGACATCGACGCCAACGGCATCGTCAACGTGTCGGCCAAGGACAAGGGCACCGGCAAGGAGCAGCAGATCCGGATCCAGGCATCCGGCGGTCTCTCCGATGCCGACATCGAGAAGATGGTCAAGGACGCCGAGGCCCACGCGGACGAGGACAAGAAGCGCAAGGAACTCGTCGAGGCCCGCAACCAGGGCGAGGCGCTGGCGCATTCGACCGAAAAGTCGCTGAAGGACTATGGCGACAAGGTTTCGGCCGAGGACAAGGGCGCCATCGAGACCGCCATCGCCGAGCTGAAGACCGCGCTCGAGGGCGAGGACCTGGAGGCGATCCAGGCCAAGACCCAGGCGCTGTCGGAAGTCTCCATGAAGCTGGGCGAGGCCATGTACAAGGCGGCCCAGGCGGAAGAAGAGGCCGGCGCTTCGGCGGAGGGTGCGGAAGACGCGCCCAAGGCTGATGACGACGTCGTCGATGCCGACTTCGAGGAAGTCAGCGACGACGACGACAAGAACGACAAGAAGTCGGCCTGATCCGGCAATCGAACCGGCGCAGTCCCCACGGGGGCTGCGCCGTCTTCGTTTGCGGGACGCCCGCATTTCGCGACATTTCAGACGGAACTGGGACCGGGGGCATGACGCCGCGTTCGCTTGATCCTCCATTCGGCGCCCATGCCTTTACGGGGCCGCTGGAGTCCTTGCGCCGGATGGCGGCGCTGATGCCGAAAAACCGCCTCGGCCGGATCTGCGTGTCCGCGATCCGCCGACTGGTGGTGCGTGGCCGTCCCGGCCCCTTCGACGTCGAGGTGTTCCCGAGCGTTCGTGCGCGGCTCTATCCCGCGTCCAACCGCTGCGAGAAGCGCGCGGTCGCCGGCGTCCAGCTCTTCGACTTCGGCGAGCGCATGGCGCTGCGCGAGGCGTGTCTCTCCTCGTCGTCCGAGCCTTTCGTCTTTGTCGATCTTGGCGCCAACGTCGGTCTCTACAGCCTGTGGATGGTGTCGGTCGCCCGCGAGGCGAACCGTCCGTTCCAGGGACTTGCGGTCGAGCCCGACCCGGAAACCCGGGCGCGGCTGGAAGACAATCTCGCCGCGTCCGGCGCGTCGGACATCGTTGCGGTTGCCCCCGTTGCGGTCGGCGAGACCGCCGGTCGGGGCGCGATCGTGACGCACGGCCAGAACCGCGGCGAGCATATGGTTCGCGCCGCAGAGGCCTCCGACGCCGACACGGTGGAGATCCTGACCGTGCAGGAGATCTGTGCGCGTCACGGGATCTCCCGGATCGACGCGATGAAAATCGATCTTGAAGGCCACGACGAGGGCGCGTTGCGCGGACTGTTTTCCGGTGCGCCGGACACGCTCTGGCCGCAGCTCATCGTCGTGGAAGCCGGCAAGGGGGTCGACCTGCCACCGGTGGTGCGCCTTTGCCTCGACAACGGATACCGGCTCGATCGCCGCACGCGGTTGAATGCGCTGCTGACGCGCGCCTCCCGCCCAAGCTGATGGAACGACCGAATGGAAAAGCGTGATTACTACGAGGTTCTGGGGGTCTCCCGCGATGCCGACGGCACGGTGCTGAAGAGCGCCTACCGCAAGCTTGCGATGAAATACCACCCCGACCGCAATCCCGGCGACGCGGAGGCCGAGGGCCGCTTCAAGGAAGTGAGCGAGGCCTATGACACGCTGAAGGACAGCCAGAAGCGGGCGGCCTACGACCGCTTCGGCCATGCCGCCTTCGAAAACGGCGGCTTCGGCGCGCAGGGCGGCGGTCACCCGGGCGATTTCGCCTCCGCCATGTCGGACATCTTCGACGAGTTCTTCGGCATGGGCGGCGGGCGCCGGTCGGGCGGTCGCGACCGGGGCGCGGACCTGCGCTACAATCTCGAGATCTCGCTCGAAGACGCCTACACCGGCAAGTCGGTGGAGATCGAGGTGCCGACGTCGGTCTCCTGCGAGGCCTGTTCCGGCTCGGGCGCCAAGCCCGGCAGCGCGCCCACCACCTGCCGCACCTGCGGCGGCTCGGGACGCGTGCGTGCCTCGCAGGGCTTTTTCACGCTGGAGCGCGCCTGCGCATCGTGCCAGGGGCGCGGTCAGGTGATCTCCGACCCCTGCGGCGACTGCGGCGGCGCCGGCCGCAAGACCGTCAACCGCAATCTCTCCGTCAGCATTCCCGCCGGCATCGAGGATGGCACCCGTATCCGCCTCGGCGGCGAGGGCGAGGCCGGCCTGCGCGGCGGTCCGTCGGGCGATCTCTATATCTTCCTGTCGATCCGCCCGCATGCCTTCTTCCAGCGCGACGGCGCGGATCTTTACTGCCGGGTGCCGATCTCCATGACCACGGCGGCGCTCGGCGGCCAGTTCGAGGTGCCGACGCTTGCCGGCGACATGACCCGCGTAAAGGTGCCCGAAGGCACCCAGGCCGGAAAGCAGTTCCGCCTGCGCGGCAAGGGCATGCCGGTGATGCGCTCGCAGAGCTTCGGCGACACCTACATCCAGGTGACCGTCGAGACGCCGACCAATCTGACCAAGCGCCAGCGCGAGCTGCTTGCCGAATTCGAGGAGGAATCCTCCGGCGAAACCCATCCGGAATCGCATGGCTTCTTCGCCAAGGTGAAGGATTTTCTCGACAATCTGGGAACGTGATGTCCCGCTGCCGGCATCGGCATGCGGGGTGCCTTGAATTTGCCATGAGACTTGCGCATTGATGGCGAATTCGTTTTCTCAAGGGATTTCAGCATGCTCGAGGTTTCCGCTCGTAAGGTGAAGGGCTTGTCGGCGAAGCTCGCCGACGAGGTCCGCTTCATCCGCAGCTGGGCGGAGAACCCGCTGACCACCGGTGCCGTCAGCCCGTCCGGTCCCGACCTCACCCGGCGCATGGCCGCCTTCATCGAGCCGGAGCGGCCCGGGCCGGTGCTTGAAATCGGTCCCGGAACCGGTGTCGTCACCCATGCCATCCTGGAACGCGGCATGCTGCCGTCCCGCGTGATCGCGCTCGAGTACAACGAGAGCTTCTGCGCCCTGCTGCGCCGCCGCTATCCCGACATGAAGGTGGTCCAGGGCGATGCCTACAAGCTGCGCGAGACGCTGGCCGATGTGCCGGAAGCCTCGCTTGCCAGCATCGTCTCCTCCATGCCGCTGTTTTCGCGACCGAAAGAGGAACGCCGTTCGCTGCTGATGCAGGCCTTCGAGCTGCTGCCGCCGGGCGCCCCCTTCATCCAGTTTTCCTACGCGCTGGTCCCGCCGATCGCACCCGAGCCGGAGCTGTTCTCCGTCGAGCGCAGCGGCTGGATCCTGAAAAACCTTCCGCCCGCGCGGGTCTGGGTCTACCGCAAGACGGTGTGACCGGACTTTTCATTTCAAGAGCCGGTTGTTTGGTAATGAAGTCAACGATTTATCTTGATTGAAGACTTCATTATTTCAATAAATATTCTTCTCTTTGATGCGTTTTGGCTATTGTTCCATTCGTGCTCGATCAGAGACATGGCCTCCTTCACCCGCGTTGCGGCATTGGGTGAATCGCATGATATTTTGATAAGACTTAGTTTCTTGAAGCGCCCTGAGGTGATGCCGTATGGCTTGATAAGCTGTTTCATGTCTCCATCACACGCTACAAGAATGGCTTCATTCGCCTCGGCTGCAACACAAACTAAGTCATCAGGGGACCCGGTCGGTATGCAGTCACGAAGAAAAATCACTTCGTGCCCTGCGTCGAAAAAAATCCGACCCACAGCATTTGGAACGCCTTCATCTAAAAAGAGTTTTAATATTACCTTGGTCACGCGGCTCGGTTAAATTCTATGGCTGCCATAATGTCTTTTTTTGTAAGAGTTGGATACTCTTGAAGAATTTGTTCAACTGAGTATCCAGCCTCTGAGAATTGCTGGATGCTACGTACTGGAATTCGGGTGCCAGCGATTACAGCCGAGTTGTGGGAAATGCGACGGTGTTTCTCGATTTTTCCTAAATCAGCGTCAGACCTGATGGAAAGTGCTTTTACGTCGCGGCGTGTGTCGGAAACAATTGTTTTGAGCGGTATTCCAATCATATATTGGCCGCTCACCACCTCTCTCTGACGCCCATCCTCTGGGTCGTGAAAAATCACCTTTCGATTGAGCACATACAGAGTTGTTCTTGCCCAAGCGCTATTGTCCATAGTTCCGAGTTCGAAAATCACCTTGCGTAGGTGTTGTAGTGGAATGCTGTGCTGGTTTATCAGAACAGAAATTACACGCAGTGCCGTAACATCCATAAATGAATAAACGCGAGAATAAGCAGCTCGTCGATTTTCTGCAGCAAATGCTGGATGGAAAAAACCAGTTCTATCCCAATACCGAAGTCTGTGGCTAGAAATACCTGTCAGGCGCGTAACCTGCTCCTCTGTAAATGCAGAGATTATTTTCCTGTCGTTGTTGTTGCCCATATCTAAGCGTAGCCCTAAGCCCACCACGCCCCATCGCGAGGTGGTAAATTGGTACCTCGTAATATAATCGCTTTTGAATGCGTTTTAAAAGTGGTCGTTCTCTGGTTTGAAAGTTTGCGGGAATGCAGACCATAGGTGAATTTGTTCAATTTTTAACAATGGTCAAACTGCAGGTGTTCAAATCGGGTTGACCAGCCGGACGGGCCGTCCGGGTGCGAGTTCCGAGGCTGCGGCGACGATGGCGTCGGCGTCGATCCCGAAATGGTGATGCAGGTCGGCGATGGTGCCAGTCTGGCCGAAATGCTCCACGCCGAGCGCCGCCGTGCGGTGACCGCAGACCGAGCCGAGCCAGGCGAGTGTCGCCGGATGGCCGTCGATCACCGTGATCATCGTGCAATGGGCCGGCAGCGGCGAAAGCAGCCGTTCGATGTGGCTCATGGCGCCGCGGCTGCCGCGTTTGCGCATGCGCATCGCCGCGTGCCAGCCGGCGTTGAGCCGGTCGGCGGAGGTCACGGCGAGCACGCCGATGTCGCGCCGGTCGGTGCCAATGCGCCCCGCCGCCTCGATCGCTTCCGGCCCGACGACGCCCTGATAGGCGATCACCACCTCGCAGTTGGGTCCGGGCTCGCGCAGCCAGTAGGCGCCGTCGATCACGCCCTGGCGGAAGGCCTCGTCCTCGCGCCGCGCCGGCTGTTCCAGCGCCTGGGTTGAGAGCCTGAGGTAGACCGAGCCGCCGGTCTCGTCGCGCAGCCAGGTGCGCTCGTCGGGATCGCCCTCGCCGTCGCGCTGCATGTAGTCGAAGCTCCAGTCCATCAGGATCGACAGTTCGTCGAGCCAGGCCGGCTCGAAGGAGGCCAGCCCGTCCTGGCTCATGCCGATCAACGGGGTTGCCACCGACTGATGCGCGCCGCCTTCCGGCGCCAGCGTCACGCCCGACGGCGTGCCCACCACCAGGAAGCGGGCGTCCTGGTAACAGGCGTAGTTGAGCGCATCGAGCCCGCGCGAGATGAACGGGTCGTAGAGGGTTCCGACCGGCAGCAGCCGCTCGCCGAAGAGCGAATGCGACAGGCCGGCAGCACCCAGCAGCAGGAACAGGTTCATCTCCGCGATGCCGAGCTCGATGTGCTGGCCCTTGGGCGAGAAGCCCCATTTCTGCGTCGAGGGAATGCGCTGGTCGCGGAAGGTGTCGGCCATGTCCTCGCGCGAGAACAGTCCGCGCCGGTTGACCCAGGGGCCGAGGTTGGTGGAGACGGTCACATCCGGAGAGGTGGTCACCACCCGCTCGGCCAGCGGATGGTCCGATTTCGCCAGCGCGTCCAGGATCTTGCCGAAGCCGGCCTGGGTCGAAAGCACCTTGTCGTCGAGAAACTGCGGCCCCGGTGTCTTCACATGCGGCGAGCCATGCCGGCGCACGCCCTTGGCGAAGAACGGCGTCTGGCGGACGAAGGCGTCAAGCTCGGCCGGCGTCATGTCGAGGCCTTCGGCCGGGTCCCATTCGTGCCCCTCGCGCACGCCCATGGTCTGGCGGAAGCTTTCCATCTGCGCCGGCGTCATCAGCCCGGCGTGATTGTCCTTGTGCCCGGCGAGCGGCGTGTTCCAGCCCTTGATCGTATAGGCGAGGAAGGCGACCGGCCGGTCGTGTTTCGCCTGTTCGGCGAAGGTCTCGCTGAGTGTTTCGATGCAATGTCCGCCGAGGTTGGTCATGAGTTCCAGAAGCTCGGCGTCGGAGCGGCGCTCGATCAGCGCCGTCACCGGACCCTGGTCGCCGATGTCGTCGAGCAGCCGCTTGCGCCACGCCGCCCCGCCCTGGAAGGCGAGCGCGGAATAGAGCTGGTTCGGGCAAGTGTCGATCCAGTTGCGCAGCTTGTCGCCGCCCTTTTCCGCGAAGGCTTGCTGCTGCAGCGCGCCGTATTTCAGGAGCACCACGTCCCAGCCGAAGGCGCCGAAGATCGCCTGGATCCGGCCGGCGAGGCCCTCGCGGACGACGCCGTCGAGGCTCTGGCGGTTGTAGTCGATGATCCACCAGGTGTTGCGCAGCCCGTGCTTCCAGCCCTCCTGCAGCGCCTCGTAGACGTTGCCCTCGTCAAGCTCGGCGTCGCCAACGAGCGCGACCATGCGCCCCTCGGGGCCGGGCTTTGCCCAGTCCTTGGCGCCCAGATAGTCCTGCACCATCGAGGCAAACGCGGTGATCGCGACGCCGAGGCCGACGGAGCCGGTCGAGAAATCCACGTCGTCGACGTCCTTCGTCCGGCTCGGATAGGACTGGGCGCCGCCATAGGCGCGGAAGGCTTCCAGCTTCTCGCGGGTCTGGTTGCCGGCGAGATACTGCATGGCGTGAAACAGCGGCGAGGCATGGGGTTTCACCGCCACCCGGTCCTGCGGCCTCAGGCTGGTGAAATAGAGCGCGGTCATGATCGAGGCCATGGAGGCGCAGGAGGCCTGGTGTCCGCCCACCTTCAGCCCGTCCGGGCTCTTTTCGCGCAGGTGGTTGGCGTTGTGGATCGTCCAGCAGGCGAGCCACAACAGCTTCTGCTCGATCTGCTTCAGCTGGGTCTTGGCGGGCGTCGTCATGATAGGTCCTCTCGTGCGTCGCGACCGGTGGCGCGGCATCTCGTGCACCGCGCGTCGTTGGTCCTGACGATAGGGCGGGATCTGCGCAATTTCAGGCCAATTTCGACGCGTTTTCGATCAATATCGCCAAATTTTGTTCCAGAATTTGGCGATATTGCAAAGCATTTCCCGAAATTACCTCGATCTGGCGGATCAGGCGGCCTGCGCGCGCAGGCTGTCGAGCGCCGCCGAAACATCCGCGAGAATGTCGGCCCGGGTCTCGAGACCCGCGGACAGGCGGATCAGCCCGTCGGGGATATCATGGGCGGCGCGCTCCTCCGGCGTATAGGTCGAGTGGGTCATGCTGGCCGGATGCTGGACCAGCGTTTCGGCATCGCCCAGGCTGACCGCGCGCCGCGCCAGCGACAGGGCGTTCATGAAGCGGATGCCGGCCGCCGTACCGCCGGTGAGCTCGAAGGCGACCATACCGCCAAAGCCCGGCATCTGCCGTGCAGCAAGGTCGTGCTGCGGAAAGCTGGCAAGGCCCGGATAGTGCACGGTCGCTACGGCGGGGTGATCGACCAGAAGCTCGGCGATGGCAAAAGCATTTTCGGAGTGCCGCTCCATCCTGAGTTCCAGCGTCTTCAGCCCGCGCAGAACCAGATGCGCCGTGAGCGGCGCCATCACCGCGCCGGTCATGTCCTTCAGTCCGACGAGCCGTACCGTCTGCATGTCTTCCGCCGATCCGGCGGCGAGGCCCGCGACCAGATCGCCATGTCCGCCCAGATACTTGGTGGCGGAATGCACGACGATGTCGGCGCCAAGCTCAAGGGGCCGGGTCAGCACCGGGGTCGCATAGGTGTTGTCGACGACGACGCGCGCCCCGGCGGAATGGGCGACATGCGAGACCGCCGCGATGTCGACGAGCCGCATGTTCGGATTGGCCGGGCTTTCGAAATAGACGATGCGGGTGCGCTCCGAGATCGCCGCTTCCAGGGTCTTCGGATCGCGCAGGTCGACATGGGTGACGGTGATGCCGAATTTCGCCAGCCCGTGGCGGAAGAAGGCGAAGGTGCAGCCATAGAGCGTTCTGTCGACGATGATCTCGTCGCCGGGGGAGAGAAAACTCCACATCACGGCGGTGATCGCGCCCATGCCGGAGCCGAAGGCGACGCCGGCCTCGCCGCCTTCGAGATCGGCGATGCGGTCTTCCAGCAGCGCCAGCGTCGGATTGGAGATCCGGCTGTAGACATGGCCCGGCCGCTCGCCGGCGAAGATCTCGCCGCCCTGTTCGGCCGTGTCGAAGGCGAAGGTCGAGGTGAAATGCACCGGCGGCGTCAGTGCGCCGTCATGGTCCATCGGGTCATAGCCGTGGTGGATGGCGCGCGTCGCGAAACCGAGGGGGGCGTTTGTCAGCATGGGTCAGATCCTCACCGCACAAGAGATGGTCCCGCCGACCGGCGGGCTTTCCTGTTGCGACGTTAGGGCTTGTGGGCTGCGCATTTCTGGCGAATTATGCCACTTGAAGGTCATATTTTGGCAGATCCTGCCAATTATTGGGGATTGAATGGACGAAACCGACCGCAAGATCATCCGCGCCCTGCAGCAGAACGGGCGGCTGAGCAATCAGGACCTGTCGGAAAAGGTGAACCTGTCGCCCTCGCCCTGCCTGCGCCGCGTGCGCAATCTGGAACAGGCCGGCGTGATCTCCGGCTATGCCGCGATCGTCGACCAGGAGGCCTACGGCCTGCCGGTCACCGTGTTTTTGCAGGTGCGTCTGGAGCGTCACGCCGAGGACAGCGTCGGGACGTTCGAGGCGGCGGTGGCGCGCATCGACGAGATCATGGACTGCTACCTGATGGCGGGGGACCGTGACTATCTCCTCAAGGTGGTCGTTGCCTCGCTTGCCGACTACGAGGATTTCATCCGCCGGCGCATTCACAAGATCCCCGGCATCGCGTCGCTGGAGTCGAGCTTCGCCTTCGGCGTCGTCAAGCGCAGCCAGGTGCTTCCCGGCTAGCTGACGGCCGGCTTGGGATCGGGCAGGCCGAGATCCGCCCGCTGCTTGCGCGTGAGTTTCGCCGCGATCAACTTGTGCGCCTCGACGACATAGGCGCGGATATCGTCATCGCTCAAGGCGTCATTGCTGCGGACCTGCACCCATTTCGCCCGCGCCAGATAGGGGGCCGGCCCCACGCCGTCGCGCTCGCACAGCATCTGGTAGGCGAGGTCGGAGCATTTGAACGCGATGGCATCCGCGCTTGCGGGGCCCCAGTTCGAGCAGATGGCGAAGATCTTGCCGCCCACCTTCCAGACCGAGGCGTCGCCCCATTGAACGACATTCGTCGTGCCGGGAAGCGCGCTGCAATGCGCGTCGAACTGCGCCCGTGTCATCATGTCTGCCTCTCCGTCTCAGCCCTTGCACTGGTCAACACCGGTTTCCTGTTTATATCAGCCGGTCAGGAGATGTTCGGCCCGATGTCGAACCCGAAAGACCTGACAACACATTGAGGTGTTCATGACGAACGTTCGTATTCTGACCTTTTCCGGCTCCATTCGCAGCGGGTCCTACAATACGAAACTCGCCGAACTCGTGACGCGCCGCGCCGCCGACGCCGGGGCCGAGGTGACACAGGTCTCCCTCGCCGACTATCCCATGCCGATCTATAACGGCGACCTGGAAAAGGACGAGGGCGTGCCCGAGGCGGCAAAGGCGCTGAAGGAGGTGATGCAGGCCCATCATGGCATCTTCATCGCCAGCCCCGAGTACAATACCTCCGTCTCCCCCTTGTTGAAGAACACACTCGACTGGGTGTCGCGTCTGGCCGCCGATGGCGAGCCTCCGGCGGCCGCCTTCAAGAACCGGGTCTTCGCGCTTGGCGCCGCCTCTCCCGGCGCATTGGGCGGCATTCGCGGGCTGATGGGGCTGCGAACGATCATGGAAATCGGCTACGGCGCGCTGGTCATCCCCGACATGGCGACGGTTCCCGGCGCCGCCTCCGCCTTTGACGACGATGGCGCATTGTCGAATGAGCGCGCCGCCGGACTGCTCGACGCGATGGTCAAGCGCCTGATCGACGAAGCGGCTCTGAGGGCCTGATCGGCTCTTCCTCCATGCAGGATCGATATGGAATTCCGGACCGCGCCAGCGGGTGGCTTGCAGGCGCGGTCCGGACCGTCAGTCGCCGGAATTCTATTTAAACGTGTATAAATTCAAAAAGTAACTTTGACGATTTTCGCTCCGCCTTGATACGGTGGCCCGGCACGTCAGCGGTCGCGCCCTCATGCGCCAGACCGGACTGAATGAGCGCGTCTTGCGCGGAACCAGGCTTTTCCGGGGTCTCGAATGTCTATCAATCCTGCTGGCGGGACGATCATTGTCGACAACTACGATTCCTTCACCTTCAACGTGGCGCAGATGGTTGCGGAAGCGGCCGGAGAAGAGCCGGTGGTTCTTCCCAATTCGGTTCCCTGGCGCGAGATCCGCAAGATCCCGCATCGCCGGATCATCCTGTCGCCGGGGCCGGGCACGCCGCAGCGCGCGGCCGATGTCGGGTCCTCCATGGATGTCCTGCGGTATGCGGAGTGTCCCGTTCTTGGCATCTGCCTGGGGCATCAATGTCTTGTCGCGCATTTCGGTGGCGATGTCGGGCGGGCGCCCGAACCCTTTCACGGGCGCATCAGCCGCATTCACTGCCGCCCCGATCCCCTGTTCGCAGGCTTGCCGGCCGCCTTCGACGTGACGCGCTATCATTCCTTGATCGCCCGTCCGCCGCTGCCCGCCTGTCTGGAAAGCATTGCCGAAACCCGCGAGGGGCTGATCATGGCGGTGCGCCATCGCAGCCGGCCGTTGCGGGGAGTGCAGTTTCATCCAGAATCGATCTGCTCCGAACATGGCGCCGCGCTTTTGGCGAATTTTGTCCTGCCCGCCGGTGCCCGTCCCGCCGCGCGGATGGGGCGGGTCGCGCCCGCGCATCTCGAGCCGGAGGGGGTCTGAGATGGCTGACGTGATCGATCCGCCCGAGACCGCGGACACGCACAGCGGCGCGTTCGAGGTCGTTTGGCGCAGCCAGGCCCTCTCGGTCTCGGCGGAGGCCGCGTTCGTCCATCTCTTCGGCGCTTCCAGAGAGGCCTTCTGGCTCGATAGCAGCCTCCTGGTTCCGGGGCTGTCGCGGTTCTCCTTCTTGGGCGATGCCACCGGTCCGCATGCCCGTTCCGTGATCTTTCGCGACGGCGGCCAGTGCGGCGAGATCCGGACCGGGTGCAACGGAGCGCCCCGGCCGATCGGGACGTCTGTGTTCGATTATCTGGACGGGGATCACAGGGCGCCCGTCCTTGATCCGCCGCCCGGTCTGGACTGCCCCTTCGTCGGCGGGCATGTCGGTTATTTCGGTTATGAACTCAAGCGCCTGACCTGCGGTGCGGCCGCTCATGAGGCGCCGACGCCGGACGCAGCCTTCCTGTTTGCCGACCGCCTGCTGGCCTTCGATCACCGTGACGGCTGCGTCCATGCCATCGCCCTGGCCGGCCGCGGTGATCCGGCGGATCGCCGTGCCGCGCAGCGATGGGTGGACGAGACGATTGACGCGCTCGGGCGGGTTCGCGAACCGGCGCCGCCCGCGGCAAGACCGGCGAGACAGGCGCCGCAGTTCCGCCTGCGTCATGACCGCGACGCCTATCTGGCCCGGATCGAGGAATGTCTTGAGGAAATCGCCGCCGGCGAGAGCTACGAGATCTGCCTCACCAACACCATCGAGGCGGATGTGGATCTCGATCCGCTCGATCTCTATCGCATCCTGCGCCGCCGCAACCCCGCGCCCTATTCCGCCTTCCTGCGCTTCGGCGATCTCGCGATTGCCAGTTCTTCGCCTGAGCGCTTCCTGCGCATCGATCCGGACGGAACCGTGGAGACCAAGCCGATCAAGGGCACGGAACGGCGCGATCCCGATCCGGCCCGCGACGCGGCGATTGCCGAAAGCCTGCGGCTCGACGAGAAGAGCCGTGCGGAAAACCTGATGATCGTCGATCTGATGCGCAACGATCTCGGCCGGGTGTGCGAGACCGGTTCCGTGCATGTGCCGAGCCTGATGCATGTGGAAAGCTACAAGACGGTGCATCAGCTCGTCTCCGTCGTGCGCGGACGGCTTCGCGCCGACGAAAGCCCGGTGAGCTGCATCGCCTCCTGTTTCCCCGGCGGCTCGATGACCGGCGCGCCAAAGGTGCGCACGCTCGAGATCATCGACCGGCTGGAGGGCGCGGCGCGCGGCGTCTATTCCGGTACCATCGGCTTTCTGTCGCTGACCGGCGCGGTCGATCTCAACATCGTCATCCGCACCGTCGTCTGCACGCCGGGCCATGTGTCAATCGGCTGCGGCGGGGCGATCGTCTATCTCTCCGACCCGCAGGCCGAGTTCGACGAGATCCTGCTGAAGGCGCGTGCGCCGATGGCCGCCGTTGCCGAGGCGGCGGGCGCTGCGGCCGAAAGCGCCCCGCAGGTGGTGAATGCCGGTGCCACGCCCCCGGAGCAAGCCGTCACCGGGGCAAGGGTCCGCCGGCCGCGCAAGGACGAGGCCGGCGCCGTGGCCGCGGCCGTGGAGGCGCTGCTGCGCGAGCTCGGCGGGCCGGGGCCCCAGTTCCGCGCCGGGGCGACCCGCGCCGTCTGCGAAGGCTTTGCCGAGGACGAGAGCCTCGGCTTCATCCGCGTCGCGGAAACGGAGGGCGGCGCCATTGCCGGCGTCGCGCTCGTCTCCATCGTCCGGGCCGCGCGCACCTCGGGGGACTATGCCGTGCTGCAGGAACTCTGGGTCGACGCGGGTGCGCGCGGCGGCGGTGTCGGCGCGGCGCTGCTTGCGGCGGTCGATGAGGACGCGCGACGGCGGGGCTTGCCGCTGGTGGAAGTGTCGCTGCCGAAGCCCGGTCATCCGCAGGCTGAACGGCTGCAGGCGTTCTATGCCCGCGCCGGATATGCCCCGGCCGGCCAGCGCATGCGGCGGAGCCTTGCATGACGCGGCCCGACCTCCTGATCTTCGACGTGGCGCATCGCGCCGAACCGCGGGGCGCGATCCGCACCGCACGCGGCACGCTCAGGCCGTCCAACGAGGTGGCCGAGCGCACCGCGCGCATTCGTTCCGGGATCCTGCGGGCGACCGGGGCTCGGGCGCGCGGCGCGGAGATCTCGCAGGGCACGACCCGCATGCTGCGCAGCCTCTTGCCGCTGGCGCATGACCCGGCCTATCTGGCGTTTCTCGAGCATGGGTCGCATCCGGCCGTTCCCGCGATCACGCCGCAGGGCCGGGTCTTCGCGGCGCCCGGCGTCGAACAGGACACGCCGGTGGCGGCCGATTCTCCAGCCCGCGCCCTGACCTCCGCGACGGCGGCCGTTGCCGCCGCTGTCGCGCTCGGACGCGGGGAGGCGACCCATGTCTATGCGCTGTGCCGTCCGCCCGGACATCACGCCGGGCGGCGGTTCTTCGGCGGCTATTGTTTTCTCAACAATGCGGCGCTCGCGGCGCTGGCGCTGCGTCGCCAGACGCGGGCGCGGGTCGCGGTGATCGACATCGACTATCACGCGGCAAACGGCACCACGGATTGTCTCGCCGCCCATCCCGACATCGCGGTATTCAGTTGCCATGCCCCGGGCGAAGTCGCCTTTCCGCATCAGCCGGACCTGGCGCCGGCCCTTCCCGTACATGTGTTTCATGCCTTCGACGCGCCGCCGGATGCGCAAGCCTATCTGGCGGTGGTGTCCCGTCTCGTGGAGCAGGCCGTGGCAACCGGCGCCGGGATGCTGGTGCTGTCGCTCGGCTACGACGTGATCGACGGCGATCCGCATGGCGGCTGGCACCTGTCGCCGGAGGTCTTCGCCGGGGTGGGCGGGATCCTTCGTCAAAGCGGGCTGCCGGTCTGCGTGGTGCAGGAGGGCGGCTACCTGCTCTCCGCGCTGGAGGACTGCGCCGCGCATTTCACCAAGGGTCTGATCGGGCTTGAGGTCGATACAGCGCCCGACACAAGGGAGAGCGGAACGGATGACGGCCGACACGCAAAGCCTGCTGGCGCCCTATCGTGACCAGCTGAACGCGATCGACGAGAAGCTGGTCACGCTGGTGGCCGAACGCCTGACGATATGCGCGCAGGTGGCGCACACCAAGCGGCGCCATGGCATTGCCATGATGCAGCCCGACCGGGTGGAGGAGGTGAAGAGCCGCTGTGCGAAACTGGGCGCGGACCAGGGGCTCGATCCGGAGTTCGTCCGCGCGCTCTACGGGCTGATCATCGGCGAGGCCTGCGCGCTGGAAGACCGGATCATCGAGCGATGATCCGCTTTCACACGCTCGGCCCGGCGGGAAGCTGCCACGAGCATGCGCTGAAGCGGTATCTCGCGTTCCAGGGGGTCGAGGAGGCAGACATCGCGCTGTGCGACGATCTGGTCGCGGCCGCCGCCCGCGCGGTGGAAGAGGGCAATTCCTATGTGCTTCAGTGCAGCGCGCATCTGAACGTGCATCAGGTGACCGAGCGGTTTCTCGGCCGGCTCCATGTGGTCGACACCTTCATCCTGCCGACCCAGGAAATGGCGCTGGTCAAGCGCCGCGATGTCGCCAGGCCGCAAACGCTGGGCGTGCCGGAACCCGCGCTCGGCTATGTGAACGAGGCCGACTGGCGCGAGATAACCTTCGAGACCACCAAACCGGTCGTGGAGGAGGGGTTGCTCGCCGGGCGCTACGAGGCCGGCGTTGCCTATACCCGCTCCGCGCGCGACCATCCCGAGGCGCTCGAGATTATGCGGGTGATCGGCGAGGTGGTTACCACCTGGATCGTCTATGGCCCGAAACCGCGCTATTGCGGGAATCTGATGGGGAATCCCTATCCAGAGTTGCATGCGGGGTGAGGGTGTGATCGTCTGGCCGGCGACCCTTGCGACACCTGTGCAGACGGAGCGACATGAGCGGTAGCGGATCGAAGACCCTGCGCGGCGCCTCGCACCAGACGGTGCTGCTCGCGGCGCTGGGCGTGGGCGCGGTGGCCATCGGCATGGACACCTTCGTGGTGATCGGCGTGCTCAACGAGATCGCCGCAAGCCTGGAGATCCCGGCGACGCGCGCCGGGCAGCTCGTGTCGGTCTATGCGCTCTCCTATGCCGTCTTCGCGCCGCTCAGCGCCTGGCTGCTGCGCGGGCTCGACCGGCGCCGGGTGATCCTGCTGGCCATCGGTTTTTTTCTCGCCGGCAATCTGGCCTGCGGTCTGGCGACGGGCTTTTACCAGATCGTGGCGGGCCGGATCGTGTCGGCGCTGGGGGCTGCGATCTTCACGCCGGC
>MDTD01090708.1_pt1 | contig 15275 bp, 8 predicted proteins | sample 811221 | NCBI WGS metagenome assembly MDTD01 (sample SAMN05326646, study PRJNA326480) | marine metagenome | isolation source: seawater | place: Pacific Ocean: South West | collected 2011
CGCGATAATAAAACCCGGAGACTCAATTAAAGAGGAACCAACCGAAGAAGCGAAATTCAATATTCCGATATACACTACCAACCCGATATTATTGGAGGGGAAACAATCTGAGAACGTCAACGATGAGATTCGCAAGAGGTTAGGCATTCCTACCGAGTCAATTTTGTGTTACGTCCAGCTTGGTGCGGGTAGAATTAATGATATAAATGACGAGTTGAAAATGACATTGGAGGCACTTTCCAAACATAAATCAGTTTACACAGTGGTGGGAGAATCCATGATTGGAGAAAGATTAGACCTATCAGGAATATTTGATGATGAGAGAATCAGGATACTCAGAGACTATCCCAATTCGAGATACTTTGGAAGTTTTGATTTTGCAATTATTGCCGGGGGGTATAACTCCTACCATGAAATTGTCAATTTCCAAGTCCCGGCAATATGCTATCCAAATTTGAAGACAGGAAGAGACGATCAGCTGACTCGTGCTAACGTAGCCAGAAAAAAAGGAGCAATGGTGGTTTTGGAGAAAAGAAACTCCGATAATATATCAATAGCAATAGAACGAATGTTAGACAGATCCGTCCGCCAGAAAATGAAAAATAGACTGGGGAAACTAATAACCAACAATGGCTCTCAACAAGCAAGTGAATGGCTAATCAACCAAATCTCTGAGTGAAATCCTGCCAAAAAGAAGTAAATTTCTCTTGACGGGATATTGTCCTCTTCGACTTGAGGTGTGGTTCCATGTCCCAGTTCATGAGGTTGAACTCATTCATGGGACTCATTACATCGATAAATGACAAGATATTATCCCGAATCGTGTGACGATATTTTTTCGGGACAAAATCCAGAGATGGGGAATACCATTCGTGAAGCAATTCTAGATTAGCACTCATGTCTAATTTGTCTGCTAACGGCTTAAAATATGCATGTTGTTCGAGGTTTATTCTTTGTAAACTGTAGATAATTACGTTCTCGTGGGAGATGGGGTAACTAGAAAGTCTAACTTGCACTTCATTGGTTTTCATCATGCTTGCAAAATCGGGAGGGTCACTGAGATTCAACGAATACATCAATAATTCCTTTCTAAAACATTTCCAACACTTCAAACAGGGTTTTTTCCAAGATCCCCGTATACAAGACTGATTCAGATTCCCGAAAATAGACTTGCTGTTGATCAGGGCAGTTCCCACTTCACTAACACCAATCGTGGGCAACGAGAGTCCTAACCCAACCGAGTTAAACAGAGTGCTGTAGAATCTCCAGTGGGCACCTTTGCCGTAATCAATATACTTTTCATGCCCAATTCCGAATCCAGATTCTAATACCGTCCCAAAGGAAATTGAGTCCAGATTTAATATTTCAGAGAGTAGAATGGCAGGTATGGCATTAGCCAAATCCGTTGGAAAACCGATCGGATCTCTAATTTTTTCCAAGTCCGAGACTACGGTATGTACTTCAAATCCACAATCCTCCAATTCCTTGCATATTCTCAAAGGAGCGTTGGGGCTATATACAGATTGAGAGTTTTCTTCTCTCCACAGAAATATTGGAATGCAGTTTCGTGGCATTAGGGCCAATGCGGCGGTTGAATCAGCCCCTCCGCTAAAAGCAAGTGCCGGATAACCGCTGGATTTTGCAGGGATTTTTTCCACAACTTCCGGACTAGGAATCAACTTATACCTCGAAATTACGGATTGAACTTGAGTCTGAAACTGTTCACTCATGGGGTGATTTATTTTCAACTCCCTGCCAACGAATGGATTACAAAGAAGAACAACCGAGAGGCAAATTAAGTCAGGATGGATAATCGACATATTTTGGTCTCCAATATCGACATAGACCCTTTTTTCACCGATGTCGAAATTCAGTTCGGCTATCCTAACTAAATCCTCATCATCAAGGGTAAATTCATAGAAGATTTTACTTTCTTCAAAAACAATATCTACTTCCACTGGTCCAACGCTAGAAAGCATCCTTAATTAAACGAGTATAACAGTCTTAGTTATAATTCCCAAACGTTTAGCCTTTCTCATGGATTTCGTACCCAAAGTAATCCTCGTCGCAGGAGCACGCCCCAATTTCATGAAGCTTGCACCATTACACCGTGCAATGATAAAAAGGGGAAATAATCCGGTGATCGTTCACACAGGTCAGCATTATGACCATAACATGAGTCAATTGTTTTTCGACGAATTAGAGATTCCTAAACCGGATATTAATCTGGAAGTGGGTAGTTCATCCCATGCCGTTCAAACTGCGGACATCATGAAATTATTTGAGCAAGTGTGCGTATCAGAAAAACCGGATTTGGTTGTTGTTTTTGGAGATATAAATTCGACTATTGCATGCGCTCTTGTTGCAAAAAAGATGCATATCCGTGTTGCTCATGTTGAAGCTGGCCTAAGGTCGGGAGATATGGGCATGCCCGAGGAAATCAATAGGATTTTAACGGATCACATATCTGATTTCTTGTTCACTACTTCAGAAATAGCAAATAAGAATCTAGTCAAAGAGGGATTGAATGAAAATCAGATTTTTCTGGTTGGTAACATCATGATAGACACACTCTCACGACAACTCCCCAAAATAAACAAATCAAAAATTATCGAAGAATTAAACCTAAACAAACATGAATACGATTTGTTAACCTTGCACCGACCTTCGAATGTGGATGACGAGGATAGATTAGAGTCAGTCATGAACCAATTTAACGCCCCTGAGTTCCCTCACAAAATAATTTTTCCAACCCACCCGAGAACCCGCTCTAGAATTGAAAGGATTGCGAAAAGAATTTCATTGCAAAGTTCGAATATCATATGCATTGAACCACTAGGATACAATGATTTTCTTCAACTCCAATCGCACTCCAGAAGTGTTTGGACTGACTCTGGCGGGATTCAGGAGGAGACGTCCTGGTTAGGTGTGCCATGTTTTACTATCAGAGAAAATACTGAAAGGCCAGAAACAATTATTCACGGTACAAACATACTAGTCAATAACAAACAACTTTCATTCTCAAGTTACATAAAAAATGCAAATCTTGGTAGGAAGGAAGTAAAGATAGACCTCTGGGATGGCAAAACAGCGGGTAGAATCGCAGACAAGCTAATTTCCCTCCTTCAGGGAGAAACGTATACTTGTTAAAAAATGAATACTTTCAAAATAAACCTGCATCACCGTGATTTTTAATGAACAAGGAACCAGTGAATGTCATCATCCCTCTCGGAGGGCTAGGTAAGAGGTTCGCGGAAGAGGGATTCATACAACCCAAACCACTCGTCAAAGTACTTGGAAGATCGATAATCGATTGGGTTCTGCGAAACTTGGATTTATCTGATGAGGACATGCTTTACCTAATCTACCACAAAAGCCTAGAGAAAGTGAACTTTGAAAGTGTTTTGAGAAATGAATTCCCTCACATATCATTTACCAAATTAGTATCAGATACTAAGGGCGCCGCAGAAACTGTTTACAGGTGTTCTGAATCAATACCTGAAAATCGGAAGCACCTTCAAACTATATGCCTAGACGGAGATACATTCTACCATACCGACATCATAAATCAGGTGAGAAGTCTCAGGGGGAGTGGAGTTGTATGTTTCAGGGATGATCAAAATAAACCAATTTACAGTTATGTAGAATTAGACAACAAAAATATCGTAAAACAAATCGCAGAGAAGAAAAGAATTTCAGATTTTGCAAATACAGGTTGTTACTTTTTTGAGTCTGCATCTTTGATGGAAAAGTACTGCAATAAAACCATATTAGAGGGGAAGAAAGAAATGGGCGAATATTACATTTCTACGGTTTTGGGCAATATGCTAAAAGATCGTTTGAGATTAAAAGCATTGAAAATAGGGCAAACCGACTTCGTCGTTTTGGGAACTCCATATCAGGTCAAACTATTTGCAAATTATGATCACACCAAGATGGAAAAACTAAGAATATGTTTTGACATAGATAATACTATACTCAATTATCCTTCAACAAAAGGGAATTACGCAACTTGTACACCAATTAACCACAACCTGGAAATTCTGAGGTTCCTAAAACAGATTGGTCATACAATAATTCTCTACACTGCTCGAAGGATGAGGACTCACTCTGGGAATATTGGAGCAGTTGTCCAAGACGTAGGTAAAATTACGATAGATACTTTAGAAAAGTATAGTATACCTTATGACGAGATTTATTTTGGTAAGCCCTATGCTCATTTCTACATCGATGATTTGGCAATAAATACCTCATCAAACATAGAAAAAGAAATGGGCATTTACCGCTCAGAAATTTCTGAGCGCTCTTTCAATAAATTAGAACAATCTTACTTAGAAACAATCACAAAAACTTCGGATAATGTTGTTGCGTTGAATGGTGAAATTCATTGGTATGAAAATATGCCTTCTAGTTTGAAGGACCTTTTTCCTAGGTATTACGGGAGAACAAAAGAAGGGTTCCAAATTGAAAAAGTTAGGGGCGTTTCTTTATCTCATATCTATCTCGATGAGCTAATGACGACAGGACTTCTCAGTGACCTAATTTCTTCAATTGACAGGATTCATTCGTGTGAGCCTCCAACTGGACAAAAACTGGATATTTACAGCAATTATTCTTCGAAACTTAAAGAGAGATATAACAACCATGATTATTCGGGATTTCCAAATTCCGAATCTAAGTATTCTGAAATAATGAAAAATTTAGAAGACTATGAATCAAACTCAATGGGGGAACTCTCTGTAATACATGGGGATCCAGTTTTCACGAATATTATTGTTAAGGAAAATCAGGACTTAATATTCATTGATATGAGAGGTAGTCTTGGAGGTATAGAAACAATATCTGGAGATAAGTGGTATGATTACTCGAAAATATACCAATCTCTCATTGGATATGATGAAATTTTACTTGAAAAATTCGTTGATCAAGATTACAAGTCGAAATTGATATCTCATTTCAATGAAATAATTATGGAAAGATTTGGGGAAGAGAGATTGGATTGTGTCAAACAAATAACATCAAGTCTACTTTTCACTCTAATTCCGCTTCACGATGACAGTCCCAAATTACTAGAATATTTTGAACTGATATGAATCATCAACCTCCTAATATACGATCAAAAACCTCTCTGGTGATTTGTTTGTTTTCAGCAAACCTGTAATTCAAAATCCCACTCGTGCCAATACAATCTATTCTGTTGGAGAATAAATTACTAGCCAACGACTCATGCCCGGCCAAACTTTCCTTCGATTCAGAACTATAGGTCCATGTTTTGCAATAAGAACTCATCAGATCCGGCGTCCCGACGGCAAATTTGTCATCAATACCAAATCCATAATATGCATAATTGTATCCGTATCCAGTACAGATTGCTCTCCTCTCTTCAGACAAATTGAAAATTGATTGGAGGAAGTTAATATCTCCGCCCTTTTCCTTCTCTATGACGATATCGGGCCTAATTCTAACAAGTAAGTCGTATTGAGTTGGGTCATCTATCATATCATAAGCAGACTCAATTTTATAGTACATCTTTTGTGGGTTTGTATTTAAGAAATCAAACTTAGATTCGTCCTCAATCAAGATTTTGCACTCATCACCATAAACATTAATCAAATCCCCTTTCACAATCTCTTTTTTCGGTTTTATTTCAGAAATAAATGCATCCAAATCTATGCTACCTTCTACATTTAATAGATTAGAAATCTCATCTGAGAATTCTCCAAAATAGAACCTATTTTGTTCGTTTACGAGGTGATCGGGTTTTCCTGATGATCCGTTTAATTTCCATGTGCTGATGTAATAATCTAAGTCATGTCCTTGGAAAACATTAGCCCATGTATCGAATGCAGCCTCATATCCTCTCATTTGCCCGGAAATCATAACTCCTATTTTCAGAACCTTTTTTTGTTGATTTTCCAGTGACAGGCTCTTCATTTCATATGGCGCATTTTCAGGAGGGTTTAGCCAAAATCCAACCTTTTCTGATATGAGGAATTTCTCCAAGATTATTGACTGTCTGCGATTTAGCGTCTCTTTATGCCTTTCAAAAACTTCTCTGACCCAAACTGGATCTCTGCCGATCGGCCCACCAATTATTAGCGCTATCCAACTGGATTCAATAGTCGGCAGCTGTCCTGAAAGATATTTCCTTGAACCCTCCAAACCTTCTTCCGAAGATGGAACTAGACATTCGTATTTCTTGAAGCTATGCGATTTGGCAAGCTCATTCATGCCCCGGACCGTTTCATTAATTCCATTTTTTATCCTACTATGCCTGCTTCGGTCACCGGAAATGTAGATGAATTCCAAATGTTGGTATATCTTCCTGAAGTATTCTCCCCTGACATCATCGTCCAGGTCGCATAGAACTTTCCCGACTTTCTGGAAATCTTCCTTGTCGAGGGTATCGAGAATCAATTTCTCTACGATCTCCATTTTTACGTCCTCAAATAAATACATCTTCTAGGTCAATATTAACTTCCACAGATGAACCAGATGTGAGGGCTCCCTTGTCATCCCAAGTGTGGAACCCTTCTTCATCCCTGCGCACAAGAACCCAGTTGAATGGATTAGACGAATATATTTTTTTCTTCGCTGATATGCATCTCCTCAAGAATTCGGTATCCTCTCCAGTGGTCCTATCGGGAAATCTGATTTGATCAAAAATCTCCCTCTTCGCAATTATGGTTGCGCCCATCACAATCTGTAAGTATCGATTAGAGCTTCCTTTATTTCTGAGGTAGTATTTTCCACTTTTCTCATCGTAAACGAATACCCCGTATTTTCCAACTACATCCGCATCTGTGTAAAAAAAGGCGTCTATGGAATCCGAAATGTAATTCGGGCCGTATAAATCATCATCGTCAAACTTGGCTATGTAATCTCCTTTACAATACTTTAGTCCTTTATTGAAGGTTTTTCCCAAAGAATCTTTTTTCAATTGTTTTCTTACTTTAACCCTGGAATCCTCTTCAACCATCTTTTTTATTCTTCTGAACTCTTCCTCCTTGGCCTGAAGCATTACCACCATCTCTATGTTCGAGTAATACTGTTGGTTGAAATTATTCATAACATTTTCAATCATTTTTGGCCTGTTTGTACAACAAACCACAGATACCAATTTCCTCCCTTCAAAGGGTTCTCTCTCACCTTTTCTAATATCCAAAAAAGCTAGTATTTCTTCCATACGATGTGAATATGTATGATTTCTCATGACATTCCTCATTCCCAAGTGACCAAGTTTTATCCTTTGGATTTCATTTTCCAAAAGCATGCTTACTGCCTCATTCACATGTTTAGATTCTTCGCAAACAATTGCTTCTGGTAACATCTCTTCCATCCCCACTGATGGAGTTGAAATCACGGGGGTCGAGGAAGCCATAATTTCAAAGACTCTTCTTGAAAACATTGTCGGGGATCCTTCTACAGAGTTAGTATTCAGCATAATTTCATAGATTCTGTAAGCCATCCTCATTTGTGAGTAAGTCAGCTTTCCTTTCACAAATTTTGAAAATCTTGGTGGGAATTTGTTCCGATTATCGGTACCAAAATTCCTATCATAAATGTGTAAGTCAAACTTCTCGGCTCCCTCGACGATTGATGTCAAGCGCTCTTTTCTTCTCCCGTGTTCCCTGACGTACCAGGACCCCCCAAAACACAAATCCATAACCGGTAGGGTATTTCTAATTGGATTGTGGATAGTCGGTTGACATGCAAAGGCAAGTGAACTTATCTTCGAATTAGGGCAGTCTCTTTCGTAATCTTCTATGCAATTAGAATCGCTGGTAAGAATGTAATCAAATAACTTAGCGACTTGTATAAACTGGTCATAATTAACCGGGTCCTCTTTATTCCAGAAAAGGGTTGGGATGTTGTACTCATTGCATACTTCAATTATCTCTCTTACGGATTTCGCATTATTACTTGTAAGTGTACCCGTGAATCCGTAAACAAACTCCCCATCATTGCCGTTCCATGCGGATTCTGTGAAAAGGAAGTCTATATCTCCATTACCCAAAACCTCCAGATAATTTTGCTTGGTTAATCTAATGAAGTTTGCTTCGTATCTGAAAGATTCATATGAGAACTCATCGAGTATATAGGCAACGTTAAGGTAGTTCCTTTTTGTTTTGGCCCTGACGTCAGGCAATATAGGAATCTTTGGAATGTCCTCTGCAGTTGAATACCTTTCCGAATGCCTTCCTGCAACCTTACTGACATCATCTACAAACTTCTCGTCTAGCATGGGGCCATATTTATCCAGCAGGAAAAGTGAATTTGCATATTCTCCCGATCTGTTTGAATAAGTTACAACACTTCTTATTGACCTCTTATCGGCCAATTCTTCACTATTGGAAAAAAACTTGCAGGCTTCACCGGGGTTTTGGGTTCCTATATGCCTGAGGAATGATAAGAATACATTCCTTTGTGCTCTGTGATTTTTTCCGGCCATTGCTATTATTTGGTCAAATTCCAGTGATGCATAATCCGCAGAAAGATCCTCATGAGATTCTAATAATGCCCCAACATCATCAACCATTTTCCTTATATCGGGTAATTTTTTTTCCGATTCCATCAATAAATTGTATCTTCTAATTTGGCCAACCAAATCAAGAACTAAAGTATCCCAACCCCTCTCTAGGTTAACCATTTGACTTCCCCTTTCCCCAATCTGGCCAATCTCTCCGGGATTTTTAACCAAGAAACTCATTTTCTCAGCGAGGGATTCCGCAGAATTTTCCTCGAAAAGAATGCCTGTTTCTTGGTCTATTATCAGCTCTTTATTTGGCTCCAAATCACTGCAAATAACACATTTACCGTGTTCCATAGCTTCCAATGGCTTCAATGCCGGAACTAGTTGGGTTACCTCATAACTAAGCCTTGGGATTGTGATAATATCAACTTCTGAATAGAAATCATTGATTTTTTCATTCGGCACCCTTCCCACGATATCAATAAATCCGGACACATCAGAATCCTCTATTTTCTGCTTCAAGTCCCCCATACTGATTCCGCCCCCTGCAATTTTTATCCTGAAATTCTCACTGCCGTTTTTGCGCAATATTTCTGCAGCATCTACCAGAAGGTTCAGGCCCTCATAAGGCACCAGAGAACCAATGTATCCAAATACGATTTCTTGCCCAACTTCTCTCTTCCCATCAGGGCCCTCTCTTTTTTGTTTTAGAGGAGTAACACCATTCGGAATTATCAATATTTTTCTTTCATCGACACCCCAGGAAATGAGTAAACTCTTCATTTGTGTAGAAATTGCGACAACTAAATCGGCTGATAATGAACATTGACGCTCTAGAGATAATAGGAGATTAAATCTAGTGCTGCCCTTGAAATCCGCGTAATTCGCCGCTCTAGTGTATGCCCATATTCCCCTCATTTCGTAAATGAATGGGATTCCTAGATGCCTAGCTACCATGCACGAAGACAATCCGACTGAGGAATCTGATGCAGCCATTATTACAGATGGTTGAAAACTAATAGCTCTCTGCAAAATCGAATCAGCATTTCTTTTGCAATATTCTTCATCCTTCAATTCATCAAGACCGGTACCGTCCGGATCAATACTGTACCTTATCCCCATATCTTCGTATTTCTTTTCTATTTCCGCTGTTGAATCGAAATCATTCCTATCCACGGGGAAACCCGATCTAGCGTTTACCTCTACTTCCAGTCCTGATTCGCAAAGTGCTCTTGCCACGTGTTTTGTTCTAATCGTGTAACCAGAAGTCGTGAACGGTAAGCATGCATGTACGTTATACATGAGATTTCCCGGAATTGGATTATAATCCACTTCAGTTCGTCCCAAGTAGTCCAAATTGTACCCTTCGTCTATCCACAGTTTGTACTTTTTTAGTCTGGATAATAACTCAATTGATGATGGTTGCACACACTCTTCTAAACTTGATATGCCATCTTCTAGGTCTCCTAATTTCTCGCAAATTTTCGCATAAAGCCTAACTATTCGTTCATCTGAATCTCTGTTCTTGATGTGTTTTGATACAAAATCAAGCGCGCGATTAGGGAATTTACTAGATACTTCATCCGCTATTCCTATGACTATTTCGATGAGCCTTCTGTCATTTATTAGGTCCGAATCTATGTTGTCATAGACAGAAATTAATTTTTCTTCAAATTCGGGTTTACTTGATTCCCATTTTATTCTGGATCTTATGTGACGGAGAGGTAATTCTAGTAAATCTTCACTAATGTTTTCCGTAAATTCTCCTTCAACTGAAAATAAACTATCCGTGAGGTATTCTTCTCTCAACCCATTACAGAAATGGGCTATCTCTTCTCCAAATGTTGTTTTTCCGATTGAACCAACCTTATCCTCAGAAACATATTCAAAAATTGGGTGTGATAGAATAGATATTTTCCTCAGTGCTGTAGCCAGCTTTTCGCTTTGTTCGGAACTATTTTCTATATCTTCCAAAGCAATCAGGAGGTCTTCTTGTTCGTTGCTGAATAATAAATCTACAATTTTTTGACAAATTTTGATTCTTTCAAAATCAACTTCGTCTTTATTTTCAAAAGAAGTGGATAGGTCAAATGCCAGAATATATCTTCCAGTTCTCTTCGCGGAATAAAACGCAGCCCTGTTAATCCGCACGTCCCTCATGTTTGTTCTAGTTTTCTTGAAAAGAGTTAACGCAAACCTCTCATCAACTTGTGATAAACATCTAAACAAAGCGAGCACAAGATCTCTTGTAGTAACCGGGTCCCTAACATAGTACTCGTTAAGTAAATCAATTAAATCCCCCAATAAAGATTTTTTTTCCTCTATCAATTCTGAGGTAATAACACGGCTTAGCCTTATTACTAGAAAATCGATGTCAGGGATCGCTTTCTTTGAAAACAGATCAAACTCCTTTGATAAGTATGATATGGCATGAACTTTATTATCTGGAAGGAGTTTCATGAGCTCCATTTCGATTAGCGATTTGTAACCTCCATCCAAACACCTTGCTAGGACCTCTAGTGAAGATACCTCATCAGGATAATGTTCAAGTCTCTCAAGACAGATAGATTTCAGAAGTCCCATATCTTCTTCGAGCAGTTCCGCAATTCGAGAATCACTAGGAAGGGAAGGTAAATCACTAGTCTGTAGGACATCGGGGGGGGCTTTGCTGGCGTATAATGCGGTGCTTGAATATTCGTGAGAGTTTACTTCAGCTTGTTCCCGGCCGTCCTCATTTCTGAAGACGCGATCAAACCTTTGGATTATTTTCCTTATCAGGTAAACCGACCCCCTTGTACCTAAATCCGTAAGATTCAATTTCTTTTCTGGCTAATTTTCTGGGTCCGTCAAAAATAATTTCTCCACTCATCAATTGCTTTATTTTGGTCCAATCCAGATTTATACATTCATCATGAGCCGTTGCCAATATCGTGATGTCACAGCCCACTACGGCTTCCTCTGCCTCGGAAAAACGAATTACATCATTCGGCATTTGTTCGTCTTCCGGAACCAATGGATCCCAAACACAGACGGTTTTGCACCTAGGAATTAATAGATTTATCAACTCAAAAACCGGGCTTTCTCGAGTATCTCCAACATTTGGTTTGTACGACAATCCCAGTACCGCGACCCTATTCCTACTATCCAGATAATCCGATATCAATCTGAGAGTGTGCCTTGGCATTGATTCGTTGATTTTTCTCGCAACCGGAGAGATAGTTGACCCAACGCCTACATTGTTACTAGCCTCAATGTAGTAGTATGGATCGACAGGAATGCAATGCCCTCCAACACCAATTCCAGGGGTATGGCTATGAAAATTCCACTTCGTTGAAGCCGCATCTATTACATCCATGACATCAAGCCCCAATTCTGGTAAAACTTTGGCTAGTTCATTTACAAATGCTATGTCAATATCTCTTTGGGTGTTTTCTATCATTTTCGCAGCTTCTGCGACTTCTATTCCACCAACATGCCTGCATCCGGAAGAAGTTATTTCAGTGTACAATTTAGCCAGATATGCGCCAATATCGTGGTTATCAGCACCTACGATTTTAGCTATCTCAGCAGCACTTTTCCCAACATCTCCGGGACTCACCCTCTCTGGCGAATAAGCGATTTCGACATTTTTTGGGAAAGATTGCCCCATCTTATTTCGAATTTCTGAAAATATTTTGCGAGTAGCTCCAGGGAACAAAGTACTCTCCACAACAATTATTTTTCTGGAATCTTTTTCTACGGATTTCAGGACGGATTCTACGGCACCCGCCACTAATCTCAAATCCGGGTTTTTCTCTTTGTCTACTGGTGTAGGGACAGTAATTAGGAATATATCTGTATCATCTCCGACGTCATTAACATTGGAAGTTACACGCCAATTTTGCGAGGAGATCGGTATTTCAAGTCGTAGAGTGGAATCAATCAAATGACTAGTTCCATTTCTAAGATTTTTTACTATATTCTCATTTATGTCAACTCCGCTTACGTCAAAACCTGCGTCGTGAAAAGCTATTGCAGTTGGCAATCCAACGTACCCCAAACCAATCACCGCAATCTTCGGCTTGTTGTCAAACATGCATACTCCTCCCGCTGACTATTTTTTAATTAAGAGAGTATTTCCCTGTATTTATCTAGTGTTTTTTCTATTTTTCCGTAGAAAACGTTCTTCCCTGAATCGAGTAAAATTCCTTTGTTGCAAAGCTCCTTGGCTAATCCCAGAGAATGTGTTGAAATGACCACTGTCCCTGAACCCTTAACGAACTCTTTCAACCTGTTTTGCGCCTTTACTCTAAACTCTGCATCGCCAACTCCCAGGGTCTCGTCAATAAGTAGAATCTCGGGCCTTAGTGCCGTGATAAATCCAAAACCAAGCTTCCCCCTCATGCCGGTAGAATAACCTCTCACATTCCTATCAATCGCATCACCAAGGTTGGCAAAATCGAATATCGATTGGCAAAACTCCTCAATCTCTTGGTCTTCTACGCCGTATGCCTTTGCTAATTCAATTACATTTTGCCTTCCAGTAGAATCCTGGAAAAATCCCGGATCTGCTCCAGACAGGAGAATAGTCCTTCCCTCGGTGGTCATGCTTCCAGAAACTGGCCTTATCATGCCAGCTATACATTTGAGTAGGGTCGACTTTCCTGCTCCATTTTTGCCAATAAGCCCGACAACGTCGCCGTTAGGAATGTCGAAACATAGTTCACTAAGAGCGTCGATGTGCTTTATCTTTCCAAGTGGTTCTTTCCAGGTTCTGAAAAACTCTTTGTATGAAACACAGAGATTAGAAGCCGATATACTACTCTTCAAGACCAATTTGATACCTCCCATCTAAGCCTGTCTAAGGTCCGGTAACCCGTCAAAGAGAGTAAAATCAGCAATCCGACAATGAATTTTGCTTCAGTACCAAAAATCTCCCAAAAGGACTCCTCTGTCCCCGCATATTGTCTAACCGCTTCAACAAAGAATGAAATCGGATTGTATCGGTTTATTTCATAGTGAACACCAGATGTCATGGAGATCGGGTAAAGAATCGGTGATCCAAAGAAAATCAATAACAGGAAATAATCAATTAGATTCGATAAATCTGGAACTCTCCTTACCAAAAGTGAAAGATTCAGTGCTACTCCCTCCGCCAAAATACACATGATTAGGCTCAATAAAATGAAACAAACTATTCCCTCGATGGCAACGTCCAAACCCAAAGTCAAAATTAGAGAAACACCGATTGATTGCAATAAAACGTCAATAACCCTGTAATTGAGCATAGCCCTTGTAATTACACCCGTTCTTACTCTTTCGGCTTTTATACCGGCAGAAAAATCACTGACAGAGTTCACACCAGACCTTACAGAAGAAGAAAACATATTGAACATGCTAATTCCTATAAACAAATTTACTGAGTTGGGGCTAGACCTTATGACTGTAAAAACGAAGAGATAAACCAAAGATAGTACGATAGGGTGCAGAATAAGCCAGAAAGCACCCAGCCTGCGCCTACCTGCAAGATTGCGGATTTTTCTTCGTACGATGAATGAGACTCTGGACGAATCTATTCTCTTTTCCGAGGCGCTGAGGGGGAAGTCTTCTTTACAGTCTGAATTTGAAATAATTAATCCCATTTCTCAGCCCCCCAGTCAATTACTTTCGCAGAAAGTCGCATCTCCGATTAGGTCCACCCTGAATTTGGTTTAGACTCTAGTGGTTGACAAACCTTGATACACAGCCGTCCTTGCCATGTTGTTGTGCAACAAAGTTCTCCGATGTTAACAAGACAGCTTCAAAACAAAGTAGCGGACATATCACTTTCCGAGTTTGGCAGGAAAGAAATAGAAATTGCCGAGCACGAGATGCCTGGTTTGATGTCAATTAGGGAAAAATATTCCGAATCTAAGCCACTCCAAGGAGTTAGGATAACGGGATCACTCCACATGACTATACAGACTGCTGTGTTAATCGAAACACTTGTTGATTTAGGGGCATCAGTGAGATGGGCAAGTTGCAACATCTTTTCTACTCAGGACCACGCAGCAGCAGCGATTGCTGAGTCTGGAATCCCAGTGTTCGCTTGGAAGGGCATGTCTCTAGAGGAATACTGGGACTGCACATTGCTCGCCCTGAGTCACCCAGACGGCAAGGGGCCCCAGCTAATAGTTGACGATGGGGGCGACGCGACCCTCCTTATCCACAAAGGCTACGAACTTGAGAATGGCGATGATTGGGTCGAATCCGTGTCAGAAAGTCATGAGGAGCAATGCATCAAGAACCTCCTTAGAAAGGTCTATTCGGAGTCTCCTAATTTCTGGCACCAAGTTGTAGAAGATTGCCGAGGGGTATCTGAGGAAACAACCACGGGAGTGCACAGACTACAACAGATGGTTGAAGGTGGAACACTCCTATTCCCTGCGATAAACGTTAATGATTCCGTAACCAAATCGAAGTTCGATAACCTCTACGGTTGCAGGGAGTCTTTGGTCGATGGCATAAAGAGGGCTACTGATGTCATGATATCGGGCAAAACCGCTGTGGTTTGCGGTTATGGCGATGTTGGCAAGGGCTCAGCACAGGCACTGAAATCCCAAGGGGCGAAGGTTATCGTTACCGAGGTCGATCCGATTTGCGCTCTGCAAGCCTCCATGGAGGGATTCCAGGTCCTCACTCTCGAAGATACCCTCGGTACCGCGGACATCTACGTCACCGCCACCGGCAACAGGGACGTTATCACTTTGGATCACATGGGGGCAATGAAGGATCAGGCGATAGTTTGCAACATCGGCCACTTTGACAATGAGATTCAAGTGGA
>MDTD01117387.1_pt1 | contig 15270 bp, 14 predicted proteins | sample 811221 | NCBI WGS metagenome assembly MDTD01 (sample SAMN05326646, study PRJNA326480) | marine metagenome | isolation source: seawater | place: Pacific Ocean: South West | collected 2011
AGGACTCGGGTCGGGGTGCGCACGGCGATCACTCTGCCATCCGCCGACAGGTCGGCGGCGCTGATCGATTCGCCGATGTCGAACTCGGCCACCCGCTCGAGGGTCACAGCGTCACTCGAGTCCGTGAGCGGCAGGACGTAGACGCCGGCTGGGCTGTCGATGCCCTTGGTGATCAGGACCGCCTCGGCGCCGTCGACATCGACCATCACCGCTTCGGTGTCGAGGCGGCCCTCAGCGAAGGTAAACGACCAGAACTTGAGGTCGTCGAGGGTGGCGCCGCTGCCATCGGGTTCGGGCGAGGCGATCAGCCGCACCGTCGGTCGGATGTGCAGGTTGTCGCCGGTGTCGGCGAAGTAGAGCGTGCTGCCAGCGACTGCGATGTCTTCCCAGTCGAGCAGCGCCGTGCCGACCGTCCAGACCTCATCCACGGTCGAACTCGCGCTGATGCCGAAGAGGCGGGGAAGGTTGCCTGAGTCGTTGTGGGCGTACATTCGCCCGTCGACGGTGCGCGAATACACCACGCCCGAAGTCTCGGGGAGCAGGTCGGTGTCGATCTGTGGCGTCGGTTCGACGAGCATGGCTCCCGCACAAAGGTCGGTTGCGGTGATTCCGGTCGGGCCAGCGAGGCGGAGCGTGGTCGTCGGGACGGCGTCGTTGCTTCCTGAATCCGGCACCGTAGTCAACGACTCGGGCTGGCCTTCGAAGGTCGTGGGCGGTTGGACGACCACTGATGGCTCCTGGTCATCGCTGCAGGCGACCGCGCCGAGCGCGATCACGAGCGCAAGAACGATCGGCCTCACAGGGCGAAGGCGTCCGCAAGGAGCTCATAGCTCCGAGCCCGCGCCTCATGGCTCCAGACGATCGTGACCGCCATGAACTCGTCGGCGCCGTACGCCCGGACCATCTCCTCAACGCCAGCCTTCACCGTCGCCGGTGAGCCGACGATCATCGGCTTGCGCTGAGCAGGGATGTCGAGGGGCCCGGGCCGGTGCGCCGCTGTCTCCTCGGGAGTCGGGATCGGGCCACTGAGGCCCCGCTGACGCCAGAGCTTGACCGGTTCGGCGAGCGTGTGCGCTTCTTCGTCGGTCTCGGCACAGATCACGCTGGCCGCTATGAGCACGTAGGGCGCGGCATTGCGGCCGTCAGTGTCGTACTGACGTCGGTACGCGTGGGTGATCGAAGGTCCATCGGCCATGGTGATGAAGTCAGCGAAGGCAAGTGGCAGACCGAAGTGAGCAGCGAGGGCGGCGGAGTCAGGACTCGATCCGAGCAGGAAAATCGGTGGTGGTTCCTCGACAACGGGCGTGGCGGTCACCCGACCGTGGAAGGCGCTTTCCTCGGGCAGTGCGTCGCGGAGCCACCCGTCGAGTTCAGCCACCATCGCCGGGTAGTGCTGGGCCGAAGGCGGCTGTCGGGTCTGTGAGAGGGCGACGGCCGTCACCTGATCCGACCCTGGGGCGCGGCCGAGGCCAAGGTCGATTCGCCCTGGATGCAGGGCGCTCAACACCTTGAACGACTCCGCGACCTTGAGCGGGGAGTAGTGGGGGAGCATCACACCCCCGGTGCCGACCCGGAGCGTTTCGGTCGCCTGGGCGATGTGACCGACGAGGATCTCCGGCGCCGATCCGGCGAGCCCAAGGGTGTTGTGGTGCTCGGCAACCCAATAGCGGTGATAGCCGAGGGCCTCGGTGCGTACGGCAAGATCGATCGAGTTGCGCAGTGCGTCGCCCGCGCTGGATCCGGCGGAGATCGGGGTCTGGTCGAGGACCGAGAGACGCATGCGGCCAGTCTGGCCTGGCGGGCGCGCCAGGGTGAGATCGGCTCGGCAAGGAGCGCCCACCCGACGTCGACCCGAGTTGTGGGCGCCCGCAGCTTCGGCGATCCTTGCCGGCGGGAGACGTGATGACCGACACCTACCAAGCCCAACTCGACTCTCCGATCGGCGTGCTCACGCTCGTCGCGAGCGACAAAGGGCTTCGCCAGATCTTGTGGGAAGATCAGGCCGAGGATGCCACGCCCGCCGAGACCCATCCGATCCTCGCCGCCGCATCGGCCCAACTCGCCGAGTACTTCGCTGGCGACCGAGTCGAGTTTGACCTTCCCCTCGACCTGATCGGGACCGACTTCCAGAAAGCGGCGTGGCTGGCGCTCGCCGACGTCCCCTACGGCGAGACGAGCAGCTACGGCGAGCAGGCTGAACGCATCGGTCGCACTGGTGCCTTCCGCGCCATCGGCGCTGCCAACGGCAAGAACCCCATTCCGATCGTGTTGCCGTGTCACCGCATCGTCGGCGCCGACGGTTCACTCACCGGGTTCGCCGGCGGACTCGCAATGAAGCAGCGTCTTCTTGCCCTCGAGCAGGACCAGCAATCGTTCGACATCTGAGCGTGTCGAGGGCAGGATTTCGCCCATGGCCCTTCAGTTCGACTCCTATCCCGACATCGCCTACGGCACCGGGAGCGACCTTGACCTGAGCATCGCCGAGCGCCGACAACTCTGGAAGTGGGAGGCGGCGGTCGGGTATCGGATCTTCGCGGCGATGCGCTGGGGGCAGCTCGGCGACGGCCACATCACCTGTCGTGATCCAGAGCATCGTGATCACTTCTGGATGTTGAGCTACGGCGTGCCGTTCCGTGAGGCAACCGTGCACGACTTAATTCTCATCGGCCCCGACGGCTCGGTCGTCGACGGCCCGGCCCATGCGACCGCCAACATCGCCGGGTACAACATCCACTATCCGTTGCTCGAGGTGCGTCAGGACATCAACGCAGCGGCGCACACGCATACCGCCTTCGGCACGCCGTGGTCGGCGAACGTCGAACCGTTCCGAGCGATCAGCCAGGAGTCGTGCTCCTTCGTCTTCAACCAGGCGATGTACGAAGGAGAGGACCTCGAGGTCGATTCGACCGAGGGTGGCTATCGCATCGCCGAGGCGATGGGCGCCAACACCCTGGTCATCCTCCGAAACCACGGTCTGTTGACCGGCGGGCTGTCACCGGCAGAGGCGGTCGGGTGGTTCATCATCGCCGAGCGGGTCGCCGAGGTCCACGTGAAGGCACCCGACGGCGTGGCGATCTCTGATGAGATGGCCAAGCACACCGCCAAGAGCTTCGAGGATCCGGCCATGGGTTGGAGAACCTGGCAATGGCTCGCCCGCGATCTTGTGCCGGACCCGACAGTGGTGCTGTGACCGTCCCCGCCGCCTTCTGTGCTGCCGGGTCAGTTGGCTGACGCCGCCTTCTGTTCGCGTCGGTGGGCCCGAAGGATCGCCTCGGTGTAGCCGTTCTTTTGCACCCGGCCATCGAGCACGAGCGACAGCGCCGCCCGGAACGGGATCGAGTTCTCGTAATCGACCGCCATCGGTTCATACGCAGCGTCGTCGGCGTTTTGGCCGTCGACTGCGACCGCCATGCGCTGCATCGCCTCGGTCACCTGCGACTCCGACACGAGGCCGTGGTGCAACCAATTGGCGACGTGCTGACTCGAGATCCGCAAGGTGGCGAGGTCCTCCATCAAGCCGACATCGTCGATGTCGGGGACCGTCGAACAGCCGACGCCTTGGCCGACCCAACGCACGACATAGCCGAGAATCGACTGACAGTTGTTGTCGAGTTCGGTCTGGATGTCGGCTTCGGTGAGCTCACCCTCGAGCAATGGGATGGTGGTGAGTTCTTCGACCGTTCGCCGGCGACGGCCCTGAATCTCCTCCTGGCGGGCGGCGACGTTCACGTCGAAGTAGTGCGTCGAGTGCAGGGTCGCCGCCGTGGGCGACGGCACCCAGGCGCAGGTCGCGCCGGACTGGGGGTGGCCCGCTTTGGTGGCGAGCATCTCCGCCATCTCCGACGGCTTGGCCCACATGCCCTTGCCGATCTGGGCCCGGTTCTGCATGCCGGCAGCGAGACCGGTGTCGACGTTGGAGTCCTCATAGGCCAGGAGCCAGGTGGCACCCTTCATATCGCCCTTCTTCAACATCGGTCCGGCTTCCATGTCGGTGTGGATCTCGTCGCCGGTGCGATCGAGGAAGCCGGTGTTGATGAAGACGACCCGCTCGCGGGCTTGGTCAATGGCGGCCGCGAGGTTGAGGGAGGTTCGACGCTCCTCGTCCATGATCCCCATCTTGAGCGTGTTGGGCTCGAGGCCGAGCGCCGCTTCGACCCGGCCGAACAATTCGACAGCCCAGGCGACCTCGTCGGCGCCGTGCATCTTGGGCTTCACGATGTAGATCGAGCCGGTACGACTGTTGCGGAAGCTGCTGTTGCCCAGCAGGTCGTGCTTGCCCGCGAGCGAGGTGACGAAGCAGTCCAGGATCGTTTCGAAGATCGGTTCGCCGTTCATGGTGACGGCGTCGGTTGTGAGGTGATGGCCGACGTTGCGAACGAGCATGCACGCCCGGCCCTGCATCACGAGTTCGGTACCGTCGGCGGCGGTGTAGACGCGGTCGCCGTTGAGACGGCGCTCCATGGTCTTGTCTCCCTTCTGGAAGGTGGAGACAAGGTCGCCCTTCATCAAGCCGAGCCAGTTGCCGTACACGACGACCTTGTCGTCGGCGTCGACGGCGCTGACCGAATCCTCACAGTCCATGATCGACGACACCGCCGACTCAAGATCGATGTCGGCGACCCCGGCGGCGTCGTCCGTGCCGATGTTGTCGGAGCGATCGATGCGGATGTCGGCATGGAGGCCATGCTTGCGAAGCACAACATTGGTCGGGTCGTGCGGATCGCCGGCGAAGCCGACGAACTGGTTCGGGTCGGCGAGGCCGGTGGTGGTGCCGCCGAGCGAGACTTGCAGCGCACCGTCGACGACGGTGTAGCCAGTGGTGTCGGCGTGGCTGCCCTGGCCGAGCGGGGCGTGTGTGTCCAGGAATGCTCGTCCCCACGCGATGACCTTGGCGCCACGAACCGGGTTGTAACCCGAGCCGGCTTCAGCCCCGTCGTCGTCGGAGATGACGTCGGTGCCATAGAGCGCGTCATAGAGCGAACCCCAGCGGGCGTTCGCGGCGTTAAGGGCGTAGCGGGCGTTGTCGAGTGGAACGACGAGCTGGGCTCCAGCGGTGCCCGCGATCTCGTTGTCGACGTTGCTGGTGGCCACGACGACGTCGCCTGGAGCGTCCTCGAGGTAGCCGATCTCACGAAGGAAGGCGAGATAGTCGGCCTGGTCGTGTCCGCCCCGGTTGGCGATCAGGTAGGCGTCGATCTTGTCCTGGATCTCGTCACGCCGGGCGAGCAGCGCTGCGTTGCGGGGACTCATCTCGACGAGGACGGCCTCGAGCGCTGCCCAGAACTCGTCGGCGGTGATCCCGGAGTCGGGGGTCAGCGCCGTTTCGACGAAGTCGTGAAGGGGTTGGGCGATCTCAAGGGAGCCATGCTGCACGGTGCCGTTCTGCGACATGTTTTGAGGCTACCGAGGGGTCGCTCGGCCTTGTGGAGCGCAGTTGCTCAGATCGGAGTCAAAGATGAGCGGTTTTTGGCCCGTAGCTGGTTCGGGGGCTCAATCCTCCTCGCTGGCGCTCCAACGTTCGACCGCAGTGGCGAATACGCCCTGGTCCCACGAGAATTCGACCATGTTACCTGCTGGATCCCGCAACATGCAGATGTAGCCGATGGGTGGCGGCATCATCGTCGGCGGCATCGCTAGGCATCCCGCTTCCTTCCCCCGCTCAGCGACTGCGTCGACATCGGCTTGGGTCGGCATCTCCATCCCGAGATGAGCGAATGGCGCAAGCGTCGCAAGCTCAGCTCCTGCGAAGGGATCCTTGTCTGGGAAAAACTGGGCCAACACGAGCACGAACGGTGGATTGGCCATATCAGGCATTCCGAGCCAAGCGCCAAAGCCGGTTTCGTCCTCTCGTCGATCGAGAAGCCGCATCGGCGTAAGACGCTCGTACCAGTCGATCATTGCGTCAATGTCGAGGACGCGCAGTGCGATGTGGGTCCATCTTGCCTCGCTGGGATGAAGGTTGTAGACGGAGTTAGTCACAGGAGGAACACCTTTGTTGGGTCTCAGCAACCTAGCACGGTCTGATGGTCTGTCCATCGGCCCGACTCTCGATCCAAGAGGGCCAAGCTGCGATACTTTGATGGAGGCGATGTAACGTCACTTTCGGGCGTCACGCAACCCATCGCCCATGGGGAGGGTCCCGTGGCCAACGGCGAAGTAGCGTTCGAGCCAATCGAACGAGAAACGGTCAGCACCAAGATTCGGGAGCAGCTCCTCCAGCGAATCACGACTGGGGAGCTCGCCCCAGGCGACCAGGTGCCGTCCGAACGTGAACTTGCTGAGCGGTTCCAGGTGGCCCGGAGCTCAGTCCGCGAGGCGATGCAAGGGCTCGTTTCGCTTGGTGTTGTTCGCCGGCGCGGCAACCGCTCCTACGTGACCGAGCACCTTCCGGAAATCATGTTCGACGCCGATGACTTGAACAAAGCGTTTGTGCGGCAACTCTTTGAGACTCGGCGAGTGCTCGAAGGTCCGATCTTCGTCCTTGCGGCAACTCGCGCCAATGTCGGCGATCACGGAGCCGTCCGCACGATCGCCGATCAGTTCACCGACGATCTCGACATCGAATCGTTCCGCCGCCTCGATCGTGAGTTCCACACCACGATTGCTGCGACGTGCGGTAACCCGTTGCTCATCGAACTGTACGGGAAGGTCCTCGATCAGCTCTTTCGGTCCGACGAGTTCCATACCCTCCTCAGACATGGCGACAATCGCGATTCGGTGCAGCGGATCATTCGAGATTCAGGCCAGGCGCATCGTCAGATCGCCGATGCGCTCGCGAACGGGGATCCTGAGGCGATGCAAGCCGCCATCGGTGGCCACCTCGCCGATGTCGAACGCACCATCATCGACGATCTCGTGTGACTCCCGACCCGGCCTTCGGATCAGGCCAGGCCAACTGAACGGAGTGCAGTCGCGGCAGCCTCGTCGACCTGGCGAAGAAAGACAGCCGAGTCCCAGTGATCGAGTCGTGAAGTGATCTGTCCATCCCGGACGACAAGGCGCTGAGCCCCCTGAACCGAGAAGGGCACACCACCCCACGTGCCGGTGAGGGTGTAGAACGCTGCAGCTCGATCGCCGTCGATCACCAACTCGTCAAGGCCGTACTCAAGCCCTGGCATCGATGCGAGGAAATCCGGGAGTCGCTCGCGGTAGGCGTCCCGTCCGTCGCAACTCGAACCCAGTGCCGATGTGTGTCGATTGGCGAAATCGTCGCTCACGTGGGCCGCAATAGCGTCCGGGTCGGCTGTTGCGAATGAGGCGAGATAAGAGCGGACGACGGCCTCGGTACTTGACGATGATTGGTCTGGCATGTGTTCAGTGTGGCACGACCGTGTCGAGGGCCGAGAGGTACCACGGTGCTCGCCAGGGTCTCGCCGCTGCCTGAGAGGAGTCCGTCGTGCGGTACGTGCACAATTCGGCACTAAATGCCTACTGGTATCCAGTCGCCGAAAATGCTGATGTCGGTGCCGATCCACTCCCGGTCACTCTGCTAGGTGACCGCTTCGTACTTTGGCGGACCGATGTCGGTGTCAGCGCAGCCCGAGATCGTTGCCCACATCGTGAAATGCCACTTTCGATCGGTTGTGTCGATGAGTCGCAGAATCTCCGTTGCGCGTACCACGGTTGGGGGTTCGACGCAGCCGGCCTCTGCGTGGACGTTCCATCGTCGGGCCCAGGCGTACCGGCCCCGCCTACGGCTCGCCTCCATGGATGTCATGTGCAAGAGCGATACGGGCTGATCTGGCTCTGCCCCGGGGTCCCGGTCGCTGATCTTCCCGTCATCGTTCATGACGCTGATCCCTCGTTCCGGCGAATCAACACGGGCGTCGAGATCTGGAATGCATCAGCGACTCGAATGGTCGACAACTTCCTCGACATCTCTCATTTCCCGTGGGTCCACACGGGCACATTCGGCTCGAGCCAGGCCACCGGTGTGGCGTCGATCGAACTTGTCGATCTCGACGGCGACTTTCACGGGTATGCCTACGAGGTCGACGCCAGCAATCCAGAGGAGGCGGCAGCGACGACCGGTTCGGCTGAGCCGGTCGTTCATCGGCGGATGAGTACCGGCTTTGCGTTGCCGCTGCTCGTGCGGAGCACCATTGCCTACGAAGACGGCCTCGAACACATTTTGTTGCTGTGCTCAACACCGGTGGACGACGAGACCTCGTTGTTCACGTTCGTGGTGTGGCGCAACGACAATTTCTCGGTCGATGCCGAGGAGACGATTGCCTTTGATCGGGCGATCGGTGCCGAAGACAAGTCGATGCTTGAGCAGGTTCCGGGCCCGTTGCCGCTCGGGAGGACGGCCATGGTCAGTGTGCAGGCGGACAAGCCATCGGTGGAGTGGCGCCGTCGCTTTTTTGCACTTCTCGATGTCCCCGAGTGAGTCCCAGCAGTCGGATTACACGACGACGATTGCGACTGCTATGGTCTGACCATCAGTCCGAAGCTGGGCTGCGGAGGAGGCGCAAGTGATCCGAGGAATGAACCACGCAGTGCTCTACGTGCGTGACGCACAGCGCCATAAGGCGTTTTACGAAGACGTCCTGGGCTTCCGGACAATCATCGACGGTCCCGGCCCGTTCGTATTCATGAGAGCCCCTGCCTCGGAGAACCACCATGACATCGCCTTCTTCACAATCGGTAGTGATGTTGGAGACTCGACCGCAGGCAAGAGCCAGGTTGGTATGTACCACCTCGCCTGGGAAGTTGCGACACTCGCCGAACTCGACGTGATGCACGACCGCCTGGTCGAGGCGGGCGCGCTGATCGGCATGTCCGACCATGGTGCTAACAAATCGCTCTATGCCACAGACCCCGACGGCCTCGAGTTTGAGGTCATGTGGCTCGTTCCGTCCGAACACTGGGGTGACGAAGAGAACGTCGCCATTGTCCGACCGCTCGTTCTCGCCAACGAACACGACCGCTTCGACGCAATCGATACCGAAGGAGCAAACGGATGATCGCACCGGGAGCAGACCAGTACTGCTGGTTCTACGACGACGACGCCTTCCAGGAGACGGCGCGACCGGGCTTCCGGCGCCGGGTCATCACCGGTGACCAGCTACAACTCTGCTTCTGGCGGATCAAGGGAGGTGCCACCGGATCCTTCATGCACAAACACGATGAACACGAGCAACTCGGCATCATCGTGCGCGGCAAGCTCGACTTCCGTATCGGGGAAGAAGACAGCGATCGTGTCGTGGTCGGCGAGAACGAGGTGTACATCGCCCCGGCTGGCGTCCTGCATGGCGACAGCGTCTTCATCGGCGATGACGAATACGACGAGTGCTGGATTCTCGACATCTTCAACCCGCCCCGCGACGATTTGCGGGAGGACCGATGACCGACTGGCGCCTCGCCGTTGACATCGGTGGCACATTCACCGATCTCGTCCTCGTAGATGCGGACTCGGGACGAGTCGTTGTCGACAAGGTTCTCACCACACCGAGTGCGCCCCTCGATGGCGTGCGAACCGGGGTGCGGCAGTTGCTCGGCAAGGCTGGCGTCGCGCCGAGCGAGATCGTCAGTCCGATCGTGCATGCCACGACGCTCGTCACCAATGCGCTGATTGAGGGCAAGACGGGTCGGTCAGCAATGGTGACCACCACCGGCTTCGGTGACACGCTGCTGATACGGGACGAACACCGCTATGACATGTACGACCTTCAGATTGAGTTTCCGGCACCCCCGATTCCCCGCGAGCTGACCTTCGAGGTCAACGAGCGCACCAGCGCAACCGGCGAGCAACTCCAGGCCCCATCTGCTGAGAGCCTTGGTGAGCTCACCGACGCACTCCGAGCAGCGGACGTCGACGCTGTCGCTATCTGCCTGCTTAACAGCTACGTCAACGGCGCGAACGAGCGACTGATCGCCGACCATCTCCGCGCTGAACTCGGGGTGATGGTCTGCATTTCCAGCGACATCTCGCCCCAGATCCGTGAGTACCCTCGCATGGTTACGACGGCATGTAACGCCGCGACCATGCCGGTCATCGCCCCGTATCTTGCCGACCTCCAGGAGTGGCTGACCGCAGAGGGATTCGGTGGCTCAGTGCTGATGATGCTCTCCAATGGCGGTGTCGTCTCCGCTGCGGACGCCGCTGCGGGCCCTATCCGCCTTGTCGAGTCCGGACCAGCAGCAGGAGCGTTGGCCGGAAGCTGGTTCGCCGAGCGTCTCGGTGAAGATCAGCTGCTCTGCTTCGACATGGGAGGCACCACTGCGAAGGCTTGCCTGATCGAAGACGGCGAACCCGAACTGACGAACACGTTCGAGGTGGCGCGGGCCTACCGCTTCAAGAAGGGATCGGGATTCCCCGTTTCGGTACCGTCGGTCGACCTAGTCGAGATCGGAGCAGGAGGCGGCTCGTTGGCTCGTGTCGACCAGTTCGGTTTGCTGAAAGTCGGTCCGGACTCTGCAGGTGCGGACCCCGGTCCGGTCAGCTACGACCAAGGGGGCACGGTTCCCGCAGTGACCGACGCCGACGTAGTACTGGGTTTGCTCGACCCTGACGCCTTCCTCGGCGGAGATCTTCCCCTCAATCAGGACGCAGCCAAGGCTGCTATCGGTGAACTGGCCGAGCAATTGGGTCTCTCCACCGCCGATACGGCGGCGGGGATTCATGAAGTCGTCAACCAGAACATGGCCGCCGCTGCTCGAATGCATGGTGTCGAGATGGGCGTTGATCTGCGCGGCGTTCCGGTCATCGCCTTTGGCGGAGCTGGACCAGTTCACGCATGTGGCGTTGCCGAGCTCCTCGAGGCAGATCGCGTCATCTTCCCGGTCAACGCAAGTGTGCTCTCGGCGTTCGGAACGCTTGTCTCGCCGGTGCGAATCGACTTGGCCCGCTCGATGGTTCGGCGCCTTGGCGACGTCGATGTCAACGAACGCGACGCGCTCCTCGACGAGCTGCGCAGCGAGGGAAAGCGGATTCTCGCCGCAGCGGGTGTGCCAGAAGAAGCGATTGTTTTTCGGTATGGCGTCGACGCCCGGTACGCAGGTCAGGGCAATGAGATCACCGTTTGGCTCGGGGAAGGTCTCATGTGGCCGGCGACCGACGACGCGATCGCCGTTGACTTTGAACGGGAATACCAGCGCATCTACGGTATGGCGATCCCCGATGTCGGCATCGAGATCGTCACGTGGCGGCTGGCCGTCACAGCGGCCGCGGCGCCGTTCGAACCCGGATCAAGCGCCGAGACGGCATCCTCAGCCGCTCCGCAAGGCTATCGACCGATGCGATTTGCGCGAGGAGCAGAGGCGGTCACCGCTCCTGTCTACCGGCGAGACAGCCTCGGGGTCGGCGCAGTCATCGACGGCCCGGCTGTGGTCGAAGAACGAGAGACGACCAGTGTCATCCGACCTGGATGGCGCGCCGTCGTTGCCAAGGACGGCAGCGTGATTGCCGAACGCCTCGTCCCGACCGAAGGAGTGTCATGACTGCTACCGAGACCAGCACCGCCCGGTTCGACCCGATCGAACTCGAGATTCTCTGGCAGTCGCTGATCTCGACGGTCAACGAACAGGCTCGGGCACTACAGCGAGCAGCGTTCTCGCCAATCGTGCGCGAGGCAGGGGATCTGGCCAATGCCGTCTTTGATCGCCGAGGCCGTATGGTCGCTCAAGCCGTGACAGGTACTCCTGGACACATCAACAGTCTCGCCATCGGCGCCGCCAGCATGCTCGAGGAGTTCCCAGTCGAGACGCTCCAGCCAGGCGATATTTTGGTCACCAACGACCCCTACAAGACTGCGGGCCAGCTGCTCGACGTGACGGTGTTGGTTCCGGCGTGGCGAAACGGGCGAGTGATCGCGCTTTTCGGCTCGACGATCCATCACACCGATGTCGGCGGGTACGGCATCGGTGCAGGTGGTCGAGACGTCTTCGAAGAGGGTCTCTGGATCCCTATCTGCCGGCTGATGCGAGGCGACAACGGCGCCAGCGTTCGAAACGACGACGTCTGGCGTTTCATCCTGTCGAATGTGCGGCAACCCGATCACATGGCCGGGGACCTTCACGCCCAGATGGCGTCGGGTGAGGTCGGAGCACAGCGTCTCGCCACCCTTTGCGATAGCCATGGTCTCGATGACATTGAAGAGCTCGCTGATGAGATCATCGAGCGGTCCGAAGCCGCAACTCGCGAAACGATCCGGGCCCTTCCTGCAGGCGATTATGACGCCAGTGCGGTGCTCGACCTGGCCGACGGCTCACGAATCGACATTTGCTGCCGCCTGACTGTCGATGCCGAATCAGGCGAGATCATCGTCGACTATACGGGAACGTCCGAGGCCAGCCGGTGGGGCATCAACGTGGTGAAGAACTACACCCACGCATACACGACATTCACCGTGCGGTCTGTCCTCAGCCCAGACATTCCCAACAATCACGGAAGCCTCGGCCCGATCAAGGTCGAAGCCCCTGAGGGATCGATCGTCAACGCAGTGCCACCCCAGCCAGGCACCGCCCGCCACGTCGTGGGTATGTTCCTTCCGAACGCGCTGCTGAAAGCACTCGCTCAGGTACGACCCGAACAGGCGATGGCCGAGGGGTCCGGCGCAGTCTGGACGATGCAGGTCAACGGGTCCCACCCCGACGGCAGCCCGTTCATCACAGCCATGTTCACCTACGCCGGCGGGGTGGGCGCCAGAGCTTCCAAACCCGGACTCGACGCCTGCTCGTACCCGACCGGTGTTTCGGCCGTGCCGATCGAGGTGGTCGAAGCATCTGCCCCCATTCGTTTCCACCAAAAGGCTCTGCGGGCTGATTCGGGCGGCAAGGGAGCTCAGCCCGGAGGCCGCGGGCAGGTCATCGAGTTCTCGGTTGCGACCGATCAGTCATGGCAGCTCAACGCAGTGACGAGTCGGCTCGAGGAACCACCCCAGGGGGTCTTTGGTGGCGAGCCTGGCGATTCGGGTGCATTCCTGGTCAACGGCGACGCCGTCAAGACGCAGGAACGCATCACGCTCTCTGGTGACGATGTTGTTCGGCTCGAATTGCCGGGCGGCGGCGGCTACGGAGAGCCGGAGCCGACGTGAACGACTGGTCGCCCCGCACCTTCGCCGCCGCATGGCGAAGCGCGGTCGACCGCCAACCTGACTCGCCCTTCCTCATCTTCGAGGGTCCTGACGGTCGCATCGACGAATGGACCTACGCTGCCTTCGACGGGCTCACCGATCGAGTGGCCGGACGGCTTCACTCGCTGGGCGTCTCCCCCGGGGATGCGGTCCATCTCGCCCTTGCCAACAGCCCGGCCTTTGTGGCGGTGTGGCTCGCCGCTATCAGAATGGGTGCTTGGATCGTGCCATCGGACCCGATGGCACGCACCCCCGAACTCCGTGATCACATCGAACGCACGGCGCCGGTCGTTGGTGTCTGCGCCGCATCCAGGGCCGAGACTTATCGCGCCGCTGCCGGCGACCTGATCATCCTCGAAGTCGACGAGGCCGACCCCTCGCCAGCAGCGCTGCTCGGCGAACCCTACGGAGGCTGCCCGACGATTGGACACGATGACCGGGCTGCAGTGATGTTTACCAGCGGGACGACCGGACGTCCCAAGGGCGTTCTGATCTCGCAAGCGAATTACGCCTTCGCCGGTCACGTGATGGCACAGACTGCCAACCTGCAGGCCAGCGATCGATACCTCGTCGTCTTGCCGATGTTTCACGCCAACGCGCAGTACTACTCCTTTGCGTCAGCAATCGAGGCCGGGGCATCAGTCGCGTTGATGCACACGTTTTCCGCCAGTGGTTTTCTCGGTCAGGCGGCTCGGCATCAGGCAACGTGCGCCAGCCTTTTCGCAGCCCCGATACGGATGATTCTCGCCCGCGGTGGCCCTGTCGACGATCTTGTGCTTCGGCACTGCTGGTTTGCGCAAAATCTCGACCCAAGTCAGTACGAGATAATCGCAAATTGGATGGGCTGCCGGCCGCGGCAGCTGTATGGGATGACCGAGACAATCCCAGCCGTGCTCACCGACCGAGAGGCCGATCCCGTCCCTGACTCGATGGGATTCGTGACGTCGGGGTGCTTGGTCGACGTGCAGGATATCGACGGCCGAAGTGTCGAGCCCGGCGAGATCGGGGAGATCGTCGTCGGCGGAGTGCCCGGCACGACCCTTTTCTCGGGTTATCTCGATGACCCGACAACGACCGATGCCTCCTTCAGAAACGGCTGGTTCCTCACCGGCGACCGAGCTACCCGAACTACAGACGGACGGCATCAATTCGATGGGCGTCGCTCAGACGTCTTGAAGGTGGCTGGCGAAAACGTGTCAACTGTTGAGGTGGAGGCGATGCTTACTTCCCACCCAGACGTGTTCGAAGCAGCGGTCGTCGGCGCGCAAGACCCTATTCGCGACGAAGTGCCTGTTGCGTTCGTGGTGCCGGCCGTCGGCGCCCGTCCCGACCCTGACGAGCTGATCGACTGGTGTTCGCAGCATTTGGCCAAAGCCAAGGTGCCCAAAGCCATCGGACTGCTCGACGAACTGCCTCGCACCAGTGTCGGCAAGATCCGAAAGTTCGTTCTTGCGGCCGGCGCAGACGATCTCACCCGCAAGGAGTTGTCATGACCATCTTCACCGAATCGCTGCGGAATGCGCTTAACGCATCGACTGATGACGTAACCCGTGCCGCAACGCTGCCACCAGAGCTCTACACCTCAAATGAAGCGTTCGGGTTTGAGCGGGAAGCAATTTTCATGAAGGAATGGCTCGCAGTGGGAAGGGCCGAACGCATTTCTGAGCCTGGAGACTGGTTCACCGTCGATCTGTTGGGTGAGCCGATCATTGTTGTGCGCACAAAGTCTGGAGCCATTTCAGCCATGTCAGCGGTCTGCCAGCACCGGGCAATGCAGATCTGTGAGGGCGAAGGGAACAACTCGACGTTCAAGTGCCCGTACCACCATTGGATCTACGCCCAGGACGGCCGTTTGCTCGGCGCGCCGGCAATGGAACGAACTGAGGAGTTCGCCAAAGCCGATTGGGGCCTGCCACCGCTCGCAGTGGAGGAGTGGCTCGGGTTCATCTTCGTGAACTTCGACGTCAATGCGGAACCTTTGGCCCCGACCCTGGGCCGCTACACGCCCTATCTCGAAAATTATCACCTCGCGAACGCAGTCTGCCCGGGAACGTTCACGCTCGAATCGATGCCGTGGAATTGGAAGGTGATGTTCGAGAATTTCAACGACGGATATCACGCCAACCGCCTGCACGAGTACGTCCAGGATTTTTGTCCGTCGCATCTTTCGGCATTTCCGGAGCCGTGGACCGAC
>MDTD01083930.1_pt1 | contig 15269 bp, 16 predicted proteins | sample 811221 | NCBI WGS metagenome assembly MDTD01 (sample SAMN05326646, study PRJNA326480) | marine metagenome | isolation source: seawater | place: Pacific Ocean: South West | collected 2011
ATATACTTATTATAACCAAATACTTTAGCAATACTCATAACAACAGCATTGCCGCCAAAGAAAATTAAATAAATGACTAATAATTCAGGAATACCCCTAATTACTGTTGTATAAAAATTTGCAATAAATCTTGTTATTTGATTTTGTATTATTTTTGCCCATACTGTAATAATAGCCAAAAAGAGCCCTAGCCCCATTGATAGAATACTCACCAAAAGTGTCATTAATGTTGCTATAAGAAATTCATCGCCCCAACCTGCATCACCAAATATTAGTTTTTCAAATTTTAGCATTAAACCTCAAAGATTTTTTTATAACTTTTTGATCAGTTGTTTTTATATCTGAAAGAATTGTTTTATTTGCTCTTATTTGATCTAATCCAGCTAGGTGCACTAAAGCTAATGGATGATTTGGTAAATATGGTTCTACAAATTTTTCCAATTCATTATCATATTTTGGCAAATGAAATTCACACATCCAATTACAATATGCAGGTAAAAATTGTGTTGGTACTTTGTTTTCATGCACACTTAAAGCAAGAGCAACTTGATCTGTCCCAAAAATTCTCCCTTTTTTTGCAGCTAATTTTATATTATTTTGAAATGTATCCCATATATCATTAGAACTTATAGCGAATGCCCCAGCATTTAATGTTGAAAAAAAAGCATATTTTTTTGCTAATTTTTTAGAAACAGATCTACCGATGTTTTTATAATTAATAGTTTTTATCTTTGTTGGGAAATTAAAAAACCACTCAACTTTTGCATTGTTAAAATATGCCCTATCACTTTGAGGAGTTATAGTTAAGCAGTTCTCTGCTGCACCTTTTTCGTAAAGTAAAAATGTTTTTGCATCATTTATCCATAGATCAGCATCTAGCCATACATATATTTTGTGATTGGGAAAATAATCTGGCAAAAAAGCTCTAGCAACTTGAGTTTTTAAATGATCTCTACCTAAGATTTTATAATTTGGGACGTTAACATTCCATATTGCATCTTTTATTAATACATTATTATCTTTTAAATATATAATTTGGTCATCCTCCATGCCTGTATTCAGAACAGCAAAACTATATTCACTTAGAAGGCCAGATAACTTAATTGATAAAAATAATTCTTTTAATAATAAAAAGTATTGCTTATCACATGAGCTAACTATTATTTTATCTTTCATAAATCTTTACAAATTCTTAATGAGTCATAAATAGACGCATGAATGTTCCTACTGGATATAGCATCTCCAACTCTATATAGAAAAAAATTGCCATTTTCATTATTAACCTTTTCTATATGTTTTCCCTCAATTAATGATTTATAATTAACTTCTCCTAAATTTTTGGAGTCACTTTTTAATTCGAAATAAAGATCTGCATTTGGAATAGTCCCATGCTCTAAGACAACTTGAGACGTTTTTTTTATATCAATTTTATTTGAGTAATCTGAGCCAATTATAACTGATAATCTATTTCCTTCTTGTTTTACTCTTAAAACTCTTTTGTTGATTGTTATCATAGCATTGTGATCTATAAATTTTTTTGCAAAATATACATGATTTAATCCTCCAATTTCTGGTGAAAAGAACCTCTCCGGTGTAATAATTTCTAAATTTGCTCCTTTGTCTAAAATAATTTCAGCTGCTTGAAGTGCTGGATATGAACCATTATCATCATACAATATTACATCTTCCTCAATATTAATAGACCCACTAATAATATCCCATGTAGAGCAAACTAATTCACTACCTTCTTCTATATTTTTAATATTTGGAACTCCACCTGTTGCTATTATAACTACATCAGGTTTTTGTTCTGTAATCATTTGCTTGGTTGCAAAAGTATTATAGTTAAATTTAACATCATTTTTTTTACATGCCTCTTCTCTCCAATTGATTATACCAATCATATCTTTTCTTCTATTTGATCTAGTGATTAGATTTATTTGTCCACCTGGATTATTGCTGGCTTCAAATATTTCTACTTGATGACCTCTTTCTGAAGATACTTTTGCCGCCTCAAGACCAGCAGGGCCTGCACCAACAACAATTATTTTTTTTCTATTTTTAGCTAAAGTTGTAATTGTATGTGGAATATTTTTTTCTCTACCAGTGGCGGGATTGTGAATACATAAAGCTTCTTTACCTTCATATATTCTATCAAGACAATAAGTTGCTCCTACACAAGGTCTTATTTCAGATTCTTTGTCATTTTTTATTTTATTAACAATGTGAGGATCAGCAATATGCGCTCTTGTCATACCAACCATATCAAGTTTACCAGATGCTACCGCATGTCTTGCAGTTGCAACATCATTAATCTTAGATGCATGAAACACAGGAAAATCAGACAATTCTTTAATTTCTCCAGCAAAATCTAGATGAGGGTTTGATTTCATACCTTGTGTAGGTATTACCTTTGATAAAGCTGAATCAGTATCTATATGACCTCTAATTATGTTTAAAAAATCTATCTTTTTTGTATTAATTAAATTTCTTACAATTTGCAGACCTTCTTCTTTAGATAAACCTTTATCCCAATCTTCATCTGCTACCATTCTAATGCCAATAATAAAATCATTTCCAACTGCTTGACGTATCGCTTCAATAACTTTTACAGAAAATTTAATTCTATTAATTATACCACCTCCATAAGCATCAATTCTTTTATTGGTTGCTGGAGACCAAAAAGAGTCTAAAAAATGACCATAAGCTTCTATTTCTACTCCATCCATATCTGCTTCTTTCATTCTTAATGCTGCTGATGCATAGTCATTGGTTATTCTATTTATATCCCAATCTTCTGCCTCTTTAGGAAAAGCTCTGTGAGATGGCTCTCTTACAGCGGAAGCTGAAACAACTGGAAGCCAATCAGAGTGATTCCAATTAGTTCTTCTTCCCAAATGTGTAATTTGAATCATAACTTTTGATCCATAATCATGACATTCACGTGTTAATTTTTTTAGCCAAGGAATTATTTCATCTTTGTATGCGTGCAAATTACCAAAAGTTGATGGTGAGTCAGGTGATACAACTGCACTGCCTGCTGTCATGGTTAATCCCAAACCGCCTTTGGCTCTCTCAACATGATAATATCTATATCTATCTTTTGGTATACCATTTTCTGCATATGATGGCTCATGTGCAGACGTCATTAGTCGATTTCTTATTTCTAAGTCTTTGATTTGATAAGGCTTAAGTAACGGATCTTCAGACATTATTTAAAGTTTAAACTTATTTTAAACAATTATATTGATATATACTTATTTTTATAGAGGATATTTATTTAAATAAAATAAATTAATAACAAGATAGAACTGTGGTGCCCAAGGGCGGAATCGAACCACCGACACGAGGATTTTCAGTCCTCTGCTCTACCAACTGAGCTACCTGGGCACAAATTAGCTGATAAAGTGTTTTTGAATTTTATTCAATTAAATATTAAAAATTAGTCAATTTTTATATTTATCTGATATTCATCTGTAAGCCATTTCATCAAGTCAATACTTGCACATTTTTTTGAACAAAAGGGAATAAAAGGCTCCTTAGCAATTTTTTTACAATTTGAGCACTTGCTTCTTTTATTAAGAGATAAAATTTTATTGTTTGAACTATTTTTTACTTCCATCTGAAGGTAATTCGACCTTTAGTAAGATCATAAGGTGTCATTTCTACAGTAACTTTATCACCAGCCAATACTCTAATTCTATTTTTTCTCATTTTACCAGAGGAGTGAGCTAATATTTCATGATCATTATCAAGTTTAACTTTAAACATTGCATTTGGAAGTAATTCTAGCACAACTCCCTGAAATTCTATAGATCCTTCTTTTGGCATCAATCTCCTTTAGATTTGAATATCATATAAATAAATTTATTTATTTTGTCTAATTTTAACTGATAATTTATGCGCATCTAAGCCTTCAATATCAGCCATATTTTCAGTATCTTTTCTTAATGCATTAAAAGATTTTTGATTCATTTCAACAATGGAGTTTCTTTTCATAAAATCCATAACACCAAGACCTGAAGAGAACTTTGCTGCCCCGGAAGTAGGCAGAATATGATTAGTTCCAACAATATAGTCACCAAAAGCCTCTGTAGAATATTCTCCTAAAAAAATACCTCCTGCATTTTTAATTTTTGGCAATAACTTTTTAGCAGAACTAACATGCAGATGTAAATGCTCAGGAGCAATAAAGTTTATAATATTATGACTTTCGTTAATATCTTTTATTAATATGCTTACTCCATTATTTTTTATGCTTTTGTATATAGTCTTTTTATTTGTTGTTTTTTTTATTAAAGAATTAATTTCACTTTCAACCATTTTAGAAAATTTTAAACTGTCTGTAATTAAAATTGATTGAGCATTAATATCATGCTCTGCTTGTGCTAGTAAATCTGATGCAACCCAACTAGGTTTATTATTTTCATTAGCAACAACTACAATTTCGGATGGTCCAGCAATTAAATCTATTCCTACCTTTCCAAACAGTTGTCTTTTTGCTTCGGCTACAAATGCATTGCCGGGTCCAAATATTTTATTAACTGATTTTATTTTATTTGTTCCAATTGCAAGAGCAGCTATTGCTTGAGCGCCTCCAACATTATAGACTTCATTAATTTTAAGCTCTTTTAGTAAAGTTAAAAAATATGGATTTATATTTTCAGTTGGAGGTGTTACACAAACTATTCTTTTCACACCAGCAATTTTAGCAGGAATTACATTCATTATTAATGATGAAGGATAAAATGCATTGCCTCCTGGAATATAAAGACCAACAGAGTCTATAGGTGTCCATCTAGATCTAAGTGTTACATTATTATCTTTATGGAAAATATCATTAGGTATCTGTTTCTTATGAAATTTAGTAATATTTTTAATTGCTTTTTTAAAACTATTTAAAACATTTATATCTATTTTTGATTTATAATTAATAGAATTCAGATCTAGTCGAATATTGTTTTTATTTAAAACTATTTTATCAAATTTTTTTGTGAAATTAATTAAAGCTACGTCTCCTTTTATATTTATCTCATTAATAATTTTTTTAACACTATTTTGAATACTAGAATTATCTGAAAAATCTCTTTTATTAAGAGATTTTTGCAAAAGATGAAAAAAATTATTCGAGTTATATTTTAGTCTAAGCATTATAAAATATTTTCAAATTCTGAAATAATATTTTTAATTTTTTTCATACTTGTTTTATAAGCAGATCTATTAATTATTAACTTTGATTGTATCTCCATAATTTCTTCAACCTCAACTAATCCATTTACTTTTAATGTCTTCCCAGTAGAAACTAAATCAACAATTCTGCGGCACATATTTAATGTTGGCGCTAGTTCCATAGATCCATTCAGTTTAATAATTTCTACTTGTATACCTTTTTCTGCAAAGTGTTTTTTTGTAATATTAGGATATTTAGTCGCTACTCTTATATTGCTCCATGTCTCAGGATCTTCTTTTTTTAATAAACTTTTAAGTGCTGCAACTGATATTTTGCAGTGCCCAATATTTAAATCAAGAGGTGCATAAACTTCGGAATAATTAAATTCCTGAATAACATCTTCACCTGCTATACCAATATGAGCAGCTCCAAATGCTACAAATGTACAAGCATCAAAGGCTCTTACTTTAATGTATTCAATATTTTTATTTTTAGATTTAAACTTTAACTTTCTAGTATCTTTATCAAATAACATTGGATCAGGTGCAAAAGAAGTTTTTGAAAGAATATCTCTGCATTCTTTTATAATTCTTCCTCTTGGTACAGCTATGATAAGTTTATTCATAAAAAATGGCTTAATATATCTTCATTATATGAAAAACTAGGAAAAGTTAACTTTTGACTCTTTTTATTTTAAGACCAAGTTTTCCTATTCCTTGCTCTATTTTTTCATATCCTCTATCAAGATGATAGACTCTATTAATTGTTGTCTTTCCCTGGGCGCATAATGCTGCAAGCACTAAACTAACACTTGCTCTTAGATCACTAGCCATAACTTGAGCCGCTTTAAAGTTTTGACTACCTTCAATATATGCCTTATCTTTTTTTAAAATAATTTTTGCTCCAAGCCTATTCAGTTCAGGAACGTGCATAAATCGATTTTCAAAAACTGTTTCTTTAATTTGAGATTTTCCTTCAATTAAAGACATTAATGCCATTAATTGAGCTTGAAGATCAGTTGGAAAACCTGGATATGGAGCTGTTTCAACATTAATTGATTTTAATTTTTTATTTGGAAGTATTTTTACAGAGTTTTTTTTAATAACTAAATTACAACCCATTTTTTTAAGAATATTTATTAATGATTGTAAGTAATCAGGGTTAAATTTTTTAATTTCAAATTTGCAATTAAGCATTACTGCTAAAATCATATATGTACCAGCAACTATGCGGTCTGAAATTATATTATGTTTGGTTTTATTTAAAGTCTTGACTCCCGTAATGATAATTTTTTTACTACCAAGGCAATCTATTTTAGCTCCCATTGAAATCAAACAATTTCCTAAATCTTGAATTTCAGGCTCTCTTGCTGCATTTTCAATAATTGTCTCTCCATCTGCAAGAACTGATGCCATTAAAATATTTTCGGTTGCTCCAACACTTGGAAATGGTAATTTTATTTTATTGCCAATTAATTTATTTTTTACATTTCCAATAACAAATCCATTTTCAATCTTAAAAGTTGCTCCTAATTTTGTTAATCCATTTAAATGAATATCTATTGGTCTTGTTCCTATTGCACAACCTCCTGGGAGAGAAATTTTTGCATATCCAAATCGTGATAAAAGAGGTCCTAATATCAAAATTGACGCTCTCATCTTTCTGACTATATCGTAATCTGCTGTGATATTATTAACATTACTACTATTTATAATGATCGAATTTTTGTTATTTTTTATATTTGCACCATAATATTTTAGTAGTTTTAACAAATTATTTACATCATCAACTTTAGGTACATTTGTTAATGTTAAATTTTGATCACTCAATAAGGCTGAAATAAGAATAGGAAGTGCAGCATTTTTTGCCCCATGAACATTGATGGAACCATGTAGCTTATTTTTTCCAGTTATAATTAATTTATCCATTAATTTTTTTTGCCTGCTTTCTTTTTATAATATTAGCTTTTAATTGTTTTTCTAATCTTTTTAATCTTGAAGATCTAAGTTTGTCTTTCGTATTTATTTTATTTTTTTTATTATTTTTTTCTGTCACAATTATGTTTTATCTTAAAATAGAATCAAAAATTATTATTTTTTTTTAGAACATCTTTTAGAACAATAAATAACATTTTTCCAATCTCTTTCCCATTTTTTTCGCCAAATAAAAGGTCTCTTACACCTTAAGCATAATTTAAAAGGTAAATTTTTTTTTGATCTATTATTCAAATATTAAAAAATATGAGTATGCAACAATAATAGCAGGGATTGCACTATACAATGTAGCTAATATTGCAGCTTTAGGAGCTAAAGCTATAGCTGGAAATAAAGCATCTCCATCATTAGAAATAGCGTTTCCTAACTCTGCTGATAAAGGTAGATAACCATTAAGATAAAATGTAGCTACTACAACTTGTGGTCCACAGCCTGGTAAAAATCCAAATAAAATTGCAACTAAAGGTACAAGAGGTAGCCATAGATCAAAAAATATTTTTAAATCAATATTAGTAAAATACATAAATATTTCAAAAACAAGAAAACCACTTATCACCCATGTTGTAACAAAATTTGTCGTATCTACTACTCTTGATATATATCCTCTGCTTTTATCAGTTGAGCATTGAAAATCACTAAGAGGATTTAAGGACCACATAAAAATTGAAAGTATTGCTCCAGTTGAGCCAATTAAAACAAATAAACTATTATATATTCCAGATACGATCTCTAATTGAAATGCTGTTAATATACCAATAATAAATCCTGGTATAAAAATTAATATCCAAAATAAATTAAAATTTGATACAAAAGTTTTTTTTATTTTTTCAAATTCTATATTAATTTTTGATTTTGGTAACATGAATTTTGAACCGTGAATTATATCAATAAGGTATCCAGAAATTGTTCCAACAAATATACCTAAAACAAATATTAACAGACCAGTTGAAGGCTCAATTGCTAAAATTAAGAAAGCTGCATCACCCATAGTTGCAGTTAAGACAGCTACAAGGGAACCGAAAGAAATGCGGCCTTGAATGTATTGAGTGACTACAATTATAGCTCCTCCGCAACCAGGTATCGCTCCTAAAAATGCTGATATTGGGACATGTATTTTTTGTGTTTTTGATAAAAATAGTTTCACATCCAGTTTTGTAAGACTATCTAATCCAATAAAAACAAATAATGTAAAACCAACAAAAACTGAAACTTGGATATACGCATCAATCATTGAATTACGGATTATATTTCCAAAGTCCCCTCCTTGAAAAGCTAGTGCTAAAATAAGAAGACCAAAGAAAGATTTTTTTAATAATCTTCCTTCATTTGCAAAGATTAATTTCTTACGGTTACTAATAGCATTTATTAAAGCATTCATAATATATAAATAGCTAAATAATATAGCTATGGCTATATTTCTATTATTTTTTTTTATTTTTTGTGATAATCTGTAATTATGTCTTTTAGAAAAGTAAGAAATGCCCATAAAACTGAAAATACAGAAGATTACTTGGAATTAATTGCTGAGCTGCTTAATATTCAAGGAGAGGCAAGAATTGTTGATATTGCTTCTAAGCTTGGAATTGCTCAAGCTACAGCAAATAAGACAATTCAAAGACTTCAAGAACAAGGATACATAAAACGAGAACCTTATAGATCTATTTTTCTTACAGTTAAAGGTCAAAAAATAGCTAGTAAATCTAAAAAAAGGCATAATATTGTTTTGAAATTTCTTTTAAATTTGGGATTAGATAATAAAACTGCTTCTGAAGATGCCGAAGGAATTGAACATCATGTAAGTGAAAAGACTTTGAAAAAAATGGAAAAATTTAACAATTCTTAAATTTTGCAGTTAAGACTTGCCAAATCAAAAAAAACTAATAAAAAAAAGAAGGGACACGGCGAAAATATCCCTTCTTTTTTAGCTTTGGCTTAATACAATTAAACCTAATATTCTTTTACCCGATTCTTTGTAAAGTAACAATTTTTTCAAAAAATTAAGAAAAACTTATTTTTTTTGTAACAAAACAAGCCTAATTTTAATTTTGTTTTTAAAGTCCTGATTTAAGGGCAAATAATTTTGAGGATTGGAAATCAACCTAATTTTGAAATCTTCTTTATATCTGTCTAGAATATTTTCAAAATTTTGTTTTTCCCATAAATCTATCCTATGTGAAAAAATAAAATGACCATTCTGTATAAGATAATAGTTAATATTTGAAAAAAGTTTTTTAAGGTTTTTACAATAAGTCATTGCACCAATCATGGAGACCAAATCAAATTTCATTCTATAGTTTTTTCTAGTTTCAAAATTTATTTTACTTAATTTACAATAAATTTTTTTATTTTTTGCAATTTCTAGACTTTTATAAGAAATATCTGATCCATATATTTGGCAATTACCATAAGTTTTCTTTAATTCTTCTCCAAATAGTCCAGTCCCACACGCTAAATCAAGAATAGTATACGGCTTTTTTTTTAATAATTGCTTTAATAATTTAGCACTCCTCTTGGGAACGGTGTAATTCCATTTATTTAATGTCAGATCATAGGCTTTAGACCAATTATCATAATACTTTCTAGTTGCCCTTAAATTGCCTATTCCCCTTACTAAAGAATTGGATTTATCCATGTTTTAATGAAGGTATTCTTTTTCTAGCATCTTTTACATCTTTTATATAAATTTTTGTATTTAGAATTACAGATTTCTTAAAACCTTTATTTAATAATTTTCCCCAAGGATTTACTAAAACTGAATGTCCATAAGTTTTTCTATTAGTATGATGAGTGCCACACATATTTGTTGCTATTAAAAAGACATTATTTTCAATTGATCTAGCTTTGATTAGTATTTCCCAATGATCTTTTCCGGTAGGCACAGTAAATGCAGCTGGTAATAATATGACTTCAACACCTTTTTTAGCTAATGTTCTATATAAGTTAGGAAAGCGAAGATCATAACAAATTGAAAAACCAAATTTAATTTTATTAATTTTGGTTGTAGTAATTTTTTTTCCAGGTTTGAAGGAATCAGATTCTCTATGGCATTCAGTTTTGTTAATATTAACGTCAAACATATGAATTTTATCATAATATTTTTGTATCTTTCCATAATGATTGATAAGAAAGGATCTATTGACCAACCTTTTTTGATTTTTCTTTTTTAATAATAGTGAACCAATATTTATATAAACTTTATTTTTTTTAGCAAATTTTTTAGTCATTTTTAGTATTGGACAATCATTTTGATAGTTTGCATATTTAAAGAGATGGTTTTTATCGTTGGTAATAATATTAGAACATTCTGGAGTGCATATTAAATCAGGTTTAAATTTTAAGGATTTTTTATAAAAACTTTCTAACTGATAGCAATTTTCTAAGGGAGTAGACTTTGCTTCAAATTGAATTTGCGAGATATTTAAATTATTCATGCATGTTAGTTTATCATAAAATTAAAATAATTTTACAGATTAAAAAATTAATAATTTTTAATGTATTATTATTAAAACATAGGTATATAGTTTGCATTGTGAATAATTTATTAAAAATCTGGGAATCTAAAAAAGCAGTTATTAATGCATGGCTATCAATTCCAAATTCATTTACAGCAGAAGCTTTTGGAAAAATGGGCTGGGATTCAATTACAATAGATATGCAACATGGTCAAAATGACTATGAAACAAGCATTTCAATGCTGCAAGCTTTATCTAATAGTGACTCAGTTCCAATGGTAAGAGTGCCATGGAATGAGCCTGGAATTATAATGAAAATGCTAGATTTAGGTGTAATGGGAATAATTGCGCCTATGATTAATACTAAAGAAGATTGTGAGAAATTTGTATCCTATTGTTATTATCCTCAAATTGGTCAAAGAAGTTTTGGACCAATGAGAGCACAACTAATTTATGGTCCAGATTATTTTAGTAAGGCTAATGAAAATATAATGAGCTTTGCAATGATCGAAACTAAACAAGCAGTTGAAAATTTAGATGAAATTATGTCAGTACCTAATTTAACTGGTGTATATATAGGTCCTGCTGATATGAGCTCGTCATATGGACTGCCTCCAAAATTTGATGTTAGAGAAGATCCAGTTTTTTCAAATATTAAACTTATTTCTGAAAAAGCAAAACAGTATAATAAAATTGCTGGTATTCATAATGGAAGCACAATGTATGCTAAAGAAATGATAGACTTAGGATATAAATTTGTAACTATTCTATCAGATTTTAGGGTAATGAGTTCTAATTCTCAAAAAATTGTTGATGAGATGAAAAATATTGATGAAGAAACCTCCGAGTCTAGTTCTTATTAGCTAATTTATTTTTTAAAAAAGGGTATCAGAAAAACAATACATGCTAACAAAAAATATACTTCCTAATAGCGCCCAAAAATTCCCAATACTAGATATAATAAAAAATACTGAAGAAATTAAAAATAGCATCCATCCAAATAAATTTAAAAATTTTCTATCCATTTTTAATACTTTCTTCTATTTCTAATATCTCCAACCATCGATCTTCTTTTAAAGTTAATTCTTTGTTTAAAATTTCCATTTTTTTTGTTATTTCTAAATACCTAGTATGATTCTCTAAATACATATTTGATTTTTTTAATTCATTAGTAACATATTCTAATTCTTCTTGAATTAGAGTTATTTCTTTAGGAAGGTTATCTAACTCATGTTGATATTTATATGATAATTTTGATTGTTTAGTTGCATTATCTTTTTGATTTTTATTTTTTTTTGAAGTTTTTTTTGTGTTTGGTTTTGTTTGAGATTTTAGAAAATCACTATACCCTCCTAAAAATAGTGAAACATTGCCAGAATGATCAAAATGAAGAATTTTATTTACTGTTTGATCTAAAAAATCTCTATCATGCGATACAATTAACAAAGTTCCATTATAATTTGACAACATCTCTGTCAGCATATCCAAAGTTTCTAAATCGAGATCATTCGTGGGCTCATCTAATATTAAACCAGTTTTAGGGTTTGCCAAAACTTTTGCAAGAAGAAGCCTATTCTGTTCACCTCCTGATAAAGTTTGAATTGTATGATTGACATTTTTGGGATCAAATTGGAAATCTTTAATATAACTGCATACATGCCTTTCCCTTTCTTGCACTTTTAAATAATCACCACCTGAAGGAACTAAAATATCTTTAATTGATTTTCTACCATTTAAATCATTTCTTAATTGATCAAAATATGAAAACTCTAAATTTTTTTTTATCTTTAATTTTCCACTGGTTATTTTAACCTCTTGTAATAATGTTTTTAAAAATGTAGACTTGCCAGTACCATTTTTACCTAACAACCCAATTCGATCATTTTTTCCAATTTTGATAGAAAGTTTTTCAAATACATTTTTTTTCTGTTTTGGGTAGCGTACAACTACATCCTTATATTCAGCAATAAATCTTGACTGATCGATTGATTTTTTTGCTATTTGAGGTTTTAATGTTTTTATAGCACTTTTGTATGATGCTTCATCTTTTTCTAGTTGTGCTTTTAATTCTTTTGCTCTTTTTAATCTTTTTTCATTTCTTTTGACTCTTGCTTTGACCCCTTTATTTGCCCACTCTAATTCTATATTTACAAATTGTTTTCTATTTTTTAGTTCTCTATACTCTTGGTCTAAAAGATCTTCAGACCACTTATCAAAATTCTTAAATCCTTTAGGGCTTACTCTTAATTCTCCACGATCTAACCAGAAAACTTTATTTGTAAAATTACTTAAAAAAGTTCTATCATGACTTACACAGATAATAGTTTTAAATGAGTCTTTAAGAAAGTTTTCTAACCATTGAATACATTCTAAATCCAAGTGATTTGTGGGTTCATCAAGGAGTAAAATTTCAGATTCTTTTAGTAAAGAACGTATTAAATGCACTTTTCTTATCTGCCCTCCAGATAGATTGATTATTTTTGAATTTTTATCTAAATTTAATTTTTCACAAAAAATATCAATGTAATGTTGGTTCTTTTCATTAGTTAAGTCTTGTAAGCTTTCTAAAATTGTAGATTTTTTTAATTCTTCAAATTTTTGATTAAAATAACTAACTTCTAAACCTGGATAATGCCATATAGTACCGCTATCTATATCCTGATCACCGTTGATAGTTTTCATTAAAGTTGATTTACCAACTCCATTCTTGCCGACTAAAGCAATCATGTCTTTCTTATGTATGTTTAAATCTAAATTTTGAAAAATAATTTTTTTACCAAACTTGATTTCAACTTCTCTAAGAGAAAAGATTAAATCACTGGGCACTAGATGTAGTATTTGTAATAAATTACTATTATTTCAAGTATAGCAAAAAGAGCTAAAATTATTACAATCCTGGTTATTGACCACTGTCCTTTAGGAAAAATGTAATTTAAATATTTCATATCTTTTAACTAATATTAAATTTGATAGTTTCAATAAAATTTATAAAAGCGAGCTGTTTGCTCGCCTTATTTGTTATCTACTATAAAAATAAAAGGCTACTGCAAATAAAGCAGTTAGAACAATATTTATATAAGCAGTAGCTCCTGCCACAGCGCCAGTAACAATGTGAAATAAAATTATTATTGTAAATAGTAAGCCACCAATGGCAAATAACATTCCAATTGATTTAAGATTTTCTGAAGCTATATCTGGAAATCTCCAACTCCAAATACCGTTAACTATAAAAACCACCCCAAGAAACTGACCAAGAGTAATTAAATTTGCAGTTGGCGTCCAACCAGCTTGTTGTAAAAAAACCGAAGTTAAGAACAAGCTACCTAATCCATTTATTAAAAGAATAACAGCCTGAGCTTTAAAAATTGTTCTAAGATTCATATATTTCTCCTATAAATCTTTTATTGAATTTTTTAGATTCTAACAAAAATAATTTAAGCAATAATTATCGAGAGTGGATCCATTTGATACAATCTTCTAGTCTGTCATCGCCCCAAAAGATTTCATCTTTATAAATAAATGTAGGACTACCAAATACTCCTAGCTTGTATGCATTTTCAGTATTTTGAAGATATTGATTTTTAATATTTTCCGAATTTGCATTTTTTGCAACTTCGTCTTTATTTAAATTAAGTTCATCAAGTATTTCAGATAGATTTGGTTCAGTTGCTGGTTCCTTACCTTGTTGAAACCATCGCTTGTAAGTAATAGTAACATAGTCCACTCCCCAGCCCTCATTCATACCTAAAATTGCTATCTGGTTTGCAAGATCAAATTCTTTTAGTGGATAAGGAGCGGGAACTTTAGCTTCAAAACCATAAAATTTTGCTCTTCTTTCAATATCTCTCCACATGTAATCAGATTTTATTTTTTTAGAAGGAGGTGTGAAAGGAATGTTGTCCATATCCATCATAATTTTTCTCACGCTAAAAGGCTTCCAATTGATTGATAAATTTTCTTTTTTTGCTACTTCAGCAATCCTATTTACAGAAAGAAATGTATATGTACTTCCAATAGAAAACCAAAAGTCAATTTCTGACATAAATAATTTATATATATATTTAATTATAAATAAATATTAAAATTAAACTATAATATGCTGATATAGTATAATGGTTATTACAGGCCGTTGGTAACGGTCAGATCCAAGTTCGATTCTTGGTATCAGCACCAGCTATTTAAAATTATAAAATTACTTTTCAGATTTTCTAAATTTAGGCAAACTATGATGAATTTTATAATAATCTAATTTACCTTTTATATGTATATTTGAATGTGTTTTAAGTTTAGTTGGATTAGTAAACATACCAGCTGAAATACTTATATTATCACTTTTTTTAATCTTATAAAATATACTGGCTCCACATTTGGAACAAAAACCTCTCTTTGCAAAATTTGAAGAATTGTACCATCGTAAAGTACTTTTACTTATGTACGTAATATTTTCTTCAAGGCTATTAGTGTAAGCGGCAAAATTTCCATGTGTTTTCATACATTGAGAGCAATGACAATTAATAACTTGTCGGAGTTTACCGATTATTTTAATTTTAATACCTCCACAAAGACATTTGGCAATTTTAGAGTAAGATTTTTTTTTCATATTACAATCTATAATAATTTCTCAAAATTAATATACTTGTAAAAAGTGTAATG
>MDTD01063675.1_pt1 | contig 15267 bp, 11 predicted proteins | sample 811221 | NCBI WGS metagenome assembly MDTD01 (sample SAMN05326646, study PRJNA326480) | marine metagenome | isolation source: seawater | place: Pacific Ocean: South West | collected 2011
GAATCCGATGACTCCACTGAAGAAGGAGATATCGACATTGCAGATACGAAGGGTTACCGCATATCTATCGCAAGAAAGCTCACCGAGTCTGGAGATGCAATCGGTGCTGTCAATGCTTGGAAAGAGGTGTTGGAAGAAGACAAGCAGTCTCCTGAGGTCTGGAACGGTTTGGCAGATGCTCTCTCAGTTGCCGGCCATATCGAGAGGGCTCAGCAGTGCAGACAACGTGCAGAGTTCTTGCTGTCGCAAGAGAAGGAGGAGGTTGAGGTTGCAGAGCAGATTTCTGAGATTGATTTGATTCAAGCTGCCGCAGAAGCACAAGAGAGGATGGTCGAATTGCCCGCACATGAGGAGGAGAGTGTCAATGTCTGTATTGAATGGTACAATAGAGGAATCTCCTTGCTTTCAGAGGATAATGGCATCGAGGCATTGAATTGCTTTGAGAAGGCCATCGGTGGTGCGCCCCGTGAAGAAAAAGAGTTGCGTATCAGATCTCAAAACGGTAGAGGACATGCTCTGTACCAACTCGGCAGATTTGCCGAGAGTATTCAGGCATACCATGCTGCTATTGCGATGGATCCAGCTGGAGTCAGTGGCAGGACTCTTTACAACATGGGATCTTCGTATGCAAATGTCGAGCATTACTCTGATGCAATCAAGTGCTTCGAACAGGCTTTGCAGAGGGGTCTTTCGGGTGATGATGCAAATCTATGTAGGACCCAAATTAATCGCTGTAGGCTTCTCAGTAAAGAGCAGATGAAGAGGAGGAGTCAGGCAGCCTGAGTGGCTGTCCTGTTCCAGAATCTCATATTCTCCTCTGTAGTGCGTACTGTCACGCATACCGACTTGCTAGTTGGAGTGTTACTACCTTCTGCTACACTATTGAGAGGGACTAGGCAGTTAGCCTCAGGGAAGTAGGTGGCTATATTCCCGGCTGGTATGTCATATTCCACCACTCTCCATCGATGAGCAGTGAGTTCATCTCCCTCAAAATGAGACGTCAAATCCACTAGAGTTCCAGTTTTGATTCCGAGTCTGTTCATGTCTTCTTTGCACATCATTACGACTCTGCGTGCCTCCTTAATGCCCCTGTATCTATCATCAAGACCGTAGATTGTGGTGTTGTACTGATCGTGTGACCTTATTGTCATCATAACGAACTGTCCATCATCCGGTGAAGTCGCAGTAATGGGGTGAACTCTGAAATTGGCTCTGCCTGTGTCGGTGTTGAAGCACCTGTCATCGCGAGGAGGATTAGGTAGGTAGAACCCCTGGGGTTCTCTCACCCTCTCATTATAGGAGTCGAATCCAGGTACAGCTGATTCGATTAGATTGCGAATGGAATCGTAGTCTACAGATAGTTTTGACCAAGAGACTCCCGAATCCCCGATCTTACCATCTAATGCTACAGCCATTCCCGCAACGATAGCGGGTTCTGACTTGAGATGCTTGGATGCTGGTTTAGATGATCCTTGAGATGAGTGGACTACACCCATGGAGTTCTCAACTGAGACGAACTGATACCCCTCAGATGTCACATCTCTCTCGGTTCTACCCAGACAAGGTAGAATCAATGCAGTCTTTCCCGTTACTAAATGAGACCTGTTCGGCTTGGTCGAAATTTGGACACTCAAATCACAACTCTGTATTGCTCTTGAAGTGGAATCTGTATCGGACATGGCGGAAACGAAATTTCCCCCCATGGAGAGAAATACCTTAGCTCGGCCATCTAGCATAGCCAGCACTGAATTCACCGAATCATAGCCATGATTGAAAGGAGATTCTATTCCAGTAGTGTTTCTGAGAGAATCTAGGAATCCTCGTGATGGTTTGTGATTGATTCCTACAGTTCTGTCCCCTTGCACGTTGGAGTGGCCTCGGACTGGGCATAGCCCTGCTCCGGGCCTTCCGATATGACCCCCTAGAAGGAGTGTGTTGGCGATTTCTTGAATTGTTGCAACGGAATTGTGATGCTGAGTTAGTCCCATAGCCCAGCATACGATTGTTGATGAGGATGCTCGCATTGCTGCAGCGAGTTTCTCAATATCGTGCCTAGCTACTCCAGATGCTGATACAATCTCATCCCAACTAGAGTCTGCTACAGCGCGTTCATACTCATCGTAACCACTAGTGTATTCTGAAATGAAATTGTAATCTATTCCGGAGCCGGAGATGATTGACTTGGACAAGCCTCGGAATAATGCGAGGTCCCCATTTACATTCACAGGCACATGCATGTCGGCGATGGTCGTGCCCTGCCCGATCACTTCTAATGGATCCTGAGGATGCTTGAATCTGCGCATACCAGTTTCAAACAGAGGATTGATACTCACCACAGAAGCACCTGCGACCTTCGCTGCCTTGAGGGCAGACAGCATTCGAGGGTGATTGGAGCCGGGGTTCTGGCCAACCACCAAAATCAAGTCTGCCTTACTAAAATCTTCTAACTTCACTGTGCCCTTACCTATACCTATAGAATCGCCCAATGCGACACCCGATGACTCGTGGCACATGTTGGAACAGTCGGGGAGGTTATTGGTGCCCAATCTACGAGCAAGGAGTTGCCATAGGAAAGCCGCCTCGTTACTCGTCCTTCCCGAAGTGTAGAATATGGCCTCATCAGGATTATCCAATTCAGACAATTGTTCTGCAATAATCCCGAAAGCCGAATCCCACGAAATCGGCTCATAATGGATTGAGTCCGGTCTCAAAACCATAGGATGGGTGAGTCTTCCTTGAGAATTTAGCCAACGGTCAGACTTACGTGAAAGTTCGACAACAGACCAATTGGACCAGAATTCAGGATCAGCGCGGGCCTTCGTGCCCTCATCGGCCACAGCTTTGGCACCGTTCTCACAGAATTCGAAGACTGTCCTCTCGTCATCAGGGTCCGGCCAAGCACAGCCCGGGCAATCGAAGCCTCCGAAGCTGTTCACTCGAGTGAGATTGGAGACTGATTTGATTGCTCCCATGCGACTCAATCCGTGTGACAAAGTGGAAATTACAGCTGGAATACCAGCGGCTACCTCCTTGGGACTGGACTGGCGCAGAGGCCTTTCCTTGATTGGAGTTAGCGGGTCCACGTCCCTGCTCATGTACTCGCGAAGGTGATTGCTTACATCAGCATCACGGAGCATCAGTCCACAGATATTCTATTGCTACCGCTGAACACAGTCATCCGGTCCTGATTTGCGAAAGAAACCAGAGTCATGCCATGTTCATTGGCCATATCTACCGCAAGACTGCTCGGTGCGCCGACAGAAACCATGGCAGGAAAGCCTGCTTTGAGTGCCTTCTGCACCAATTCGAAAGAAGCACGTCCAGATACGACGACCATCTCTTCGTCTATTGGAATCTCTTCGGCCAACAATGCAGCCCCGATCAACTTGTCCATGGCGTTGTGCCTACCGATATCTTCTCTGACATCGGTGATTTTACCATCTGGACCTGCTCTTCCACATGCGTGGGTACCTCCAGTTAAGTCGAATGTTTTCTGTTTCGTCCGAAGCCCGGAGACGGAGTCAGATACATTCTGGTGAGATGCAATGAAAGATTCACTCAGTTCGGGCCCGTGTATGTGAAGAAGATTGGATATCGAATCCTTGCCGCAAATCCCACATGATGATGTCATGGTGGTTCTGCGAGTCAGGGCTTCGGGATCGAATTCAGCGGAATCCGTCAGATGAACTACTACTCTATCTTCACCCATTTGCACTGACGATAAGCAATCTGACGATTGTATCACTCCTTCTGAATGTAAAAACCCGATTACAAGTTCCTCATCCTCACCCGGGGTCCTCATCGTCAAACCGAGTTCATATGTAGTGCCTGACTTCTCAACGGCAATCGAGAGAGCTGATTCTACCGAGACTGAATCGGGCCTTCGTGAAGTCTGGCCGCCATCAATGCGTAGACTGGGTCGTCGCACCGTTCCATCCACGTTCTGCGCAAGGGATGTATCGTATTGGGTTATGGCCATTAGAGCTGATGTCCCGCAACCGTTCAAATACCACCTTACTCAGCGAACACTATGGGGATAATGGACGGAGAGGGGTTCAGCCTACCGGTAGTGGCTCCTGTTGAAGTCGTAGACGTCGATATTTTGTTTACAGACTCTGCAAAGGCCGCCATGCGCACAGAGTTTCAAGGCGATGAGGAAGCCCGAGTGCTAATCATCAGCGCTCAATCGGGTGGCTGCTCTGGGTACCTCTACGATATGAGGATAGTGGAAGATCCCAATGATGACTCCTTCCAGAGACTCGATGTCGAGGGAATGGCTGTTCTTGTTCACAATAAGGACAGTACTCTTCTGAATGGCATCACTATCGACTTCAAGGATTCCCTGATGGGCGGTGGCTTCCAGATTGAGAACCCCAATGCAGACAGGGCATGCGGATGCGGCCAGTCGTTCGGATGAAACCATGAGTGGCGCTTACCTGCACCCACTGGCTCGAGTTCACGTCGTCCCCTCATCGATAAGTGTGGTCGAAGGAGCCACCTGCCTTGAGCACCTGAATCGTATCGTCAGCGTTGAGACGCAGGAGCTACCGGTACTAGGTAGAGCAGACGGCTTAATCTGCAACGCAAACGGCAGGATACTGGATAATGCAACCATCTGCAATCTAGGTGAGCAGGCAATCATCCTAGGAAACGAAGGTACTGGAGACTCGACTCGTGAGATTCTGGCATCTGGTATACCATGGGACGAGAATCTGGTCGTCAAGGATGCAGATGCGGCGATATCACATATCATACTCTTAGGTAAGGCACCGCTTCGATGTCTAGCTGGGTTAGGAATTAATCCGACCGATGTAGGCACTGAAAGATGGACTGAATACGGCAACAGCCTGATCTCAACACACCGACAATGCGAGGATGCGATTCAGATTCTCATCCCTTCCGGGCATTGTGAGGCATTCATATCGGCTCTAGTTAACAACGGTGCAAAGCGTTCGAGCCTGCACGATTGGGTACGAGACAGGATACTGTCAGGATTACTGAGTCATCATGAGTTGAATAGTCAGAATCTACCTTTTGAATTGGGTCTTGAAGAGTTTGTGGCTTTGGACAAGGGATGTTATCCAGGACAAGAAATTCATGCTAGGATGGAAAGCAGGGGTGCTTTGGCAAGGAGTCTTGTGAGGCTGCGTTCAGATGGACAGATTCCTCAAGGCAAGTCGAAAATAGAGGCCATTGGTAGCATTACTGTGACCTCCACATGTCAAGATGATATTGGCTATGTTGCTCTAGCACTGATTCCGCATGCCGCTGCAGACGTAGTTACGTTGGTGTTTGAGGATGGTACAGTCGCCAGTGTGGAATCAGTCTGACTCTGCTGGACCCAACTCCAGCCTCTCCCCCTTATCCAACCACTCGGATAGTGGCATCAGAGGCGATAGTTTGAGTGATCCGAGATTTCGAGTAAAGAGATATACCACTGGATTATACTCCTCTACCATCTGATGCTGGAAGGTCTGTCTGACATCGTTTGCTCGATAGGTGAAGAACGTCAGTTCGACAAGGATACCTACCACTGTGGCTGTGTATAGCACTACGAGGACACTTAGAGAGAAAATCACTGGATCTGAGACGAAATCACTGGATCTTATCTGACCGCCATACAACAACTGCCTAGACAGTAAGAAGATTAAACCAACTCCTACAAGAGGTCCGAGAGCATCCTCTACGAAGGTATCCATAGGAATCAGACGTCTTTTCGTTGGATCAGCAAAAACTAGCGTATTTGCAGTGGCTGCTCTGATAACAGAGGTGAGTGAAACAAGGATAAGATAGACCGCACCACTGACGATAAGTGTCCCCCTGCCATCAAGTGGTAAATACAAAACCACTAGATATGCGAACACACCCAAGAATACGGTGATGGGTAGACGGTGAATTGATGCCAACACATGGTCAAGTCTCTTTGCACCATCGTCCAACTTAGGGATGCCGATGACTTCCCATCTGGTAATGCTCTGGAGGAATTTTGCGAATCGTAACAATCCCTTCTTACTAATCAACAGCCATTCGAGGAATCTGAGCAGCGGCATCAACGGTATTGCAAACAGAGCAGCGAATAATCCAATGATGGGCCAAATGGCCAATATGGGCAATAACAGGAAGTGTTGAATCTTCAATGGGAACAACAAATCGGACTCAATCCTGCCCTGCCTCTCGGTATCGATGAGGAATCTCCTTGCCTCTGAGTCGAGCTCAGATCTGTATCTTCGCAATGGGATTCCTGAATCCAGAACCCTCCTTACCTTCTCGCGGTAATGCTCGTGTTCAGGCTCGCTGCCAATCCACCATCTCCAACCGAGGGACAAAGGTATTGCAAGGAATAGTGGCGCCAGCAGGATGAGAACTGAAGTTAGCAATCCCTCAGACCCTGTTGCCATGGGCGCTGGTCAACATCAGCCCCAATAAGAAAACGGTCGTAAAGGGTCAGACTGCGCTATCAGAGAGCATCTGAGTATCTGCGGGAGACTTCATTCCAATCCACCACATTCCACCATGCATCGATGTAAGTAGCCCTTCCTGGACCGTACTTCTTGTAGTACGCGTGCTCCCATACGTCGAGACCTAGAATTGGTGTACAGCACCCATCCATCAATGGATTGTCCTGATTGGGGGTTGAGCAGACGCACAATCCGCCATCCTTTACCCCTAGCCATGCCCAACCACTACCGAAACGGGTCATGGCTGCCTTGTGAAACTCTGCCTGGAAATCATTGAAGGATCCGAAAGCGGAATCGATTGCCGCTGCAAGATCTCCTGATGGGGAACCACCCCCATTGGGTGACATGGCATCCCAGAACTGACAATGGTTCCACCAGCCGCCTCCATTGTTCCTAACCGCTGCTATATCGGAGTGGTTTCTAAGCAGGTCACCAATAGACATGTCAGGGATTCCATTGCCTTCAATTGCGGCATTGAGATTGTTTGTGTAGGCATTGTGATGCTTAGTGTGGTGTATCTCCATAGTCAATGCATCGATATGAGGCTCAAGTGCGTCGTAGTCATAAGTCAAGTCGGGCAATTCATAGGTCATGATTGAGCCAATAGGCCTCAAGATATCAAATCTCTCTAGAGCATTAGACAATGTAGGTCAGCAACGTTGATTGAACTGAACCATGTCATCAACACATGGGACGAGTAGCAGTTACAGATGGGATGGCTCCTGAGGCTGTGTTCAAGTTAGAGGAATCCGGTCACGAAGTAGTGTCCCAACATTACAGTCCCGAAGAGTTGGTCGGAGGAGCACTTTCGAATTTCGATGCAGTAGTAGTCCGTAGTGCGACGAAAATGACCGCTGAAGCAATCAATGCGAGTTGTTCAGGTGAAGGGAGGTTATCATTCATCGGACGTGCTGGTGTAGGAGTAGATAACATCGACTTGGAAGCTGCCACATCAAACGGAGTGGTTGTCTGTAACACCCCCGGTGCATCCACCAATAGTGTGGTCGAACTGACCATTGGTCACTTGCTTGCTTGCGCCAGATTCATTCCTAAGGCTGACCGTACCCTGAGGCGTTCTGAATGGGCCAAAAAATCTCTGAAAGGTAGTGAATTGAGGGGTAAGCGACTGGGTCTGATTGGATATGGTAGAATTGCGCAAGGAGTTGGGAGAATAGCGCAATCATTCGGAATGGAAATACATGCATACGATCCGTACATTAATCAGAAGTTAGCAACGAAGTTAGGTTGCATTTTACATAACGATGTAGGCGAACTGTTCGATCAGTGCACTCATATCTCTATTCATTGCAACCTATCGGATGAGACGAAACATCTGGTTAATCTGGAAAGAATCTCGATGATGCCGGGTATAGGGGCTGATGGTACAGCATGCGGCAACCACATTGTGAACTGTGCACGAGGAGGCATAGTAGACGAAGTTGCAGTTTTGGAAGCCCTAGAGGCAGGAATGTTGACGAGTGCAGCTTTGGATGTATTCGAGGTTGAGCCGGCTATAGGTAACCCCTTGCTGGAACACGAAGGATTTCATGGCAGCCCACACATAGGAGCAGCGACTCTAGAGTCTCAATTCAGAGTGGGAGCAAAGATGGTCGACTGTCTGCTGACTCACTTCGATGGGGAAAGGCCCTCGTCAGCGCTCAACTAAATTCCAAAGAGTGCATCCTAATCAGCGGCTCTGAGAACTCAGACAATTCATCAGGAATCTCAAAATCTGAGATTGGGGATTTGAGAGAGAGTCCTGCGTCCTTCTTGGCCTTCCAAACTGAGGAGTTGAAGTCAGAGATTGAATTGGTCAAGCGTCTGAGTTTCTCACCATCTTCGCCCAGCAGGTCCGAATCAAGAAGGGGGAATTCCCTGACATCTATTGATGAAGACCCGTACAACTCAGTCGAGAGGTAATGAGTGAAGAAGGGACAGATGGGCGTCAATCCGGTGAGTAAGTCTCTGACTATCCTATGCAGAGTCCATGCAGCTTGCTCATCGCCGTCATAGAGTCTTGACTTGGCCATCTCGAGCCAGTGGCTTGGGAAGACTCCGGTTCCGAATCCCTTGAGTGTTTGTGCCGCGGTGTAGATGTCTATCGCACTCCATGCGGTTTCGACCCTTCTCATCGAACCGTCGAACTCCGAAAGTATCCATCGGTCCTCTATCGGGAGTTCTTCTGGAGGTGAGTCGAAATCCTCAGGTACATCGAACTGGCTGGCAAATCTTGCAACGTTGAACAACTTAGTTAGAACCCCGAAGTACTTCGATTCAATTTCTTCGGGATTAATGTGGAAATCATCTCCTACTTGGGCATCACATGCCTTCCACAATCTGAAGCATTCGCTGCCTATCTTGTTCGCCCTCAACTGAACCTGTTTACCATCTGGGCCCTTAATCTTCCAAGAACCAGTACGGCCCGATGCTCCACACTCGAGAACTGAATCAGCATCGATTCCATTGCCCTTTGACTTGGACATCTTCCTACCCCATGGATCCATGCCTAGTCCATCTACCCAGATGTTCTCGAAGGCGTTTTGATCCTTCAGCAAGGCACTCTTGAGCAAGGTGTAATACAGCCATGTCCTGACTATCTCCTTACCCTGAGGTCTGATTGCAGTTGGAAAGGCGCGCTCAAACAAATGAGGGTCACTGATGTATCCAGATACGAACAAGTTGGAGTTGGAGGAATCCATCCAAGTGTCGAACACCTTCTCCTCACCCACCAAATCACCCAGAGAGTCAGATAGTTCGGAGTATGAGCCTAATCTCTCTTTCGATTCCCTATCCAACACATCTGAATTATCGGGAGGGTTTTCTCTCCAAGGCTGCACATAGACCCCATGTGGTGGAACGACAACTTTGGTTCCGTCCTGAGAATACCAAATTGGCACTTCTGTGTGGTACCATCTACGACGACTTATAGGCCAGTCTATCGAAATACCATCCATCCAATCGTGCAGGTACTGTCTGTTCCTCTCAGGAATGAAAGTGGATTTTGCAGAGAGTTCAGCTAGCCTATCCAGAATGTGAGTCTGACGAACATACCACTCCTTGAGAAGGATGATCTCAACAGGGTTCCCTCCTCTCTCACTAACTGGCACCTCCTGCAGGTGGTTCTTGGCCTCGACCAACCGACCTGAATCTCGCAGAATCTCTATTGCTGCAACTCTCGCTTCCTCTGCCTGGTATCCAGACAAAGGCCCAGAAATCTCCGTCATGCAGCCATCCAAGCCGATTGCTACATGTGGTGACAGGGCCATTTCCCTGAACACGGTGACATCGTTCTGGTCGCCGAAAGAACAGACCATCAGCACACCACTGCCAAAATCCATCTTAACTGAAGGATGGGTCACAATCTCAACTGTCTCAGATCTGCCCTCGACTGGCATAGGCAGCCTGATACTCTTTCCGACTAAGTTTGAATAGCGCTCATCTTCAGGGTGGACAACGACTACTCCACAGGCACAGATCATCTCTGGCCTCGTAGTCGAGATTACGACGTCCTCACCATCTTCAGTCGTCCACAGGACATCGCACAGCAGCGTCTCCCTAGTGACACGCTGGACCTCAGCATCAGCAATGGTAGTTCCTTCAACTGGGTCGTAGATATTGGGCCGCAGGTCCTCGACTATGTCGCCACGCTTGAACAAATCAACGAAGATGGACTGGGAAACCGCCCTGTAGTTAGGAGAGTCGGTGAGGTACTCATTCTCAAAATCGCACGACAAGCCGACTCTCTTCGCGGTCTCCCTCATGGCTTGAGTATAGGATTCGATTGTCTCCTTGCATAGTTCGAGGAACTCTAGCCTGTCATATGTCCTCATCTTACGACCATGCTTCTTCTCAACCGTGAATTCAATGTTGATTCCATTCCGGTCGACACCCCAGGGGAATCTGACTTCCTTGCCCAAGAGTCTTTGGCTCCGAGCGATAACATCAATCATGCTGTACTGAGCAACCGCCCCGATATGCCAGGTACCACTGGGATATGGAGGAGGTGTGTCGATAACGAAAATCTCTCTATCGCTCTTCGAATCGAACGTGTATCTATCCTCGTATCCCTGCTCGTAATGCTTCTGCTGGATGCGCTTCTCCAGATCAACCGACCACCTCTTGTCGGGTATACTGGGTCTACTCATCACTCTCCCTCATCGCTTCCGTGTGACAGCCCATTCTTGACCGTTCCCGCAAATCAAGGTGGGTCAGAATCGCTATCCTGAGAAAACTTGGTTGCGTGGGGTTGAAGTTCCCTCCGCGGGCACAAGCCATCGAGACATGGAACCTGACGATAGCAAGGAAGTCCCTCGCGGCAAAACGATAGATAGGTTTCGTGAGGATATTGGCTCCAAGATAAGTAGCGGCAAGGAGGTCATTGAGAACGTTGATTCAGACTCATTACTAGGTATCTTCAAGAGGATGTTCAATGCCATAAGAAGGGACCTGTCAAACGCTTCTGGCACCAGTTTGTTGACTCGGGCTCCAGCGATTACCATAGCTCTCTGTTTGCTTGTTACCGGATTCTTCACACTACATTCAGGTATTCTAGACTGCAGAGACGGTTTCGACAACCCGGACTACTGTCAAGAAGAAGCCGCCCTAAATGTCAATGGAGACCTTGAAGTCTATCTCCCAGAAGGTAATGATGTCACACAACTACTCGCCAGTGTCGAAGAAGACTGGACCACCAATGTGATGGTGATTTATGTTGAATCAGAAAGTTTGAACGTAACATCAGTGGAGATTCTAGAAGAAATTGATGCTATAGAACGAGAGTTGAACTATGCTAGGAACGATCGAGGTATCGAAGACAACATCATCTATCTACTATCCATTTCCACAGTAGTCAAAGAAGTTAATTCCAGTGCTGGGAGAGTAGCCAAGGCGACATTCGCAGCCCTCGCAGAAGCCACGGGTAATGGAGATTTGACTGACGATTTCAACGAGACCATAGATCAGCAGGAGGATATAATCGGTAGTTACAGCATCCCTGACCAGCAACGCGTGAATCAAATTGTCGATGAATTGCCACAGAACGCTGCTGACAAATTGGTGAGAGATGTAGGTAAGCCTTCAGCAGCAGTAGATAAGGTGGGCTATTGGAATAGGGCAGTGATAATCATAGGAATCGAATCTGATAAAGACGGTGATGGAATCGATGATGTCGAAGTTTCGAAATTGATTCTGGACACTCAGAGGACAATAGACTCTCTAGCCACAGAAAACGGATGGCAGGACAAGAACCTGACAATGACTCTCACTGGACCCGTGCCAATCACCAATGCGGTGACTGAGGAGTCATTCAAACTGTTCTGGAAGGTTTTCCCGATTGGGGGGTTCTTGGTAGTACTCGGACTCTTCATATTCCACTGCGATTTGCTTCAGACGGGAAGAATACGATTGGTGCAGGGCCTGAAGGTGGTGATTATCTCAGGGCTTCCCACCTTGTGTTCAGTATGGATTACATTGGGTATCATCGGTTTCACCAACTACGAAGTCACCATGACTGTGATTATCGTGGGCCCTATCATCCTTGCATTAGGAGTCTCATACGGATTACACATAACCAACAGGTATGCAGAAGCTAGCGGGACTCCTAGAGAGAAAATGGAAATCGCATTGAGTTCTACTGGTAAGGCTGTACTGCTTTCAGCCATTACGACGATTATCGGATTCTACTCCTTGACTTTCACCCCCATGGCGCCGATTAAGACAGTCGGATATGCGCTGGCCGGGGGCATAATGGTGGTCTACATCATGACCATGGTAATGGTTCCCAACCTAACCATGATTCTTGATCTCAAGAAACCCTCGCATCCGCCCCCGAAATTATTCGTTGGTGCTGTGGGTGTTCCAATCAATTGGACCAAGGCGGCACTATCCGTTTTCTTGGTGGCAATGGTCGTATCGGCAGGTTTCTCGAGAGATAATGTCGAGGAGAATATCGACCTTCTGGAGATGGCCCCAGATGAAGGAGCTGATGGAAAGCCTGTTTCAGCGGTCGCAAAAATGAAGGATTATTCCGATGAATTCGAAGCCGGGCAACCCGGCTTCTTGCTTATCGATGATGCCAAACTGGCAGCCGACCCGTCTTTGCTTGAAATCACTGTGAACGACCCCTATGACAGTCTGAAGGGAATAGAAGCACTGGAGCAGAATTGCAATCGAGTGAATCAAACTACAGCCGTATCGATAGTGTTCTTGATGAAGGCTATCGCCGTAAGTGTGAATGCTTCAGGAGATCCGATTGTCGACTTTCTAGAAGAATGGCCGTTACCCGCTCAGATTCAGGATGTTGTTGCTTTCATTTTCGGTCGCGAAGTGGCTGGAAACGGGTCATTCTGGGAAACTCTCGCTGCTCTGGACGGCGCTCCATCCGGCGATGATCAGGCTCATAACTTCCTGATTTACATCTTCTACAACAGTATGACTACTGAAATGAGAGAGTTATTCATCTCCTCGGACTTCGATCGCAGCCTAATCTACATCGACATGCCATTCATGGATGTGAAGGATACTGCGAAGGCAACAAATGAAGTGAATCACTGGGTTGATGTCACTGAAGGGGTCAAGGCATCAGATCTAGTCGGAGTGGCTTCGGTGACCATAGCCGTAAACAGCCTCATTGTTGATTCGCAATGGAGCTCTCTCGGATTTGCCCTCCTAGCCACCATCCTAGCATTAGGCCTGGTGTTCAGGGACCTTCGCTTCGCCCTCTTGACAACTGTGCCTGTAGGTTTCACAGTGGCAATGCAGTGGCTGGCGATGGACTCACTGGGAGTCCCTCTTTCTCTAGTCACTGTAATGGTCGGATCTATTCTCGTAGGAGTCGGTATAGATTTCTCAATCCACATAGCAAATCGAGTCAAAGAGCAGGGTGGCACTATTGAGGCAGTAAGAGTCGCTTGTGCCAGTACAGGAATGAGTCTATTCGAAGCGGTGACTGTCACCGCATTCGGCCTATTCTCAGCTTATCTAATTCCAATCCAAGCCATAAAGCCGTTCGTAACTGTGGTCATATTGCTCCTGGTAGTCGCTGCTCTCTCGGCTTTGCTGCTTCTCCCAGCAGTCTTCTCACTGCTGATTAAGGCCGATGTGAGTCTAACTGGGGGTGTTGAGACAATGGTCAGAACAGCTGGCCTCAGGCGTGCTGTGGCAAAGGACGAGGCAGACTCGATTGATGCGACTCTTCTGCTAGGATCTTCCGATGATGCTTGGTGAGATACATTATGCACCATCTTCCCGTCGAGTGAACGATGGCATTTTGGTTGATGAAGAGTGAGCCGCATGTTTACCCTTGGGAGCAACTCGTTGAGGATGGAGAAACTCATTGGGATGGTGTAAGGAACTATCAGGCTAGGAACATAATGAGAGATGATATGGAAATTGGAGATTTGGTTCTATTCTACCATTCGAATTGCAAACCACCACATGTAGCAGGAATTGCGAGAGTTTGTCGAGATGCATATCCCGACTTCACTGCTCTAGACCCGGATTCGAACTATTTTGATTCCAAGTCTTCGCCAGATAATCCAAGATGGATGATGGTCGACATTGAAGCCGTGAAGACACTGCCAAAGGTTGTCTCTTTGGGAGATATGCGAGAGAATGTCCAGCTTGAGGAGATGCCATTACTCCGGAGAGGTCAGAGGCTTTCTGTGCAACCAGTCTCACCAGAACACTTTGAGGTGGTATGCGAAATGGGTGGCCTCGATCCATCCGTATTATAGTGGGCACGTCCTCGGTGGACGCTCGTCACCAGAAGTGTAAGGTCACCGATCTCCTCCGCCCCGCTATCCCAAGGCATCCAGCGTCCCCGGTCGGGCTGCTCGCTTCCGCGCCTGACCTGGTTCCCGGGTATGAGACAGTCCTCGCACCCCTCCGGGTACGATTCCAGCCAACCTGGATCTCTTGGGGGCGAGGCATCGACGTCAACCGGTGAGACACCAATGGCTCGTCTGCGCCGCCCTCGGACTTCAGGCCCCCTTTATCGACGATTTGAGGAAAATAGAGTACGTCAACACCCCCCCTAGCCCAACTTGGCCGTTCAATCGACCCATATCAACGAATCCCTTTGGTAAACCAGTATTTACTCTGAGTATTTGGACGGGCAACCAGTCTGAATCTCAGTCGCTAGCAATATCCAGTCGCCGTCATCGTTGACCAATTGGCCCTTCACAGCGATAGTGAGGCCTTCATCGAAGCCATCAGGGATTGCAGCGCCCGAATAGTCGATGCTGAGTGAGTGTTCTTGACCGATAAGAGTGAATGAAGTTTCGGAAGAATCGACCGAGCCTAGTTCGACTTGACCCCTCATGTGGACGTCGCCCTCATGGGATTCGGGAGACTCCATCACCTCGTCTATGTAGTACTGGGTCTCAGGGTCGACACTGATGAACATCAAGGCTACCAGTGCCACCATACAGATAGCGACCAGCCCCAGCCTAGATGCCCTTGTGCCTGCCATGAAATGAGGTGGTAATCTATGTTGAAGAGAGTTTCCATCAATCGGTCAGGGCATCTCGTATCCAACCGCTTCTTCCAAACCTACGAAGCCGTGTTGCTTGACTTTCTTCTTCAGGCCTCTAACGATGGCGCTAACCACAGATGGCCCCCTGAACACTAATGCAGAGTACAATTGGATTAGAGATGCACCGGATGTAATGGCTTCCCATGCTGTATCTGGAGACTCAATCCCCCCTACACCGACTATGGGAATCGAGTCGCCAACTTCAGAATACAACAAGGAGATGACTTCCTTAGACCTGTTCTGCAGGGGCCTTCCTGAGATTCCACCTGCCTCTGC
>MDTD01086903.1_pt1 | contig 15262 bp, 7 predicted proteins | sample 811221 | NCBI WGS metagenome assembly MDTD01 (sample SAMN05326646, study PRJNA326480) | marine metagenome | isolation source: seawater | place: Pacific Ocean: South West | collected 2011
CGGACATCACCAACTACGGCACCTTTATGTACCGGCATTCCAATTCCTCGACCAACATGAACTATTTTGACGGTCACGCCGGCAACTTCAACACTCTGAAAGGGATTTCATTGAACCCGAAAGATTCGAGCGGCTCCAAAGATGAAAATATTTTCTGGTACGGCACCCCGAACGGCTGGGGATCATGGTAATTTAGAATAAAAACTATAACAATATAGGAGAATACAAATGTTAAAGCACTCTGCACAAAAGCACATTAATGCGTTCACACTCATTGAACTCCTGGTTGTCATCGCGATCATCGCAATACTGGCATCGATGCTGCTGCCTGCCCTGAACCAGGCCCGGGCTAAAGCACACTCTATCAACTGTATCAACAACCTGAAACAACTCGGGTTTGCCGAGGCGCAATACATAAACGACTATAACGGCTATGCCCTTGGGATCAGAATCAAGCTTAGTTCCACAGAAGCCTATTATTTTCCTGGAGTTTACAATGACCTGTATCTTAAGAACCCTAATACCCTGATCTGTCCCTCAGAAAAAAACAAGCATAAAGCAGTTACCCTTTACTCGAAAATTGCCCCCGGGAATATATACAAAACAGTGGTCTCCGATTATGCCAAAAACATGCGGATAATCAGACATTTTGGTGACACCTCCACCACCTCTGATGATCGGGAAGCATGCCCAAAAGTTACAAGGTTCAAAACCCCGTCGAAAAGCATGTCACAGGGAGACTGGGACGCAAATTCCGGAAATTACAACTTATCTCACAGCGCCCCTGATATTACTGTGACTTACGGCACGTTCAAGTATCGCCATTCCAATTCGTCCACGAATATGAACTATTTCGACGGGCATGCCGGAAGCTTCAATTATCTCAAAGGTTTGTATTTGAATCCAAAGGACTCAAACGGTTCTATCGAAGAAAATATCTTCTGGTACGGCAGTCCCGGCGGTTACAACTACTGGTAATAACAACATAACAAGGATTAATTTCATGCTAACTATCAAATGGCTTGGTGCCATATCGTTCCTTGCTGCCTTAAATTGCAATGCAGCCATAATCGATGATTTCAGCAGCAGTAGCTGGGAAATATCCCGTAGCACTCCTGGTAAAATTAAGCAAGAAAAAAATAAGCTCTATCTCCAGGATAAACCCGGCAAACACGGTTGGGTGACAGCTTCCAGGAGCTATAATATCGATGTCGATAAAACGCCGATTCTGGTTATAAAAGTCGATAAGCTTTCACGTAAGGGACAGGTTAAGTTGGTCAGGCTGAAACCGCGACAGAAAAAGCCGGTTTTAACGATATCAAGGCCTGGAGTATACACCGTCGACATGAAACAAGTATGCCGTTGGAGCGGCAAGAACAAGATCATGGTAATGCTTTATGCGATCGGCGATGGTTCCGATATCACCTACAGCTATGTCAAATTCACCGACAAATTAAGCAAAGATGAACTGGCCGATATGAAAAAAAGGTATCATCCGCCTAAGGGCAGACCCAATTTCTACTTCGTTCCATTGTTTAACTCTTGTGGCTACTATTTCGTTTCAAAACCGGTAAAAGATGTGTCGGTCTGGTTCAGAAAAGTCGGCGGCAAATGGGAAAAAGCTCTGGACCCGGTTTATATAACTGAAAATGTCATGTATCGCGGCAGTATCGTCAACCTTGACGAGAATACGGAATATGAGTTTAAAATTGTCGGCGGCGGCAAGATTCTGGGACAAAAAAAGTTTAAGACCTGGAACCCGCAGGTTAAAGTCGCTAAAACGGTAGTTCTTGACAACAGTAACTTCAAAGACTACCTGAAAATAATCGAACATGGCAAACCTGACGGCTGGATCAAATATACGGCAGCGCCAGGATTTGTATTGAAGAACGATGGAAAGACACCTTTAATCGAACTGGTTGGCGCCAAATACATTCTGCTAGAGGGACTGACGCTGAAAGGCGGCGCGTCTAAAGCAATCGTAATTTCCCGCTGCCAGGATGTGAGAGTGGCAAATTGCGATATCTCCGGCTGGGGCAGACTCGGCAAACAGCGTTTCGATAAAGATGGCAAGTACTATAATAAAAACGGCAAGAACATCAACTGGGACGGCGCCATCCACCTGTTCAGAAGCAAAAATACGGTGGTCGAACGCTGCTACTTCCACGATCCGCGAAACAAGGCCAACTCATGGCGCTATTCCCACCCCGCCGGACCTGAAGGAATGTTGATTGAACGCCCGGAATCCACCGTTGTAAGATATAATGACTTTATCGGCAGCAACGAACATCGCTGGAACGACGCGATTGAGGGGGTCGGCAACTTTCACAAAGACGGCGGCTTCAACCGTGACGCAGATATCTATGGCAATATTATGACGATGTGCAATGACGACTGTATTGAGATCGACGGCGGACAGCAAAATGTGCGGGTATTTTTTAACAAATTTGAAAACGCTTTGTGCGGCGTAAGTATTCAAGGCTGCATGGCCGGACCGTCTTATGTCTTTCAAAACCTGTTCTGCAATATGGGTGATGAATTCGGAACCGCCGGACAGGTTATCAAGACTTCTGCCAACTCGGCCGGCAAAGACGCGGTATCATTTATTTTCAATAATACAATAACCGGTGGAGGTCGCAGTCTGCCTCTGCATCGCCTCTTCAAGATTGTCGCAAAAAATAATATCTTTGCAGCCGAGGACGGGGTCGGCGGTCGCACTACCTGTAAACTGGCGGATGCCGACTACAACCTGGTTACTGCGGAAAAGATAAAATACGAAAAACATGGTATTATCGGCAAATATCCGGAGTTCACTAATGAAAAATCCGGATTGTTCAAGCCGGTAAAAGGATGTCCCACGCTAGGGGCCGGAACCAAAATCGACAATTTCACGTCTGGCGACAAGATTGATCTGGGGGCCTTTCAGTCAACTTCCAACCTGATCCTGCCGTATCGCCCGATCCCGGTATCTCTGGACAAATATCAGCTGAACTTCACAGTTAAAAACAGCAAGTGCTCCGGCCCGCAGACCGTAACCGCGACCATCGGCGGCAAAGGCTTCTCCAGTGATTTCAAGATACGCAAAAACGACGTTTTCGACTGGTTTACGGTTACGCCGTCATCCGGCAAGCTGGAGTCCGGACAAAAAGTTACCTTTACGGTCAAGATGCATCCTGAGATGATGAAACAACGCTCAAAATATATAGGCGTGTTTCTGATTCGTCTGTCAAATGGTTTTTCTCGTCCGGTCAGCATTTATGCCACGACCGACAATAAACAGGAAGCCAAGCCGATGAAGAAGGGCGTAAACACCGTATTCATCGAGGCTGATAAACCTGTTACAGGAAAACCGTTCAAGGTAGTATCAGATTCCGATGCCTTCAATGGTAAATGCGTTTACGTAGATGGCTGGCATGTCCGCAAGAAACCCGCGGTCTACACATTTGACGTACCTGAAACCGGAAAATATTTTGTCCTGATGCGAATCAAATGCGAAGAGCCGGTCGGGGCGCACAACTCTGTATTCTTCAGCGTTAATGGCGATAAAATGGCGGCGGCGAATATGCAGGGCGCAACAGAATGGAACTGGTGCCTGGCTGCCAACAATGACAAACAGTTAATGCGGGTCAAGATGTTCAAGCTGAAGAAAGGCAAGAACAAAATTGAAATTCTGCCGCGTGAACCGGTTTACCTGGATCTAATCGCGGTAACCGAAGATCCCCAAATATTCGAACCCAAATAATAAAATAGAAGCCGCTCCAGTCATAAACCGGAGCGGCTTTTCAATTACAGTTCAAATTCAATCATATCTGCAACAGCCCTGCGGTCAGTTACGATCACCGGATAATCCTTAAGCGGAACATCGTGAATCGTTAACTGTGAGGTGGGAACATTTTTTACTTTAGGCGGAGTGATAGACGTTTCCAGTTCAAAACAATCCCCGCTGATCGGATCAATCAACACCGCCTGTTCTATATTGCCTTCCGGGGTCCATATGTGCAGTTCAATATCGCGGGGTTGCCATGGCTCATTTCCGGCATAGGAACTCAGCAGGTCAGCCGGCATATAGCAGGAGATCAGCGGATAGCCATTACGGGTAAAAGCGGTCATCCTGCTGTTGACAATGTCAACCTGAAAAGAGTATAGCTCTTTGGATTCATACATATCCTTTGTACTCATATCCAGCTTGGTTCTTGGAGCCCTGACCGTATCCGCATCAAAGAGATTGCAAATCCTCTGAAACGCATAATATGATGGTTTGGCTTTCGGCGGAGTGTCGAACGTGATCAAGCCGAAATAGTTCGGAACCTCACAGAAACCGTTCCGGTAGTAAAATTTAAAATCGGAAAAGTGAAAATAGCAGGTGTAATCGACCCCCATATCGAGGTCGGTCATAATACTGCGGCAGAGTACTTTTGCCTGCACTTCCTCATTAAGCGGGGTATTCGCCAGGGCATGGGTTGTCGAACTGCGGGAAGGACAACCGGATTCAGCCTGCCACAGTTCGATATGTTCGCCGCCATAGGCTTTGAAAGTTTCACGCAGGCATTCGAAATCCGCCCTGCTGTAAAGTTCAGGCACGACCCGGTAGCGGTGATAGGTGTAGATGTCCACCAGTTCGGCAAAACCCTGTTTGAGATATTCCTCCAGAGTCGCAAATCCCTGCCAGGCAAAACCGGTTCCCATTGCTCCACCGATTATTTTAGCGTCCGGCTGGTGTTCGCGAATAACCGGAACCGTCATTTTCAGCAGATCCATGTACTCCGACGCATCGGCATTCCGCATCCAGAAAGAACTGATATCAGCTTCGTTCCAGACTTCGTAATGCGTCACCCGGCTCCGGAAGTGCTTGACCAGCTCTGCGACATACCTGCACCATGCCTTACGCTCCTCATCATTATATATCGGGACCCAGCCCACCGCGTCCGGTTCAGTTGCTTCACTGTGATGGATATTGCCGTATGATATACAAAACCATGGCTGAACCCCCTGCTCCAACAGCTTGTCGACGATCCGGTCGAGCCAACCGAAATCCAAAACTCCTGCTTCTTCCTCGCAACGGTTCCAACCGGTCTGTATCCGGGAATGTTTTACTCCGGTCATACCAAGCAGTTGATATGCTTCGTCCGTATCGTCCCACATTTGCCGGTCCAGACATTCCATGCCAATTCCGATGCGGGATTGTTTAATCCGTCTTGAGTCTTTTGCTTTAAAAATACCTATTTTTTTCATTATCTGATAAAAGCCCTGTGTTATTGAAATTTGATTATCCCAAAGGAATAACGATGTTTGTGTAATTTATCTGTTTTACTCCAAAGAAGTGATGATTCAGTCTTTCCGGAAGCCGGTGCGTTATTTACTTTCAACCCAAGACCGAAGGACTTTCCGGCAAGCGGCTTCTGGAGTTTCAAAGCTTTTAGAGCCACTTTCAGCTCCGCCTGATAACCGTTTCCGTCCTTTTTGATGGAACATTTCAGATACTTGTATCTGAACTCTTTTGAGGAGGGACAGTTCCAGATTACAAGATTGTTTGCAGTGTTCTTATTGGGAATAATGAAAGCACGTCCGGTAAATTTGCGTTGATCCTTAATTCCGTATTTCAGCGGAATGGTGAAAGGCGCTACATCGAAAAACAGCTCAATGCCGTCTTTTTCCCAGTATTTGCGTTTCGGTGATATTCCGGAATCGCTTGAGTCGTTGACTTTGAAGGTAAAGACCAGATCGTCTCCTTTGACTGCAACTTTGTATTCTGCTTTGAAATCCGGATCTTTTTTGCCCTTTGCATTCACAAGCTGAATAAAGTTACCCTCTCCGTCAGCGGGGATAACGTAAACCGGAGACTCTTCCGCTATTTTAATTGGAAAACGTTGTTCATTGCCTTTGCAAAGGACCTTCAAAGTCACTTTTCGGGGAACTTTATATGTTACGGGGAAACAAACAGTCTTCTGCTCATACCCATTCATCTTCAAAACGCGCTCATCCCTGTTTAGAACAACTCTGCAGTTGAGCGCTTCACCTGAACAGTTCTTGAGCCCGACAGCAATATATTTCTGATCGCCGTCGCTATATAGCTTGGCATTTCCCGATGCGGCTACCGGTTGCCCCATTGAAACTTTCGCACTCTTCATGGCGGCAATAAATTTTTCCTTATCGAAAGCGCCTTTTAGCATGATATAAAGTGGAGAAAAACCAATATTCAGGCTGTCTCCGGCAACTTTGACCGGATTGCCGAATATATCATAAAGCTCTGTTTGCATACCTGAGAGATTTAGTTTCAATTCCAGCCCCCTTAATTCTCCGTAGCTCCAAAAGGCGGCGATATATTTACCCCGGCGTTTATAAACATAGCAAATACAGTCCGGTTTCCAGCGTATTTTAGCAACTGCAGTCGCTCCTTCAAAGTGACGGGCTAAAGCATTGTAGACAACATAGGCGCCGGAGGGACAATCACCATTTTTCACGCTCTGATTGAGCTGATTCTCAAGTGTCATAGATTCCCATATGATCGAAGCCGGCAGAGTTATGGACTGTCCAAGTCCCTCGCCCAGGTCGGTCAGGAAACGTCTGGCAACATGGTAGGGTTCACATCTTGTGGCAGCAAAGTTCTGGGAATCGCGGCCATGGAGATAATACAACTCTGTGTTCCACAAGGGATAAGCTTTTCCTCCGAAATTCTTACAGAGATTTTTCATTTCATTTATTTGATTATCGGCCCGGACCGTGGACGATAAATCACGCGCGTTGTAAGGGTGAAATGAGACAATATCACAATATTTAAGAGCTCCAAGTTTCAAGCAGCTGCCTAGAAAGCTGGTCGGAGCTCCGCCAAGGTCTCCGGTAACACAAAGGCCAATAACTTTCGAATCTTTATCGACCCCCTTCAAAACCTCCCAGGCTCCCTCAAGGTATTGAACATATTCAGAACTATTCTTAAAAATCAGGTTGGGTTCATTCATAATTTCATAATGGGAGATACGCCCTTTAAAATGATGAGCTGCCGCGCTAAGATATTTTCTCCACAAGTCCATAGGAGGTAAATAGACAACCCCATTTCTGTACTTATGTTTAAGAGGAAATTTTTTCTCGATCCGGCTTTTCTTCTTCAGCCAGTCAGGAAGAGAGCCAAGCCCGTACACGCGTGGTCTCCGGGGATCGAGAAAGTCCATACAACCCAATACCGGCAGAATCTTCATATTATGCTTCCGGGCTATCGCCAGCTCCAATTCGAGCGGACTAAAATCGAACTTTCCTTGTTCAGCTTCCATTTTTGCCCAACGAACCGCTCCGGGACTCCACAAACGCACCAGACGGCAGCCCATTTTCTCCAGCAGCTCATACTCTTCGTTGACGCCGAATGAAGTTTTTGCGCCCTCAGCAATTTCATCAGTTGCAAAAACACCTGGAACCCAACTTGGCGGACTAACCTCAACGGACTGATTTAGACTGACGCAAAAGTCGCGGTCCAGATCGATCGAACCGGATTTATAGCGGCCAATTACAGCAAACTGCCCCGGAATAAATTTTGCTTTGCACTTGCCGGCCGCCAGCAGTTTTACCGTATATACTCCGAAGGCAAGATCTTTAGACAAATCCAGTTTGATTTCCACCGCTTTACCAGGTAAAAGCTCATGCCTCAAGGTTTTACTCAAAACTTTCTTTTTCGTATATTTGTTCTGAATCTCCAGCTTATAATTATCTTTAACAGATTTAGAGGAATGATTTATCAGACGAACTGAGACTTTATTTTTCGAGGAGTCATTGTTTTTAACATAAACCCTGGAGCAGTCAACAATCCCTTCGATATCATATTCTCTGCTTTCGTTTGCAGGTTGAGAGCCTGAATTAATTTGAAAATCATCGAAATATATATCTGCCGGACAATCTTTTTTTCCAAAGAGGATGCGGACATGGTAGTAGTCGAATTTTTTATCAGCAGAGGTTTTGAATGCAAAAGAGTAGCGCTTCCACTTTTCCGTAAGAGTGGCCCCCTTATTTACAAGCGGGCACCACTTCGATTTGACCGAAACCACACTTATTCGGACCGGGTAATCTTTTGCACTGCTTCTCATCCATAGCGAAAAGCAGTATTTTTGATTGGGCTTAAGCTTAAACTCTTCGCTTGAGAATTCCACCGCCTCCGCAAAGGGGTTAGGTATTTTAAGCGAACAGCCACTCCCGCTGTGGCTGGAGCTTGACAACTCCGGACGAATAAATTTCAATTCAGGATTACGATCCGGACGCAGATAACGAACACATTTATATCCGGCATCGGTCAGCTCAAATCCGGCATTAAAAATGGGATTACCGGCATTTACCGATAACCAGAAAAAAAGAGTAAGCAGTGGAAATAGGTATCTAAGATTCATTTTGTTTCCTTAACAATATTTATTGGGTATCGCCCCAGAACAGGACACTGTTATCCCAGTAATTGGTAGGGATTTCTGATTGCTTCATCCCCTTGACATGACCGTCAAGAAATAGAATATTCGCCAGCATATGACGGTCATAAACAATTAAGTCGAGGCGAGCATAAGAAGACCTAGTCTCCAGTAAATAGGCGGTTTGCGATGTACTCTTAGCCAGGGTTATCGTCTGATGGGCAAAGATGTCATCAGCAGGTCCGTAGATAATATTTACGCCGTAACTTGCCTTAGTCGTGTACGGGTAAAGCGAGTCGTTCCGCTTCGGACACTTAAATAAGCCGGAATTGAATTTTTCGACGCTGGTTACATCGTCTACACCAGGGTAAAGATGATCCCATAACTCATCGGGATAACAATAGGTGTTGGAAGTTTTTGCCGCCGGCAAATAGTTCTTATTCTCCATTGTATATTCTGTTACCGCCAGACCTATCTGCTTCAGGTTGCTGGCACATTTGATCGTTTTAGCCCGCTCTCTAGCCTGATTAAGAGCCGGCAATAACATTGAGGCCAGAATCGCAATGATTGCGATCACAACGAGCAATTCGATAAGCGTAAATTTCTTTTGTGTTCCGCTACAAACCATAATAATCTCCAGTCATTGTAAAATTTAAAGATTGTTTATTGTTGATATATTTTACAATCAAAAAGAGTATGTCACAAGAGGGACCAGTGCCAAAAACACATAATAATAGTGCCAGATAAATAAATAATCAAACAGTATCATTTGAAATATATAAACAGTTGTATTACAATATAGAATAGATAAATATTAAAAAATAATATAAAGCAATAATGCCATTATTAATCAAACTGGACATTAACAGCAGGACAAGCTGAAATGAATAAGAAAAATTCTGATGACAAAGTGGTTCTGCTTGAAAATATCAAACGGGAGTTCGAGTTTCCTTTTCAGCTGAAAAAATTCGGACAACTTCGCGGACACCTCATGAATAAATATGTCTTTCATGACAAACTGGAACTTGCTATCCGCCTCAGCTCCACCAGTCCCGCCTGCCGGGAATATATTGGCGGTAAATGCTACACAACCGGCTATCCTAATGCTTCACTTAAAACTCCCGGGGTGAAACATCAATATGAAATATCCGATCCGCGCGACGCGTTTTACCTGACTTATGATTCGTCTTTGTATGAGAAAATGCTGGCGGCAAACCTGATTTCTGATCCTCCGGTATGGGAAATCGAGCTTTCCGACCGTGTCAAAGAAATCATGTCAACCCTGCTGGAACTGATGGCACATCAGCATGAATACGGGGTGCCCGACCGCATGGATATGCTGGCATTTCAACTACTGGAGGAAGTGGTGCTGATGAAAAAAAGCAAAACTCCCAAAGATAATTACATTGAAGCCAGGATTCAGAGAATATCCCATTATCTGCAATTGAACATTACAGAATCTGTCGATATGGAAAAGCTTTTTAGCGAGAACGGCTTTTCCAGACGCTCATTCTATCGGCATTGGTCACAGTTCTATAATGTCACGCCTCATAAATACCTGCTCAATCTCAGATTGGATGAAGCGGCCCGGCAACTACATGCCAGCGACCGGAAAATACACGAAATAGCGGAAGAGTTACAATTTGTGGACAGCGCATATTTTTGTCTGCTGTTCAAAAAATACCACGGGGTAACTCCTCTTCAATACAGAACATTGAGTCGTCCATAAAACAAGCCGCTCCAGTCACGAACCGGAGCAGCTTCTTTATTTATACATCAAATATGGTCTTTCAGGCCTTCGGCCCGGTTGTCGTAGAACTCGCCGGGGAAGCCTCTCGAGCCGATCATCCAGGAATTTTCAAAGGAAACGCAATCGAGTTTTTCCCATGGGAAGTGCGGAAAATTGCGTTCAACTTTACCGGTCATAAAAGGCAGCTTATTCACATCGATCATGCTGCTTTCGTAAACCGGGTGTTCAATCCGGCGTCCGTCAATCGTCTCGGTCTGAACCCCGAAATGAGGCGGCGTATACACCAGCTCAAAATCAACGTCGTCACGATAAAACTGCAGGAAACGGTGGTGAGAAAAGAAATAATCCTGTACAATGAAATCGGATTTTTGCTGATGAAACTCCTCTAGCGATAAATACTTGAATCTTGAATCAATAGTCATTACCATGCCATTCATAACTCTGGAAAGCTCAAGTTTTGAAAAAGTCCTGCTTTCACCTTCGAAGTTGATCAAATCCAACATTTCAAAATCGTTCTGCTTTCCGAATCTGATCGCGGCGTTGCGCGGCAAATTGGTCGGCAGCAGCGGTACAATATGAATATAAACCTCGCCAGCCTCGATAGTAACCGGACAAGGTTCGTTTATCTCATCACCGTGGGCCAGATAGCGGCCGCCGGCATAGACTCGCGTTATACTGCCGTAATGGGCCGGAAACAGCACACTGAGTTTGAGCGACGAGGTTTCCAGCGGGGCTTCACGCAGGTTCGGAATACAGGACATCAAGCCGACATTATCTTTCTGAATCGCGTAAACCCAGCCTTTATTTTTCTGATACTCTTCGCCGGTAAAACCGCCGTCGGCCGACGTCTCATGTTCGCCAACGACAATGTCGTCAAGGAAATATTTGTAAAGCAGAGAACCGGCTTCCTTGAAAGTTTTCACCTCGGGAGTCAGCTTAAAAGTAGCAAACATCTGGTTTGTCTGGTCTCCGCCGATCAACGGAATGGTCGATGATCCGAGCGTGAAATTCTCTTCCATATAGGTAGTGGTATGAACCGTCCCCGCTTGATTATCGAAATGAGAAATAATCTCACTGGTGCCCTTGTGCGATGCCGGATAAGTCCGGTTAAGCATCGCGTCAACCAGATATTCCGGGACATGCAGGTCGAAGTCGAACATCTCGGTATATGAGGCAATATTCTGGGAATAGTTGCCGCAGAAATGGATGACCTCTTTACCGTCCGGTTCAAAGTAACTGGCTATCGGGTCGCGTCCGGAGATTTCCGCCCCGAAGGCCAGCCAGAACAACACTTCCAGCGAATGAGTATGACCGGCATTGTCAACGCAATACGACCGGCAGTGCGGTCCGGCCTGCTTTTTGATTCCCGGATGGAAATGATGCATCATCTCGGCCCATATCCGATGTTCGATCTGCAGCGCAAGCTCCCTTATCTCGGGACTTCTGGACTCGGCGGCAATACGGGCTGCGCCGCACAGGGTGATCGGGGTGTAGGTGGATGAGTTATATTCACTGAGCCAGGCGCAGCGGGAAAGATGCCGGCGCATCTGGTTCAAACTCCAGAAACCGTGTTCGATAGCGGCATCATTGCCCATAGCCTCACCGCCGAGAATCAGGCCGTAGGTCGCCATCATCGGCATGTTATCGTTGGCGCCGTGAAACTTGTAATCCGGCTGCGCCGAACCAGCAGTGCAGCTGAACAGAGCATTACAGTGCCAGTGCGCGACATCCAGCGCGTCATCGGTCATCAAATCTCCGAATGCGTGCAGATTGGCAGCAATGATATTGCTTTGAAAAATGCCGAATTCCTTGCCGGAATGCTCGCCGAGATGCTTGTATTCGACTTTCCTGCCGGAGTTGTAACCTGCCAGAACCCGGTTGGCCAGATCGATATATTCCTGGTCGCCGGTATACAAAGCGGGAAGAATCCAGAGCGGTTCGCGCCATGGCGGCTCAAACTGGGGAATCCTCCCGGTTCCATCCGGATTGAACCACTCATAAATATGCTCCCTTACAGTCGAGAACCATAGCTGTCTGCGCTCCTCCTGACCTGTCTGATCATACCAGGCAGTGGAAAACTCTTCATCTTTTAACATGTAATCATCCTTTTAATTGACGAACTATCATTTTATTGTTTTATAAACCGAAGTTCCGGCTTTTATATTGAGTACCCCAAAGTTCTTTTGCCCCTTGAACGGAGGAAAGAATTTATTGAGGTATACTTCCGTTTCGATATCCTTATCGGTCGGGTTATGTATTTCGATATTCCAAACCTTATCCCCTGCCCTGGTAACCTGGATAAACAGGTCTTCATTCAAGGCATAAACCGGATGTCCAACGAACAGCTCCTGACCGCTAACGACAACCGTTGCCCATACCGTATTTTCGAGCATGCCCAGCGGACGGATCCTGTCATTTGAACCATCATACAAGATTGCCGACCATTTATCGTTCATTCCGGTAACCGCGATCGGCAGCCGCGCCACCAGTTTTCCAGTCAATTTAGCGCTGAAACATTTATCCTCTTTGCCGTCAACAGTCAGAACATACCGCTGTTGGGCTATTTTACCAGCTTTCAGGTCAACCTTATAGCCGCATTTGCCGCCGTCCAGGCCGAACTGACGATAGAAAGTCTCAAAGAACCAGTTGTTGGTTATAGGATGCGGTTCCCGGGCCGGAGTCCCCACATAAAGCAGCTTGAACTCAACACTGTCCCCGGCTTTTTGCGGAGTCTTATCAGCCGGCAGGGTCAAAGTGCAAACTGTGCGCCCCAGCAGCATCCGGCCTTTGAGACCTGATGACAATGGATAAACCGCCCCGCCGCCAGTGGCCGAATCAAACATTGAAAGATATGCCCCCCGACCAAAATCGAAGTTTACCGTTTTTTTAGTCTCAGCTTCAGCCACGGCTCCGCACCAGAAACTCCCATTGGAGCCATGGACCGCAAACTGCTTAGCGCCGTTCGGTCTGGTAAAGTTATTGAGCGTAATCCCTTTGTTCGGCAGATCTTTTTTCAGCACAATCCGATGGGTTTTGATAAACGCGCCAATCGGCTGATCAGGATCAAGCTGGAAGTACTGCCTGCGGAAATAAACGTCAAAATATTCATTTTCAGCGGTTTTCCAGGTTGTGTGCCAAACATTAGCCACTCTGATATTGTCGGTGAAATTATGTTGAAATTTCGCGTCACCGACAGCCACATCCATGGTATGCAGAAGCCGATGCGATTCCGCCACGTTCGGCAGCGGCGGGCATTTGCCTGTGGTATTAAACTTGAAACGTGAGTAAAACTTGGGTCCGCGAGATACCCCGCCGTCGAATCCGGCAACGGATCGGAATATTTCCTGTGGCTGACCTTCAACCGCCAGCGGCCAGACCCGCTTGTTAGGAGTTCCCAGGGTGTGATTGTTACCGGCCATCACCCGTTTGCCCTTGCTGTCCACCATCATGCTGTAGGTTAACTGGTTATTGCGGTCACCGCACATAAACTCTTCGAGCCGGTGGTTGCGGTCCCAGTGATCACGGCTGACGGCGATACCGCCGTTGGTGTCCTCAGCCTCAAGCACCAGATAGTGCTGTTGGTTATGGGTCAGATCAAGATTGAACGAGAATTTTTTCTTTCCCTGCGGCTGAAACCGGCGGAAAAGCTTCACCCCGTCCCACACCCTGACTTCTTTGAGCGGAACATCAGAACTAACCGCGCCGTTGACGATCCACCGATAATTGTTCCAGAGATAGTCTCCTTTTGAGTAACCTTCATAGTCACGCGGACCAATATAGCTCCAGTTATCGATGCGCGGTCCGGTGGTGATATAACTGGTACATGGATTGTCGGGATAGAATTTATGGCGGTTGAAAAACTTCTGCAAACCCGATATCTTACCATCTTTTGACTTATAGACGGTTCGCCATTTAATCTCAGATATTTTAGCCGGATCATCGACCAGCGTTAGAGCCAGCGGGGTCGGGCCCTGGCCGGAGTTAGAGATTTTCAGATAATCCCTAAAGGCAAATTCCTCCAGTTTTCCATTGACTGAGGTAACCACGCCAATGGCGTTCCAGCTGCCGAACCAGTCGGAAAACGGAACCGCGTCCTTACTGAAGAGGTAATTGCCGCCGGTCAGCCGGGCAATACATTTACCGGTAAAATAGCGCAGAATAGTCATGTTCAACTGTCCCTTGACATGCCCGCCAAGAGCCGGATCATAAGAGCGTAGAACTTTATTTTTGTCATCAATCAGTTTCGGTCCGGGCAGCGGCATGGTGTTGCCGAAATAGAAATAGTGGTTGCCGATCTCGTCGTCGATGGTAATGCCCGGAAAAGCGGCAAATTTATCATCGGACAACTTCTCGCATTGCTTTTTCAACTTATCAAAATCGGCGGCTGAAATCTTTTTGTAGTCTTCCAGAAATACGAGGAAGCTGTATCCGGCTTTCTTTGCGGCAGAAGCCCATTCTTCAGGTGTTCCCTTACCACCGGAGTAAGAACTTCTTGCACCGATCAATCCCGGCATATCGAATTTATTTTGCGGATGCTTATGCTTACGAGACCAGTTATAAGGTTTCCGGGGAATAACCTTTTCCGGGTCAAGCAATAATTTATCATTGGTTTTCGCTCCGCCCAGCTTACCATTCTCCATAGACGGGGCGGCCAGCCAGTGCAGACTGTTCTCGAAGAACTTCAACCCGTCTGATTTACGGTAACCGATACCGTTGGTCATAACGATTCCCTCAAGCACTGAATGAGCATACGGCCCCTGGATATATTCGTGGGAAATCCCGAAATAGACGATGCGCCCGGAATCTACATTACGGTAGACCGCCAGCGGCATATTGGATTCATAGGCTGATTTTGTCGCATTACCGAGAACCGTGGTATGTGCGCCTTTGACCTGAACCGAAGTATAGGAATCAGGTCCGGCGGATATCGCCTCTTTCCAGTTTTTATCAGTGGTAAATGCAAGGGAGTGATGCTGAGCGCCAATAAGTTTTTTGGGAGCAGGATACCATAGCGCTTTGACATTTTTCGTTAGAGGGGACGGTCTGATAGCGGTTGTGTAACCGAAATCGATCTTCCAAGGCGTCGCGACTACCGATTTCCGGTTCAATGTAGTTTCCAGCCAGACCGGCTGCA
>MDTD01084053.1_pt1 | contig 15260 bp, 12 predicted proteins | sample 811221 | NCBI WGS metagenome assembly MDTD01 (sample SAMN05326646, study PRJNA326480) | marine metagenome | isolation source: seawater | place: Pacific Ocean: South West | collected 2011
TAATCTCGCAACCTAAGAAAAGCGAGTCAAATTATGGGAAATTGTGCAGAAAGATCTTTCCATTACTTCGTTCGAGTGAAGTAGCATCTATTAGTCCATTCTTTACAAATTATTCTGTTCAAGGCTTAGACAATACACTTTGCTTAAAATTTAAAAAATCAAATTTTGTTGGATTTTTAAATATTCCAATTTTTCATTCAATTTCTGAAAAATTAGATTTTAAAGTATTTGTAGATAATGTGCCTGCAAAAATAGTTTTAACAAGTAAAATTAAAAATCAATACGGTTGGCTAAACTTATACAGGAGCCGAATCTTAAAAGGTTCAGAATGGAAACTGATAATATCTGAGAAAAAGTAATATTTTCTGGCGGAACTGACTTTAATATTTTAAGAATGTTAGAATCTTTAGAGAAAAATTTCTTTTATGATACAACTATTCTCCTATATCATTATCGTTGGTCTTGCTTTATTTAACTTTTCAATTTTATCTCTGGGGTCTGCAGCATTATGTATACTCCTTTTGTTTTTAGGAAGTAGAGAAAAAAGTATTCTAAATCCATACTACATATTTTTTCCAGCAGCTTTTTCTCCAATTATTTATGTTCAAACCTTCAGTCAAAATATATTAATTGAAATCCCGTTATATGTTCAGTTTCTAATAATTTTGGGGAATACATCTTTCCTTGTTGGGTTGTTGATGCTGAGCAAGCAAAAGAAACAAGCTATTAAAATGAATACCTTGGATCCCTTTTGGCTAATACTAATTATCGGCTTAACCCCTCATATTATTGGGCTTCTAACGGTAGGAATTCCTATATTATCTGATCTCCATAGAGACGAGAGGTCACAGTATGTAATTCCAGTAATAGGGCAATTAATTATATTTCTGCCGGTTTGTATTTTGATAGCATTTAAAAGAAAAGATATATTTCTTATTGGATTAAGTTGTTTATTAAATATTGTTTTATCATTTTTTGTAGGTTCTAAATCTCTTATTTTTTTAACCATGTTCTTCATAATCTATGGAATATTATCTCAGCAAAAAAAAACAACCTTCTTGTCTACTGGGCTCGTACTTATTTTCCTTATTATTTTTACGCCATTTATCTTCGTGTTTACCGCATATAGCAGCAACGATCTTTACATAATATATTACTGGGAATCTCAAGTTGATTTTGGCAACAGCTTAATTGAGAGTCTGGGAAATGGTGTGACACTGCCATATCTTTATGCCACAACTTCTTGGTCTAACTTTACATGGGCAATTGAGTCGGAAATGCCATATACATTAGGAGCAAGATCATTTTATTCATTTTCATCTGTTTTTCAGTTTGATGGTTACTTAGCTGAACCACCAATATATAGTTTCCCATTTAATACTCACGCTTACTTAACAGACTATTATTTAGATTTTGGACCAATAGGAATAATTATATTTCCATTTCTAATGGGCATGCTTTTAAAACATGCTTATTTGCTCAAGTGCAGCAGTGACGATATATTTGATAAGGCAATATATATTTTTCTAGCCTATCCGGCTTTATTGCTTTTTTTTAGCAATCATTACACAGAACAAAGCTATCCTTTAGTAGCATTTATACTCCTCAATATATTTAAACTATTTTTTAGGAAACCAAAATATCGTGTGTAGCAAAATTGAAGAAGAAAATGATTTAGTTTCAGTAATTATGCCTGTTTTTGGAAGAACTGATTATCTAAATGAATCTATTAAAAGCGTAACCAATCAAAGTTATAAAAATATTGAATTAATTATTGTAAATGATAATGATCCTGAAAGTGTTCATGGTATTGAGTCCCATAAAATAATTCAGCAACATTTAAAAAATAAATTTATAAAATACATCCGACACAAACGCAATATGAATGGTGCTGTTGCCAGGAATACGGGCCTCTCAAAAGCAAGAGGGAAATACATAAGTTTTATAGATTCTGATGATTTCTATGTAGAAAATAGAATTAAAAAAGCTGTTGAATTATTGCGAAACTCAGATAATGAAGTTGGAGGTTTTTATTCAGGAATTGAATTTAGGGTTAGAGGGAATATTAAAAGAAAATACAAGAATGTTAGATCTGGCAAATTTTTAAAAGAAACACTTGCCTGCAGGTTTATGATAGGTACAGGCTCAAATCTATTTATAAAAAAAAATGTTATTAAAGAATTAGATGGTTTTGATAAAGAATTTTTAAGGCATCAAGATTATGAATTTCTAGTAAGGTTTTTTTTAAGATATAAGCTGGTTTCAACTAGTGAAATTTTAGTGATAAAGAATAATGAAAACTTTAATGCTCCAAATTATAGTATTTTAAAATCAGTAAAGACAAAATATCTAAAAAAATATAAAAAAACTATTTCTAATTTCTCCAATGGTGATAGAAATTATATTTATGGTATGAATTTTGCAGAGCTTGCAGAGGCTGCATTAAAATCAAGGTTAAAAGATGAAAGCAAATATATGTACCACAAAGCTTCTAAGCACGGAATAAATAATATATCTTTACTTACAAGAAGAATATTTTTTTCAATCTTAAATTTTTTAAGGTGAACCCTTTTGGAAGTTATATATTATTTTTTTTGTTTTATACATAAAACTTTAAAAAAAGCCTTTGGCAAAGAGAATAATAATAAAAATTTAGAGTTTGTTGATATTACAAAAAATGATTACGATGAAAATTTTAATGTAAATATTAATAAAAACTCCTTTATCTCTTCAACTACTATCGATAAATATAAGTTAAATCATTTTTATCCCACTGAAAATCCAATAATAAAAAATACTTCTAAGCATCTCAAAAGGTCTTATAAATCAAATTTACATAATCCAAAAAAAGATCTAAGACCTGTCGAAAATCTATGGAAATCATTTATTGAAAGGGCAGAGATACCACATGGCTACAAAAATGAGGGCCTTTTTTTTGGGGGATTTATTAAAAGCAACATAAATAACTGGTGCTTACCCAGCTGGGTATGGACAAATGCTGCTCTTGTAAAGTACTTTTGCAGCATTAATGATTTAAAAAAAGCAGAAAAACTTACAGATATTTTATTAAAAAAACAAGATATTGACGGCAGCTGGGAAGTAAGATCAGAATTTCATAACGAAAAAGAAATTCCAATTAAAGCACCAAATGATTCTTCTTACATAGCTAATAATGCCTTAATTGAAACATATCAATTAACAAAAGATACAAAATATCTTTTAGCTGCAAAAAAATGTGCAGACTGGGTTATGGCAAAGTCTCGTGAAGATGGTTTAGTATGGACTGGATATGATGTATTAAATAAAAAATGGCTAAAAGATTTTATAATTGTCGACACTGGCTTCACTGCAGGATTCCTAGCAAATCTTGGAAAAATTACAAATGATGAAAAGTATTTAAATTTTCTTATAAAGTTTGTTGACAGGTTTATTGAGCTTTTTTTTGATCCTGATACAGGTGGTTTTTGCACATCAATTGATAAAGAGAATAAGAAATATGGAGGAGTTTTTGCAAGAGGACAAGCTTGGGCATTGGAAGGCTTGATTCCTACTTTTCAGTCTATTCCCAACGAAAGACTTAAAACTACAATAGAAAAAAATATTGCATACTTAATAAAAAATCAATTACCCAATGGTGGTTGGTCTTACAATATTACTAGACCTTATTTAGGGGAGGACTCAAAAGGAGTTCCTGTAATAACAAAAGCTTTACTTGATTGGAACAGAATCTCTCCAAATAAAGAGATTTATAATTCCGCAAAAAAAGGCATCCAATGGTGCAAAAAAAAGACTTCCAGGAGCGGAGATAGTGCTGGAGGCATTTTTAGCTATAATGCAGAAGGGGCAATAGTTCATAGCAACTATACAAGCACAGCTCTTATTTATAGCTCTGCATATGCTTTGCAAGTAGAAAATCAATTGAAAAATGAATAGTGTTATTTTTGTAGATAATTTACAAAATGGGAAAAAGTTAAAAGAGTTCTTAATAAGAAAATCCCCAGATCTTTCAGATATTCTAATTGTTAATAAAAAAAATATTAGTTCATATTCTTCTGAACTTAAATCTACCAATTATATTTTTAGTACATGGAGTATGCCAAAATTGACTGCTTCAGAAATTTCAATTTTTTTTCCGAAACTTCAAGCTATATTTTATGCTGCTGGAGATACTAGATATTTTGAAAAACCATTTCTTGCAAAATCAATTAAAATATATTCTGCAATTGAAGAAAATTCTCTAAGAGTAGCTGAATATGTATTAGCACAAATATTGTTATCAAATAAAGGATATTTTCAATCAAGCAAAAAGTATTCCTCTCAATTTAACTCATTGCTAAGTTTTAGAGAAGCAAAAAAACAATCTATAAATCATTTTGGTAATCTACGCTCAAAAATTGGAATTATTGGTCTTGGAACAGTTGGATCTAAGTTAGCAGAAAAATTAAATAGCTTTAATTTTAAAGTTTATGCATATGATCCTTACATTGATGATAGCAACTTTAGAAGCTTAAATGTTACCAGGAAAAGCTTGCAAGATATTTTCAAGGATTGCCATATAATTACTAATCACCTCCCAGATAACAGTGAAACAAAAAATTTAATTAATTATGAGTATTTTAAATTGATGATGAAATTTTCTACATTTATAAATACTGGAAGAGGTAACCAAATAGTTGAAGCTGACCTGATAAAAGCTATGAAAGAGGACAAAACTAGAACAGCCTTACTTGATGTAACGCGCAAAGAACCAGTAATTCCATTCTCCTCCATCCTTAGAACCAAAAATATTTTTCTTACACCGCATATTGCCGGAAGCCAAGGGAATGAAATTTATGGCTTGTATGAAAAAATTTTTAAAGATTACTGCAAATTTATAGAACAATAATTAACATGCTAAAAATAATTGCTAGAAAAATAAAAAGATTTTTCGTGGTTAACAATTTCATTAAATACAGCAAAAAAAAGCCTTCTCTAAGGTGGGGGATAATTGGAACTGGATATATGAGTAACACTTGGTCAGAGCTTATCTTATTAAGTGGAAGAGGAATTTTAAGCTCTGTATGTTCAAGATCAAACTTAAAAGCTAATAATTTCAAGAAAAAATATGGGTTCAAGAGCTCTTATCAAAAATTAGATCAAATGATTCTAAACGAAAAAAATAACTTAGATGTTATATATGTAGCAACCCCTATTAGCTCACACTATGAAATAGTAAAAAAATGTCTGAATGCAAAAATTAATGTAATTGTTGAAAAACCGGCCACAAATAATTCCAATCAATGGGAGGAGCTAATAAAACTGTCTTTAAAAAAAGATGTAGTTCTCTTAGAGGCAATGTGGATGGATTATCTTCCAACTTTTTCTAAGGCACAGGAATGGATAGATTCCAAAAAAATAGGAAAAATAAAAGAGTTAGAAGTAAATTTTCATAAGAATATTGAGACACAGAAAGGAATCCTCTTTGATTATGGTGTTTATGCACTTTATTTTTTAATTAAATTTATTGGAGGCTACCCAGACTCTTTTGCAGGAGATTGTGACTATGATTCCAATGGAAATGATATTAATTGGGCAGTACATGCAACAAAAAAAGATATTAATTGTGAAATAAAAATATCATCGAACACGGATGCGCTAAGTAAGGCTATTATCTATGGTGAATTCGGAAAAATAGAATGGGATACACCCTTTAACAGAACAAACAAAGTTACTCTTTCTCATGAAAACAAAAAGCGTGCTCATTCAGAGAAGTTCAAGTATAAGTTCGAAGGATTTGAATACCAGCTTGAGGAATTAAATAAGATCATCACTGAGAGGAATCTTTCTGTTGTTAAGGAGAAGCAGCTTTTGACTTTAAACACTTTAAAATTAGGCAATCAATTATTAAATAATATAAAGCTAAACTAGCTTCATGTTATTCAAGAAGATCAACTTCTTGAATATTCTCTACAATAGTAAGAATTCTTTCCATAATTAATTCGTAATCTTTGTCTTCAAATTTATATGGATCATCTATCTTTAATGAGGGTAGCTTGAATGAAAATAATTTGTATTTCTTTCTAAATCTTGGAAATTTTTTGTTCATTATCATTAAAATGTAGTGATCCATACACAAAATAATTTTCGACTTAGATAGGTGGTTAGCATCAATCTTTTTTGGCATGTGCTCAGTATTTTTAATTCTATTTTTCTCCAGAAATTTTATAGATCTTATATCCATGTTTGCTCTGACCAGCGGTTCTATTCCATAAGATTTAAATGATAAAGATTGAAAATCTTTTTGGTTCAGAAGTTTTTCAGCTACTGGACTTCTACAGTAATTGGCAAAACAAATTATCCCAATTTCGTTCACAGCAAATTAATTTGAAGATGTAAGATTATCGATTGAATTAAGAAAAGAAGAGAATGGGAAGAATTGTGATATTACTCTATTCCATCTTGTTGTGCCCTTAGCATTTACATACACAATATCATTATCTTCAAGATAGAATTTGTTACTTAGAATAAGGCCATTAGCAGAAGAAAGATCAACTAAAAAAATTCTAGGCTCATCAGTTCGATTTCTAATTATGAAAACCTTTGTTCCGTCAGATGTGCTATTATTTAAGCCTCTTACTTCTCCAATGGCATCTGACAAGGATAGTGGTATGTCAGTTAAGTTAATTTTTTTTGGTTCCAGAATTTCCCCTATTAAATATACTTTTTGTGAATTGAATCTTGCTATAGTTAGGTCAATTTGCGGATCATTAAAAAATTGTGAAAGCTTTTGGCTTACATCATTTCGTAATTCATCTTGTGTTTTAGAGCTAGCCTTTATTAAACCAACATATGGGAAATAAATATTACCATTTGAGTCAACCCTTCTTAAGTTCTGGTCTGGGGATATATTTGTAATAGGGAAAATATCTGGAAGGCCCCACACTGTGATAGAGATTTGATCACCATTTCCTATTTTATAAACATTATCTTTTGATAAATCATTAGTTATCTCTAAATCTTCTACAATTATTGTTCTATCCAATGATTCAATAAAGACTTTATCTCCTTTATTTTCTTTTATGTGCATACCTGGAGCAATAGAGCAACCAGACAATAAAACTAAAATGAGCCCTATTAAAGAATTAAGTTTTGTCGTTTTCATAATCGTAGTTTTGATATAAATATCTTTTTGCATAATACTGATAAGAATAGTTTCCATACAAGCCATAATAGCCATAATAGCTAGATGGTTTTTCATAACTATTATAAACGATGCCATCAACACTCTCCCCAATTTGATTGAAGCTCAAGATGGATTGTTTTGCCTCGCTTATTCTTGATGCACCATGCCTTAAAATTAACATTCCAATATCACTATATGATAAAAGAATAAGAGTATCAGAAACTGAAAGTATAGGCGCAGTATCAATAACAATATAATCAAAATTTGATTTTAACCAATTCATTTGGCTAGAAAATTTTTCATCATAAAGGAACTCAAAACTACTATTTATTTTTGTAATGCGAGGTATTGCGTATAAATTTTCATATTTAGTCTTATACTCACTTATGTTTTGCTCATTAATATTGAAAAAAGTCTCTTTATCTATCTTGCTTAATCCTAAGCTTTTATGTTGATCTCCTCTTTTATAGTCAGAATCCATTAACATAACTCTTTTGCCTAGCGAGGCGAGTCTTATCGCAGCATGTCTAGAAACGAAACTTTTTCCATTTGAGGCAGTGGGACTAGTGACAACTATTATTCCACTCTCAGTTTTCCCAGTTTTCTCCTTTATTTTAGATTGTATGTTAATTATTAAAGACTCTATAGCTTGAGAGAATCTCTCGTTTTCCTCATAATTGTCATCATCTACAAAAACCTTATTTATCACACCCAATATCGGTGAATAGATATTGTTATCTGGCAGTTCAGCAGGATTTGAGATCGGTATAAATAATAAACCTCTAATAACAGCAGTTACAACAGCCATTAATGATGAAAATAAAAAAGCTAAGAGAATCATTGTTATAGTTGGGCTAACTTTTTCATCAAGATAAGCTTCATCAACAACTCTCATATTACCTAGAGTGCTTGCTTCTTTAAGTGAAAATTCAAGCTTTTTTTCCATAAGCTGATTATAAATATTTTGTGAAATCTCAACTTCCTTGAACCTGTCTATAAATTCCTGTTGCGCAATTGGAAGATTTTCAATTTCTCTTTCGATAACATTTTTTTGATTTAACAGTGTTTGTCTTTGTGTTAGAAGGTTAAGAAATAGTGGGTTTGACTCAGTAAAATTGATTCTTGACTCTTCTATCTTTAGTTCGGTTTCATAAAGCTTTGTTTCAATATCCCCTAAGCTTGAGATAATTGATTCAATTTCCAGGTCAACATCTAATGATTTATTCTCTTCTCTGAACAAACTAAGCTCATATTTTTTCTGATCTAATTCCCTTTGAAGGCCTATCACCCTAGAATCAATGTATTCTAGAGCTTGTCTTGCTTGCTTAGAATCATTCTCAATGCTGTTTTGTATGAAAGCTTCGTTTGAATAATTTAACAGCTTAATTCCTTCACTTACATTCGATGTTTTAACACTTATTTCAAGGATTGCACCAGAATTAAATAAATTTCTATAAGGTGATGGTGGGTAATCAATTTCAATATTCTTATAAAGATTTTTATATGATGACTCTTTGTTTGTGACTATTATTTCGTAATTATTATTTAAAAAACTAGCATTAGGTTTTATTAAAAAGATACTTGCTGCATCATTGTTTAGCTCAGTCCCATACAAACCTTCTGCTATGGTTTCATCATACATATCTTTAATTTCATAAGACTCATTATTTAGATAAATTTTTAAATTTAATTCTCCTTCATCACCAAAAAAACTAGAATTGATATCAAACTTCTTTACAAAACTTAACTCATCTCTTGTAAGTCCATAAAACTCGGCATTCAATGAAAGTCCTGTAACCACATTAAGGATATGGCTTCTTGACTTGTAAAGTCTTTCAATACTTTCCACACTCGATGTTGATGATCCCCCCAAAAGAAAGTCTCCCTGCATTACATTCGATCCGCTATAAGGGTTATCTTTTGGAAGAATCTGAACCATGCTTGAGACTTTGTATACTCTTTCAACATTCAAATAATAGGCAATAGCTAGTGAAGTAAAGAGCGCGATAATGCTCAAAACCAGTTTTGATTGCATTAATATAAGCCTAAATATTCTTGTTATATCAAAAGTATCTTCTGTGGATGATTCTAGTTTCTCGTTATTGATTGTGTCTTGATTCATTTAAGTATTATTTTTGGTTTTTTAATTCGATAGTAATTATAATTTAATAAATTAACTTATGCTTTAAAATAAGCCCTAATTATGAAAAGAGTATGATGCATTTCTTAAACTAAATACTGCACATATGAACTATTTTTTGATTATTTTGAAGTTAAATAAAGTGTAAGCAAAAATTTGATCAATATCTTAAAGTAAAAGGTCTAACCATGGAGAGCAGTATCCTAGTAAGATAATAGAATAATGAAAATTTTATTTTGGGGACCTATGGAAGGCACTATCACTGGTCAATCTGTATGCAATAATTCAATATTAGAGTTAAGAAAATTCCATTTTTACAAGATAAATTCAAATTATGAGGGAATTAATCCTGTTAAGAAAATATTACTATCAATAGTTTCTTTTTTTAAAATTTTCATCCTAATTTTTAGGGTTGAAAAAGTATATGTCTCCTTTAAAAGATCAAGGATTATGATGATAGTTCAGCTTATTTTTTTTTATTTATTTAAATTTTTAAATAAAAAAATAATCTTACACTTACATGGATCAGAGTATCTATTCTATAAAACAACTTTTGAGAAAAAATTATTTAAAGCCAATCTTGCATTTTCTTCAGTTTTAATTGTTCTTCATGAATCATTTGCTAGGGATCTTAAAGAATACACAAAAGATATAAGGGTTATTGAGAACTTCTCAGAGTTGACTTTAAAAGAGAAAAAACAATCAACTAAAATTAATTTTACCTTTCTTTCAAACCTTATAGAAGACAAGGGAATTTTAGAATTAGTAGCCGCATTTAATAATCTTCAAGCTAAATATAAAGATATATATCTCAATATCTATGGTAAAGATATTGATGGTCTTGAGGATCAAATTTTGGGAAAAAATATTAATTATTATGGAGAGATAACTAATCTTGAAGCAAAAAAAACTTGCCTGGAGGTTTGTGACGTTCTATGTTTGCCAACATATTACAAAACAGAAGCATTTCCAATATCAATAATTGAGGGAATAATGATGAAATGCCACATAATCACAACAGATTTTAATTACTTGTATGATATATTCAAAGATGATCAAGTAGAATTTGTCCCACCAAAATCAGTTAAAAAATTACAAGAATCTATGGAAAGTTATATTTTGAACAGAGAAAAAATTTCCTCAGATATTGAAAAGAAATATTCAGAATCATCAAGTAGATACTCTAAAAGCACTTTTTTAAGCAAAATAAATAAGGTTCTAATTGACAAAATGTCCTAAAATAAAACTAAAATGAAAAAGGTTGCACTTATCACAGGAATTACAGGTCAAGATGGGTCATATCTTGCTGAATTTCTTTTAGAAAAGGGTTATGTTGTTCATGGTATCAAAAGAAAATCGTCATCTTTTAATACTGAAAGGATTGACCATATTTATGAAGATTTGCACAAGTCAAATAAACAATTTTACCTTCATTATGGTGACCTTCTTGATTCAGTAAGTTTAGTAAAGATAATTAGAGATACTAATCCTGCTGAGATTTATAATCTGGGAGCACAGTCTCACGTTGGCGTGAGTTTTGAAATTCCAGAATATACAGCTAACGTAGATGCACTTGGAACATTAAGAATACTTGAATCTATTAAGCTTCTAGGTCTTGAAAAAAAAATAAGGTTTTACCAAGCATCTTCATCAGAACTTTTTGGCAAAGTTCAAGAAATTCCACAGAAAGAAACAACCCCATTTTATCCCAGATCACCATATGCCGTTTCAAAGCAATTTGCATATTGGATTACTGTAAATTATCGAGAAGCTTACGGCATGTATGCATGTAATGGGATATTATTTAACCACGAATCTCCGAGAAGAGGGGAAACATTTGTAACTAGGAAGATAACCAGAGGTGTCTCAGCCCTTTATCATGGAGATATTGATTGCTTATATCTAGGAAATCTCGACTCAAAGCGTGATTGGGGCCATGCGAAAGATTATGTAAGAATGCAATGGATGATGTTGCAGCAAGATACCCCTGAGGATTTTGTCATAGCTACTGGTGAGCAATTTAGCGTAAGAGACTTTATAAATTGGTCCTTTGAAGAGATAGGTATAAAGTTATTATTTGAGGGTGACGGCGATAACGAAGTAGGAAAAGTAATTGAGAATACGGGAAAAACTACTTACTTGAATGTAGGTGACGTTGTTGTCAAAGTTGATCCAAAGTATTACAGGCCAACAGAAGTTGATACACTTCTTGGAGACCCTACAAAGGCAAAAGAAAAGCTTGGATGGACTCCAAAATTTTCTGCAAGAGATCTTTGCAAGGAAATGATGACCGAAGATTTAAAAAAATCTAAATAAATAATTTAATGAGCAACAGGGTATTTATTGCAGGCCACAATGGGATGGTTGGTCATGCTATAAAAACAAGATTAGAAGCAGATGATGTCGAAATAATAACGGCTTCAAGAAGTGATTTAGATTTAACCAACCAGAAACAGACTAAAAATTTCTTAAAGCTTACTAAGCCTGATGAAGTTTACATATCAGCTGCAAAAGTTGGAGGAATTAAGGCAAATTCTGATTATCCAGCTAATTTCATTTACGAAAATTTATCAATACAAACAAATCTAATTCATTTCTCTTTTAAAATTGGTGTTAAGAAATTACTTTTTTTAGGGTCATCATGTATTTATCCAAAATTTGCAAAACAACCAATAGTAGAATCTGAACTTTTAACTGGACAACTTGAAAAAACAAATGAAGCATATGCGCTTGCTAAAATTGCAGGCATGAAAATGTGTGAGCATTATAGAAATCAATATGGTGTGGATTTCAGATCAGCAATGCCAACAAATTTATATGGCATAAATGACAATTTTAATTTAAATGATTCACATGTTATTCCAGCTCTAATAAGAAAGTTCCATGAAGCTAAAATTAAAGGTTTGTCATCTGTTGATGTTTGGGGCTCAGGAAAACAGCTTAGAGAGTTTCTTTATGTAGAGGATTTAGCAGATGCATTGGTACATATAATGAATTTGTCAAAAAAAGACTATGAAAATGCTTGTTCTGAAAGCAGTTTTTTGAATGTTGGAACAGGGAGAGACCTATCAATCTGTGACTTAAGTAATCAAATATCAGATATAGTTGGATTCAATGGTCAGATTGTCTTTAATACTAAAATGCCAGATGGAACACCTAGAAAGCTTCTTGATATTTCTAAATTAGATTCAACAGGATGGAAACCAAAATATGACCTAAAAAAAGGCTTAGAGAAAACTTACAAATGGTTTTGTGAAAATCAAGAATCCTTCAGGCAGTAGAAATGAAAGTATCGATCATCACAGCAAGCTACAATAGCCAAAAAAATATTTTAGATGCTATTGAAAGTGTGAAAAACCAAGATTATCAAAACATAGAACATGTATTTATTGATGGAAATTCTTCAGATAAAACTTTAGAGATAATAGAAAAAAATGCTTTACCAAACTCATTTATAGTATCTGAGAGAGATGGGGGAATATATGATGCCCTGAACAAAGGATTAAATATTTCAAGTGGTGATATTGTCGGTTTTCTTCACTCTGATGACACGCTGATGCCTCATTCTTTATCTTCAGTGGTAAGTCGTTTTAATGAATATAATGGTACTGATATTGTCTATGGAAATATTGATTATGTTTCAAAAAATAACCCGACAAATATAGTAAGGAAGTGGCGAAGTGGAGATTTCAATTTAACTAAGCTTCGGAATGGATGGATGCCACCACATACAGCCACATTTATAAAAAGAGATATTTACAGCAAATATGGATTTTTTAACACAGAATTTTCTATTTCTGCTGACTATGAAATCTTACTAAGATTCTTGTATGAGAGAAAAGTTCCTGCAACACATTTAGATGAAGTTTTAGTTAAGATGAGATTGGGTGGTGAAAGCAACAGAAATCTCAAACTCATTGCAAAAAAAACTGCTGAAGATTTCAGGATTTTGAGGAAAAAAAATATTAACGCATTTAGAGCTGTTCCTTTGAAAAATATGAGAAAACTTTTTCAATTCATCTAAGTTGCTGGCAATTTCCTTTTTCCAGCAGAAAATTTTATATAATTCCCGGTATGAAAAAAATCCCAGATTTTCATAATGATCTTATTGACTGGATTGATGCTTTAGAAAATCAAATCTTATTTAATGGTCATGAGAATGCTAAGTCTTTGGTTAATGAATTTCTTAAGCATGCTAATAACAAAGGCTTGATAGATGAAAATCTAAGTCAATTGCCTTTTGAAAATACAGTTTCTCATTATGAAGAGATCAATTACCCTGGTGATTGGGAGATAGAAGAGAAGATAAGGCATTTTATAAGATGGAATGCATTACTAATTGTTTTAAAAGCAAATAGAGACTCTGATTTAGGCGGGCATATTTCTACATACTCCTCTGCTTCTACGCTCTACGAGGTTGGATTTAACCACTTCTTTAGAGGCGGAAAATTATCTGATTTGATTTACTATCAAGGACACTCCTCTCCTGGTATATATGCAAGATCTTTTTTAGAGGGAACTATTTCAAAAAAACAGCTGAATAACTTTAGGCAAGAAATTGATGGAGAAGGTTTATCTTCTTATCCTCATCCATGGTTAATGCCAAATTATTGGCAATTTCCAACTGTCTCTATGGGATTGGGACCAATTATGGCAATTTATCAAGCACATATAATGAAATACCTTGAACAACGCGGACTTTTAGAAGATGTGAGTGATAGAAAAATCTGGATGTTTTGCGGTGATGGAGAAATGGATGAACCTGAATCTTTGGGATCAATCTCCCTGGCAGCTAGAGAAAAGCTTAATAATCTAATTTTTGTGATTAATTGTAATTTACAAAGGCTAGATGGGCCTGTGCGAGGAAATTCAAGAATCATCACAGAACTAGGGTCTATTTTTAAAGCTGCAGGGTGGAACGTTGTGAATACGATCTGGGGAAGAAAATGGGATGATCTTATTGCTAGAGATACCAATGGATCACTCAGATGGGTTATGAATAATACGGTTGATGGAGAGTACCAAAACTTCAAAGCAAAAGGAGGAGCATATACAAGAAAGCACTTTTTTGGAAAACATCCTGATGCATTGAAGCTAGTTGAAAATATGTCAGATCAAGAAATAGAAGATCTTAATAGGGGAGGTCACGATCCCATAAAAGTCTTTAATGCATATCATTCTGCATATGAATGTAAAGATAAGCCAACAGTCATTTTAGCATTCACTGTTAAGGGCTATGGCATAGGTTCAAGGCAAGCTGATAACACCACTCATCAAGTAAAAAAACTAACGGAAGAAAATTTAAAAGATTTTATTAAAAAATTTAATTTACCCATTGATGATAAAAAACTAAGTAATTTAGATTATTTAGAATTAGATAAAGAAAGCGTTGAATATAAATATTTAAGAAATCAAAGAAAAAAATTGGGAGGTTTCTTACCAGTAAGGACTGCAAAAAAGGCTAATTTAAAGGTAAACGATAACTCTCATTTTGATGTATTTAAGACTAAATCTAAGAGGGAGATGTCGACTACAATGGTATTTGTGAGGCTCATTACTTCATTATTAAGAGATAAAAAAATTGGAAAAAATATAGTTCCTATTGTACCTGATGAAGCAAGGACTTTCGGAATGGATGGCCTTTTTAGACAATTTGGTATTTATAGCAGAGAAGGGCAAAAATACCAGCCAGAAGATGCTGATAAAGTGATGTGGTACAGAGAGTCACAAGATGGAGTAATGCTTGAGGAAGGTATAAATGAGGCAGGAGCATTTTCAGCATGGATTGCGTTAGCAACATCTTACGCAAACAACTCTCTTCCTATGATTCCATTCTATATTTACTATTCAATGTTTGGTTTCCAAAGAATCCATGACTTAGCATGGGCTGCTGGTGATGCTAGAGCTAGAGGATTTTTATTAGGTGCAACATCTGGCAGGACAACACTAAATGGTGAA
>MDTD01025576.1_pt1 | contig 15257 bp, 12 predicted proteins | sample 811221 | NCBI WGS metagenome assembly MDTD01 (sample SAMN05326646, study PRJNA326480) | marine metagenome | isolation source: seawater | place: Pacific Ocean: South West | collected 2011
ATGAGTCACGCATAGAATTTGCGTGGTTTCCCCGAGTTGTCGCAGCATTTCTCCCACAACTTTCGCAATACCGCCGCTGATGCCGACATCCACCTCATCAAAAACTAGACTTGGCGTCTCTGAGGTCTGAGCGGTAATGACTTGAATGGCCAGACTAATTCTTGACAGCTCGCCTCCGGAGGCGACTTTTACCAAAGGATTAGCTGGCTGCCCCGGATTTGTGCTTACCAAGAACTCCACGCTTTCGAGTCCCTGTTGGGATGGGGTATCACCATCGGTTTCAGTAAGCGTCACACTCAACTCGGCATGGGGCATGCCGAGTTGCTTGAGTTCGCTGTTGACCGCTTCGTCTAATTTTTTGGCAGCGCGATGCCTATGCGTGGACATTTCAGAGGCTAACTTTTTGTATTGCTCTCGCAGTAAAAGGTCGTTGGCTTGCAGTTTTTCCAATTCGGCGTCGGAACTCTCAAATCTGGACAACTGGCCCCGCAGATCCAGCATCAGCTGGCCCAGTTCATTGACAGGAACTTTGTGCTTGCGAGCCAAATCGTGCAGAGCGCCAAGTCGACGGTTCACTGCATCAAGGCGAACCGGGTCAGCCTGAAATCCCTCGCCAAAACTGCGCAATTCATTGATGCCTTCACTGAGCTCAATTTCAGCGGCTTCCATAAGCGAAATTGCGGGCTTCAGCTCTAGAGCATTCGCATTGAGACCGCGCAGGCGCTGCGTGATCGTTGAAATCTTGTTGGCTATTGACTGTTCCTCATCACAACACTGTTCAATTGCTTCGTGCACAACGCTTAGAGTTTCATCGGCATGGCTGAGGGCTCTGAATTCGGTGTCCAACTTCTCAACTTCATCATCCTTAATACCCAACTCTTCCAATTCTGATAATTGATAGGAGAGCAGTTGCGCCTTTGCGGATAATGCAGTGGTTTGATCTCTGAGAAGACCAAGATCATGGTGATTGGTCTGCCACTTTTTCCAGGTCGATAGCAGATTGCTGCGAAGCTTCTGATCCACTCCGAAATCATCCAGTAAGCGCTGATGGGTCGAGCGCTTTAGTAGGGAATGATGTTCATGTTGGCTGTGTATATTCATAAGCATGTGGCCCAGATATTTCAGGCTAGTAAGGGCTACCGGCGATCCATTGATATACCCGCGGGAGCGATCGTCGTGACTGACAACTCTGCGCAGCAGACACTGGTGTGGATCCGACTCCATTATCAAATCGTTTTCTGCGAGCCAGTACTGGGCTGACTGAATCTCGTTGATCGAAAATTCTGCCACGATGTCAGCGCGGTTTGCGCCAGGCCGAACGATAGTTTTGTCTGCACGGTCTCCGAGAGTTAATCCCAGGGCTCCGAGAATAATCGATTTGCCCGCACCTGTTTCGCCAGTAATGACGCTCATACCCGGCTGAAATTCAATTTCCAGAGACTCTACGGTTGCGTAATTTTTTATACTGAGATGAGACAACATGGTTGAAAGTATATTGTATGACACCATTGTTTTTCACTAATTCCCGTTCTTTTGATTTATGTGACACTGATCCTAGGGTATCGCGTGAAGGTGGTTGAATCCCGTTGCTGTGACCCCATATATAAAGCGCTTTTGGACAGGCAGGCCGCGGTGAGTAGCCGGGCGACCATACGGTTTATAACTATCTGTTTTAGCTAATATTATTTGAAATTTGAGGCAATGACGGGCATGAGTAACGAGCTGCATAAAGACCCCGGCGAGGAAATCCCACCCACGGTTACTGATCAGCAGGATCCGGTTAACGAGCCAAACGAGACACAGGCGACCGCCAATGCAGAGCTGGAGCTGGCGCTCGCTAAACTTGCAGAAGTTGAATCTGAGGCCGAGCAAGCGCGAGACGATCTACTTCGAGCTCAGGCGGAAATGCAGAACTTGCGCCGCAGAACCGAGCTGGACGTGGAAAAGGCTCATAAATTTGGCCAGGAAAAGTTTAGCAGCGAACTCCTAACTGTTATGGACAACCTAGAGCGAGCTCTTGCTGCTGCTGCGGACCATGAAGATGAGGCGGTTAAAGCAATTTATGAGGGCGTTGATCTCACGCTGAAGAGTTTTTCCGACTGCTTCAGCCGGTTTAATATCGAAGCAGTGGACCCTCTAGGTGAGCCTTTTGATCCTGACCTACATCAGGCGATGACGATTCAGGAGAGTCCTAATGTGGAGCCCAACACTGTAATTGCGGTGATGCAAAAAGGCTACACTCTGCATGGTCGCGTTATCAGGCCAGCCATGGTGATGGTCAGCAAGGAAGCTGATGCGGAAGAGGGCTAGAAAACTTGCTGCGCGCAAAAGGTTCTCGAAATTTTGAACCTATCAAGGCGTAGGATTAATTGAGGATATTTTACCTGGCTACCTTGATTTTGTTGGAGTTGGCCAAATATTTAGAGCACATGGAGAAGCCGGCCACCCTGAGGCCGGCGAAGAAGATAACTGGAGATCATAGTAATGGGCAAGATAATCGGTATTGATTTGGGGACCACTAACTCCTGTGTCGCAGTGTTGGACGGTGGAGAGCCCAAGGTCATTGAAAATGCAGAAGGTGATCGAACAACGCCTTCTATTATCGCCTATACCACGGAGGGCGAGACCTTGGTAGGCCAGCCTGCGAAACGTCAAGCAGTGACAAATCCGATCAACACGCTGTTCGCAATAAAGCGATTGATAGGGCGTCAGTTCAAGGACGATGTTGTGCAAAAAGACATTAAAATGGTTCCCTACTCGGTTGTTGCCAACGACAACGGTGATGCATGGGTTGAGGTCAGCGGCGATAAAATGTCTCCTCCCCAGATTTCGGCCCAGGTTCTGAAAAAGATGCGGAAAACTGCGGAGGACTACCTCGGTGAAGAAGTAAACGAAGCAGTCGTCACGGTGCCGGCCTACTTCAACGATTCTCAGCGCCAGGCAACCAAAGATGCGGGGAAAATCGCTGGGCTGGAAGTAAAGCGAATCATCAACGAGCCAACTGCAGCCGCGCTAGCGTATGGAATGGACAAAAAGTCTGGCGACTCCACGATAGCTGTTTACGATCTCGGTGGCGGAACGTTCGATATTTCGATTATTGAGATTGCCGAAACGGATGGCGAGCACACATTTGAGGTGCTATCGACTAATGGTGATACCTTCCTTGGGGGCGAAGACTTCGATTTGCGCCTGATTGACTATCTGGCGGATGAGTTTAAGAAAGAATCCGGCATGGATCTGCATAATGACCCACTGGCGCTTCAGCGCCTCAAAGAGGCGGCAGAAAAGGCCAAGATTGAGCTATCATCCTCGCAACAAACCGAAGTCAATTTGCCTTACATCACCGCGGATGCCAGCGGGCCGAAACACCTGGTTCAGAAGTTGACCCGGGCCAAGTTCGAGTCACTGGTAGAAGATTTGGTGGAAAACACGTTAGGCCCTGTGAAAATCGCGTTGAAAGACGCAGATCTCGATGCGTCCAGCATCGACGATGTCATTTTGGTGGGCGGCCAAACTCGCATGCCGATGGTGCAACATAGGGTTGCGGAGTTCTTCGCAAAAGAGGCTCGCAAAGACGTTAACCCTGACGAGGCGGTCGCTATGGGCGCTGCAATTCAGGCGGCCGTCCTGTCTGGGGATGTAAATGATGTTCTGCTGCTTGATGTTACTCCACTGACGTTAGGCATCGAGACTCTTGGAGGCGTTGCAAGTTCTCTAATTGAGAAGAACACGACAATTCCTACCAAAAAGAGCCAGATATTCTCCACTGCGGACGACAATCAGACTGCCGTAACGATTCACGTTGTGCAGGGTGAACGCAAGCAGGCAGGAGAGAACAAGTCTCTCGGTAGATTCGACTTGTCTGACATTCCGCCTGCGCCAAGAGGTATGCCGCAGATCGAAGTGTCGTTTGATCTCGATGCTAACGGCATTCTGAATGTATCAGCAAAGGACAAGGCAACCGGCAAAGAACAGTCAATAGTCATCAAAGCATCAAGTGGTTTGTCAGATAAAGAGATTGATCAGATGATCAAGGACGCAGAGGCGCACTCTGCAGATGATAAAAAGTTCGAGGCGCTTATTTCGGCCCGCAATACGGCAGACGGCCTAATCCACGCGACCAGAAAAACGCTCGAGGAGGCTGGTGATAAGGCGACTGAAGAGGAAAGAGAGTCCATCAATGACGCGATCAGTGCACTTGAAGAGTCGCTGAAGTCCGACGACAAAGATGTCATCGAGGCCAGAACCAAAGACTTAACTGACGCTTCTACTAACCTTGCTCAGAAACTATACGCTGATCAGGCCGCAGCCGGTGCAGACGCCGGGGGCCAAGAGCCCGGTGGTGCTGAAGCTGGTGAAGAGGCTGTCGACGCGGAGTTTGAGGAAGTCAAGGAAGAGGAAAAATAATAAAACATTGCGCCGCCGGCGCGTGGGTCGCAGTGAAGAACTAAGTCATGGGACGTTCAGCCATGACTTGGTTTTTTTTAATTTGGGCTATTGAGTTTCAATAAACAGAACAGCGAGTTAAATGTCTAAGCGGGATTATTACGAAGTGTTGGGTGTCGATAAAGGCGCGTCGGAAGCCGATATTAAGAAGGCTTATCGCCGCGTGGCCATGAAAAACCACCCAGATCGAAACCCCGACAATCCTGAAGCCGAAGAAAGATTCAAAGAGGCTAATGAAGCCTTCGAAGTGCTTTCAGACACAGAAAAGCGCGGACGCTATGATCAATTCGGTCATGCCGGCGTGGAAGGCCAGACTAGTGCCGGTGCGGCCGATTTCAGTGACATCTTCGGAGACATCTTCGGTGATATTTTTGGAGGTGGTCGTGGCAGCCGTGGGGGCCGCAGCCATGTGCGCCAAGGTTCTGACCTTCGCTACAACCTTGAGCTTGGCCTCGAGGGTGCCGTTGGCGGCACCACAGTAAAAATTCGCATTCCGACAACGGTTTCGTGCCAAAAGTGCGATGGCAGTGGTGCCGAGCCCGGAACAGAGCCTGTCAACTGCAATACGTGCGGCGGTCACGGTCAGGTGCGTATGCAGCAGGGGTTTTTCTCCGTTCAACAGACCTGTCCGCGCTGCAAGGGGGCTGGCAAACAGATTACTAATCCTTGCCATGTCTGCCACGGACGCGGGAGCATAGATGAAACCAAGACTTTGTCGGTCAAGGTGCCGGCAGGAGTAGACGATGGTGATCGAATTCGCTTAAGCGGAGAGGGGCAGGCGGGAGTGCATGGTGGGCCTCCGGGCGACCTTTACGTTGAGATGCGCATCAAACCCCACGAGATCTTCGAGCGAGACGGACGCAACTTGCAATGCGAAATTCCGATAAACTTTGCTGATGCTGCGCTGGGCGGCGAGTTAGAAGTGCCGACTCTTGACGGAAAGGTAAAGCTAAAGATTCCCAAAGAAACTCAAACCGGAAAATTGTTCAGATTACGAGGTAAAGGTGTTACTTCGATAAGAGGTGGAGGGGCCGGTGATTTGCTATGCCGCGTGGTTGTAGAGACCCCGGTAAATCTTACATCTCGGCAGAAAGATATCCTGACAGAGTTTCAATCAATACAGAAGGTAGAAGGACGCCATCAGTCCCCGAAGGAGTCATCCTGGTTTGATGGTGTCAAAAAATTCGTTGAGGGCCTGACTGGCTGATCAACCGAATTGCGCCAATAATTCTGGACGGGACGGCCTAAATTTCAGCGCTCTTTCAACAGTGTATCATGGGCCATCGGAGTCAGTCTTGACCCGTACTGTGTTACCACGGCTGCGGAGGCACGACTCGCCAGCTTCCCCGCCTCAGGAAAGCCCATGCCATGCGTTATGCCGTAAAGAAAAGCCCCGGCATACATGTCCCCAGCGCCGTTTGTATCCACTACGGGCACTCTAACTGGCGGAATCTGGACCAACTGACTGCCATCCCACAGCACGGAGCCGTCAGCGCCTGTCGTTACGGCAAATTGCTCAGCAATCTGCTTTAGCGCCTCGATGGCGCCTTGGAGATCCTTTGCGCCAGACCACAGCAATGCTTCCTGATGGTTGCAAAACAGAAGGTCAACTCCCTCTCCTATCACCGAATCAACATCGGCTCTGAAGTATTCGAGCATCGAGGGATCGGAGAAAGTCATGGCAATTTTGATATTGTTGTTTCTGGCGAATTCTTTCATTTCGACTATGGCAGACCTCGCTGTTTCAGAAGTAGCCAGGTATCCCTCGAAATACACAAACTTGCAGCTCAACGCTGCTTCAAAATCCATCTCCGCAATCGAGATACTGTCTGATACTCCCAGGTAGGTCTGCATGGTTCGCTCAGCATCGGGGGTCACCATCACAAGACATCTGCCGCTTACCCCTGCCACTCGCTGTCTGTTTTTGTTGGTTTGTATATTATGATCCCCAAGCTGGTTCAGGAAGAAATCACCGGTCTCATCATTAGCGACTCTGCACGCGTAAAACGAACTGCCACCAAACTGGCTGATGGCATACAAAGTGTTTGCTGCAGATCCGCCGCCGGAGCGCGTTTTTACTCCGTAACGTTCGATGAGTTCAGACAGTAGGCGATCTTGCTGTTCAAGATCGACTAGGGTCATCATGCCCTTCTCGATCGAAAATTCCTCCAGAAAGGCATCGTCTATTTCAAATTCTTTATCAACCAAAGCATTGCCGATGCCGTAAACGTCATATTTCATGGTGTCTAGTTCTCAGTTATTGAGCGTAATTCTTATACATTCAAATGCCTTCTCAGCAGCGTCGAGTGTGAGCTGAATCTCTTCGGGACCGTGGGCCGCGGAGACAAAGCCTGCCTCAAAGGCTGAAGGCGCCAGGTAAACCCCATTTTCTAACATTACATGAAAATACTTTTGGAATGCTTTTTTATCCCCAGCCATGACTTCTGCTAAGGTGGTAACCTTATCAGCTTTGTTCAAGAAGCATCCAAACATGCCTCCGACCTGATTCGTGGTAAACGGCACGCCAGCCGCATCCGCTCGCTCCTGCATGCCGGACAGCAAGCTTGCTGTGTTGGCCGTCAGTTCTTCGTAGAATCCGGGCTGAGTTAGAGCGTCAAGCATGGCCAGCCCCGCTGCTACAGCCAGAGGACTGCCCGAGAGAGTTCCGGCTTGGTAGACCGCGCCGTTTGGTGCTATCTGATCCATAATTTCCCCTCGCCCGCCAAAAGCGCCCACCGGCAAACCACCACCTATTACTTTACCCATGGCAGTCAGATCGGGAGTCACCCCGTAGACAGCTTGCGCTCCCCCGAGACCAACTCGGAAGCCAGTCATCACTTCGTCGAAGATAAGCACGCTGCCTGACTCATCGCAACATTCTCTTAAAGTCTCGAGGAACCCGGGGACCGGAGGTACGCAGTTCATATTGCCAGCGACAGGCTCCACTATAATGCAGGCAACCTGCTTACCCATTTCTTCGAAGAAGCGTCTAACGTCTTCACTGTCGTTGTAAGTCAGAACGTGCGTTAGGTCCGTGTAGGATTTTGGCACGCCCAGCGAATCGGGCTCGCCGAGTGTCAGAGCGCCTGATCCCGCCTTCACGAGAAGGCCATCTACATGTCCGTGATAACAGCCTTCAAATTTGACAACCAGATCACGACCTGTGAACCCCCTCGCTAACCTAATCGCGCTCATGGTGGCCTCGGTGCCCGAAGTGACCAGCCTCACCTTTTCCAATGAAGGTACGAGCTTGCACATTTTTTCAGCGATGTTGACTTCTTCCGCAGTTGTCGCGCCGTATCCCAAACCCGCTTCAAGCTGCTTCTTGAGTGCGGCTAGCACCCCTGCATTGCCATGCCCTAGTATAAGAGGCCCGTATGCACCGACGTAATCTACATAACGGTTTTCGTCGCTGTCCACCACGTAAGCGCCGTGCCCAGCCTTGATGAACAAAGGATTACCACCAACGCTTTTAAAAGCCCTAACTGGCGAATTCACACCTCCCGGGATCACTTTTTGCGCTTGTTCGAAAAGTGCCTGGGAACGATCGTGTTTCATAATGATTCCTTCATATCGTATGGTTGCTCAGCGAGCTTAGTCCGGTCTATCCGGGTAATGTTGTGGCCGGGCGCTCGGTTCGGTGTCTCGGGCGTCGCGCAGACCAAGTTTACCAACCAGGCCCTGAATCACCGCAAACATGTCGTGCCCTGTCCAAAATAATTAATCGACATTCTCCGCGTTGATGCCGCGGACCGCAACCGATTGGATGTGAGGCTGTTCACGGACCCCTTGACAGTATGTCAAACGCCGCAGGCATAGCTCCCGGTTTGATGACTAATTGAAAAAAACGACATAGCGGGACGAAATTTTCTTCTGCATGAGCTAACGTTCGGGAGTAATTGCAATTTAAGCCGATTGTGAATTGTGGGCCTGGTAACAAACGAGCGTGTTGACAGTGACTGTAGCGCCGGCCTGAATGCATGCCTTGCGCTCCAATTTCAGCGAGAAATTCAACGTAATCGTTGATCTAAGGGGGAACGTTTTATAATTTGCATAACTTGAGCTATTCCCAGCTGACGGCCATAATGCTTCCCGCAATGGACAACCTAGTTAAAGGCGTATTGGGTCAGGATGCACAGAATACTAATATCATGTTGTCCCCAATGAAACCGTTGGACTGAATGTTGTTGCTTTAAACCCTCAGCTTTAAATTCGGATGATTGAGTCACGGAAATGCCCAACGTTGTAAAAGGAAGCAAACAGGAAAGGATGGTGGTTGTACCTCATCGACCGGGGCAACGCGCTCTGTTTACTCTTCTTGTGTTGATTGGAGTTGCTTTGAGTGCAGCCGGAGGATGGGGTTATGCTTACTACACAACAGTACTGACGCAGGAAGGCGACAAAGCAGAGAAAAATGAACTTTTGGCCCAACTTTCTGAGGCGCGCAAGAAGAACGAGAATCTTGAGAGGCAGGTTGCCATCCTGGATCGAACTAGTGCGGTAGACAAGCAGACAGGTCTTGAGCTGCAGGAAACCCTGACCTCTTTGCGACAAAGAGTCGCGCAACTAGAGGAAGACGTGCTTTTCTATCGTAAGGTCGTTGAGGAAGAGACCAAAGAAACAGGCTTAGTGATCGAACAGCTTGATATTGATGCGACCCGGTCGTCAGATCGCTATCGTTACAAGCTGGTTATGCGCCAGCAAGACGCTGATGGTGACACCTACTTGGCCGGGCATGTAAACTTCAATCTGGTAGGCCAATTAAGAGGTCAACAAGTGGTTCTGCCGCTTCGCGATTTGTCTGAGGGCGAGGTCGAGCTGGACATTCGCCTCCGCTTTAAATATTTTCAGAACATTGAGGGAGAATTTGTTCTTCCTGAAGGCTTTCAGCCCGATCGGATACAGATCGCGGCCGTCGCTACGGAACCGGTTTCCAAGCGATTCAGCGAAGAATTCGGCTGGGTAGTTGCCCTTGAGTAGTAACCCATCAATCGAAAAGCTCGCGATAATGCCGAATTTTCGGCGAATCTTGGGAAATCGGAGAACAACAGATGTTTGGTAAGTCGAAAGGTGCATTGTCTCAGGTTCCAAACCACGCGCACACTTTGGTCTCGCGGAGTACCGAGATTGTCGGGGATCTCCATTTCACCGGAGAACTTATCATCGAAGGGAAAGTGAAAGGTAATATTTATGCGGCTGACGATTCCGCCGCTCTTATTCGCATCGCTGAGAATGGTTCCGTGGAGGGTGAGATCTGCGTGCCGTCTGCTGTGATTAACGGACTAGTGCAGGGTGACGTGCGCTCTGCTACCCACATTGAGCTGGCTGCCAAGGCCGTGGTGGTTGGAAATATCTATTACAATTTGATCGAAATGGTCATGGGGTCGGAGGTTAATGGTAATCTGATGCACATTGGATCTAGCCAGTCAGGTACTAAGCTCATCGGGGCAGACCGAAACAAGTTGCCGTTCCAGAGATCTTCATTAAAGCAGAGTTAGTGAACAAGGCTGCTACTCGCAGCGTGCAGAGGTCCCATTGTCAGTAGTTCAAACAACAGAACCGGTCATGATGACCTTCACCGATAACGCCGCGGACAAGGTTAAGAGTCTCATTGCTGAGGAAGATAATGAAAGCTTAAAGTTGAGGGTTTTTGTGACCGGCGGCGGTTGCTCTGGATTTCAGTATGGTTTCTCTTTTGAAGAAATCGTCAATGAAGATGATACGGTCATTGCGACTAATGGCGCCGAGCTGTTGGTTGACCCTCTGAGCTATCAGTACCTGGTAGGGGCCAAGATTGATTATATCGAGGGCTTGGGAGGCGCCCGTTTTGTGGTAGAAAATCCAATGGCGACCACCACCTGTGGATGTGGCGCTTCTTTCTCAATTTGACCAACAAAATGGTCCTTGTGCCACCCGGTGCAAACTTGGTGTTGATTGAGCAGGCTTTGATTGACGCGGCGTTCTGCCTGCGGTCTAGCGCTGGTAAATAGCGCCCAGTACTGCTGGTGCTTTGGCCCCTGTGTATCCGGAGGTATCTAGCGCCCTGCCGTCCATAGTTTGTTTGGCGATCCAGGCGAACGCAATAGCTTCGACCCAATCGGGATGTATTCCCAAAGCTTCGGTTGTTGACACTCTTCTTGGGGCTAAAGCTCTCTTAAGACCTTCCATGAGCGTCTGATTGTGTGCTCCACCCCCGCAAACAAAGATCTCTTCCACTCCGCCATGCGTTTCAAGCGCGTTGACCAAAGAACTTATCGTCAGTTCGGCCAGGGTGGCCTGAACATCAACCGGTTTAACTGATTCATTCAAAGACTTAAGTTTGGCCTCAAGCCAGGCGCTGTTGAACAACTCTCGACCAGTGCTTTTGGGAATTGTCTTCTCGAAATAGGCGTCTTGCTGAAGAATGGCAAGTAGTTCTTTGTGGGTCTTTCCCTCGCGCGCCCAACAGCCGTTTTCATCAAAATTGAGGCCTTTATGCTTGGCCGTCCAGCCGTCCATCAGCACATTTCCCGGCCCAGAATCAAAAGCGATGGCGGAATTTTTGGGGCGCAGGAAAGTGATGTTGCTGATACCTCCGATATTTATGACTGCCCGGCTAGCGTGGGCAGAACCGAACCGATGGTGATGCAGCAGAGGTGCTAAGGGCGCGCCCTGACCACCGGCCGCAATATCCCGACCGCGAAAGTCCGCGACCGTAGTGATTCCAGTTAGTTGAGCAATGGTATTGGCATCTCCGATCTGCAAAGTGAACGGCTTGTCTCCATCTGGTTCATGCCAAACGGTTTGACCATGACTGCCTATAGCTACTACCTCAGCGGCATCGATTTTGGCGATATCCAACAGGTTTAGGCCAGCTTGAGCAAATACCTCGCCAAGCTCGATGTGCGTAGCACCAAGCTCTTGCAGTTTTATGACATCACCGCTGCACAATTTCATTATTGCGGCACGAAGTCTGCCTTTGATAGGGTGACTGTGGGTAGCAATCAGCGCCGGGGACGGTGGTGCCAAATCGACGAGCACTGCATCCACGGCGTCAATGCTGGTTCCTGAGATTAACCCTATGTAAAGCGCTTTCTTGGACATATGCAGTTATTCCGCGCTGGGCTGATTGAGGGTGAATAGTCGACCGCTGTTTAGACTCCGAAAATGGAGGAGCAGTCTGGCGGTTTTTTCCCGAAACCGATCCCTCTCGCCCTCCGCGACGGAAATCGCTTTGGGCAGTTTATCGAGTATTGTACGCGGGTTTTGGTGGACGCCATGCATCAGAAACTCATAGTGCAAATGCGGGCCGGTTGCCGCACCGGTGGTCCCGACGTAGGCTATGACCTCGCCTTGTTGGATTTCTTCTCCCTTTTTGACCGCAAAGCGCGACAGATGGGCATACTTGGTTTCAAAGCCACCTTCATGCTTAACTACGATCAGATTGCCAAAAGAGCCATTTCGAGCCGCCCAAGTGACAATGCCATCACCAGTGGCGCGAACAGGAGTGCCTACTGGGGCGGCATAGTCTGTTCCTTTGTGTGCGCGAATGGTACTGAGAATAGGATGGTACCGACGAAGGTTGAAGTTTGAACTGATTTGAAAGAAGTCAAGGGGGCTGCGCAGAAATGCTTTGCGCAGGCTCTCCCCTTCTGGCGTAAAGTACCCGGCCTCACCCGCTTCATTGACGTATCGAATGGCGGTGAAAACCTCACCTTTGTTGACATATTGGGCGGCAAGTATATGCCCGTGGCCGAGATATGCGCCATCAAGAAATTTTTCCTCGTAGAGAATGCTGAATTGATCCCCTTGCCTCGGATCGAGGATGAAATCGATGACACCGCTAAATATATTTGCCATCTGTATGATATGTTCCGCTGGAATGTTCTCTTTCTGGCCGGCCATGAATAGACTGTCGGAAACAGTCCCAATCCTAAAGGTTTCCTCGATCTCTGCGGTCTTTAAGATTGTTTCGACGTCATATCCTTGGTTTTTGCGGGTAAACACATAACCTTCAACAGGGGATCTCAGCACCCTAAGCTGCTCAAGTTCGCCGGTCGTCGGAATCTTAAATTCCAGCTGGTATCCCGGGAAAAGGCGATTCAGCACGGAAGCTTCCTTGCTGCTGTATAGTACCCGGAACATATCCTGATCGCTCAGCCCAACCCTTTTGAAGACAGAAGAGAGACTGTCGCCGCTTTTGACCACAATGAGTTGCCAGTTCGAGGAATCAGTCGGAACGGACGTATTGATCTTAGATTTTCGATCGCCAGATTCTGTGGGGTCTAAAGTGGTGGAAGTGAAATCCTTACTTTTAGGGATACTGCTAGTAGTTGACTCATTGATTTCTGGTAAGCTTTTTGCGGAAATGCTTGCCATTCGCTCTTGATCTGTGTGAGTTGGCCCCTTTTCCACTACAAGATGCAACGAGACAGCCGCAAAGACGGAGAGGAAAACTGCGGTCCTCAGATTGTTTCGTGCATAGCATCGCCCGCGAAACTGCTTTGCCAAGTCAAAAAGGTGCATATCAGTACTTCTACTTCTGTGTCTCTAGCTGAACCGAACATTGATTCATGCGCGTGATCGAGGCGCACCAGGCGCGGAATAACACGTTAGGCCAGGGCTTTTCGATTCGGTTTTCCCCGAAACGCAAGACTATAGTGTAAGATCACTATTGCGGTGCGGGCTCGCAACGCGCTGCTTTCTCTTCTGTTCGGCAGTTGCCAGACAATTCTTAGGGTTTGAATAACACATGAGCGAATCTGTTACCGATATCATTGTTAATTTGCAGGATCGAGATCTTCTGGTTCAGTTGGCGGGCGGTGAAGATGTCAGGGAACATCTAATCTCGGGCCTTCGCACGATATATTGCGGTTTCGATCCTTCTGCAGAGAGCCTTCATGTCGGCAGCATGGTGCCGCTGCTCGTGCTTAGGCGCTTTCAGATGGCGGGGCATCAACCCATTGCTTTGATTGGGGGAGCAACTGGTCTCATCGGTGACCCAAGTTTCAAATCCAGTGAGCGTAGTCTTAACTCTGCTGAACTTGTGGAGTCCTGGGTGGAGCGCCTGAAACCACAGCTGAGCCAATTTCTGGATTTTGATTGTGGCAGCAATTCCGCTATTTTGGTCAATAATCTGGACTGGACTCAGAGCTATGACGTGCTGGGCTTTCTGCGTGATGTGGGCAAGCACTTTTCGGTAAACGCCATGATTCACAAGGAATCGGTCAGACAGCGTATCGATCGAGAAGGTGAGGGTATTTCTTTCACCGAATTCAGCTATATGCTCCTACAATCCCTTGATTTCTCCGAATTGAACAAGCGCTATAACTGCACGGTCCAGGTAGGAGGGAGCGATCAGTGGGGAAACATCACCGGTGGTATTGATTTGACCCGCCGAATGTATCAGCGGCATGTTTACGGGGTAACAACCCCATTGGTGACTAAGGCCGACGGCAGCAAATTCGGCAAGACAGAGGCAGGCACCGTCTGGATCAGTCCCACCAAAACTTCGCCGTATGCCTTCTATCAGTTCTGGCTCAACGTAGCGGATGCAGACGTCTATAAATTTCTACGCTTTTTCACTTTCCTATCGTCCCAAGAGATCGAAGAGATATTTCATAGTGACAGGGAAGCTCAGGGTCGGCCAGAGGCTCAGGGCATCCTTGCTCGCGAGGCCACCAAGTTGGTCCACGGCGAAGAAGGCTTCACCGCGGCGGCGCGCATCAGTCAAGCGCTTTTTTCCGGTGATATTGGCAGCCTGACCGAAACTGATCTCGCCCAGTTGGAGCTAGACGGTCTCCCTTGCACGCAATTTGAAGTGCAGCCAGTTAGTATCGTCGATGCACTGGTGCGAACCGATCTGGCGAAATCTAACAAGATGGCTCGGGAGTTCATCGGTAACAACGCCGTAAGTGTTAATGGAGACGTGATTTCAGAGGCAAATGCCAAGCTTTCTGCTTCGCAGGCATTACATGGAAAGTTTCTGGTTCTGAAAAGGGGAAAAAAGCTTTTTCATTTGGTGAAATTGATACGCTCCTAGGTAAGAGATAGCGGCCTTTTTGCTCCATTCTTCGGTTGTTTGTAGTTACGGCATGCGTTAGGATCGCAAGGCTCCGAGAAACGACGGTTAGAAAGCGTATAGGAATCTGTCTGGGCAAATATTGATCAGATTCAAGGCCGCGGGTTGCGTGGCCTGCAGGTGGGCGGAGCAGGCCTTGTAAATTTATTCTGGATTTGTCTTTTTAGTGCTTGCTAAGCAACACTAAGTGCGTATAATTCGCTCCTCTGTGACATTTGTCACGGGGGTTATTTGGCTCTTTAAAAAGTAAATCAAGCAATAGAGGTGGGTGCTTGCTGAAGTGGTTCACGGGATCTAATCAACTTAGGTTCTAGCAAACGGGTATACCCCGGGCGCTACGCAGAACCATCAAAGTAAGCAACTGCGTTAATTTATTTATTAAGCTTTATTATTTATTCCTCGTCTTGTTTATATTGATGCGGATAAATAAAACAGCAGTAGTTTCTTAGTCTTTGAGCACGTATATGGTGGTCATTTTCCTTGTCAGAGTTTGTAGTCCTGGCAGAAGTAGGAAAGAGGCCACTTTTAAGATTGAACTGAAGAGTTTGATCATGGCTCAGATTGAACGCTGGCGGCAGGCTTAACACATGCAAGTCGGGCGGAAACGATGGGAGCTTGCTCTCAGGCGTCGAGCGGCGGACGGGTGAGTAACGCGTAGGAATCTGCCTAGTAGTGGGGGATAGCCCGGGGAAACTCGGATTAATACCGCATACGCCCTACGGGGGAAAGCAGGGGATCTTCGGACCTTGCG
>MDTD01189196.1_pt1 | contig 15254 bp, 15 predicted proteins | sample 811221 | NCBI WGS metagenome assembly MDTD01 (sample SAMN05326646, study PRJNA326480) | marine metagenome | isolation source: seawater | place: Pacific Ocean: South West | collected 2011
AGTTTTTTTTTATATCTATGCCCAGGTATTTGTTTCCATTCAGTTTTAATTTTTTAACAAAATATGTACCTAAAAAACCTGATGACCCTGTAACTAATATAGTCATTATGATTTAAAAATATTCTTTATTAAAAGTGAAATTTTTGTGTAATTTTTTTTAAAAAAATTTTTTGACATATTCGTATTATGAAACCTGTAGAAATATAGTTCCTTTTCTAAATAACCTATTTTAATATATTTTAAATTCTTAATTTTCAACCAAAAATCATAATCATCTTGGTAATAAATCTGTTCATTAAAACCACCAACCAAGTTCCATAATTTTTTTTTAAAAATAGTTCCACTTCCAACTGGGTATCTAAAAACAGAAAAAATACTATTTAATTTTTGTTTTTTGATCTGTTTTAAATTTTTGCTAAAATTCACTAAAATTAAATCACAATAAGCATAATCGTAGGTCTTATTTTGTAAAAAACTCATATATTTGTCCGAAAAATCATGACTTATCCAGTCATCTGCATCAATTTTTGATATCCATTTACCTTTTGCTTTTTTAATTCCAAAATTTACACTTTTGGACAATGAGTTAAACTTTGTTTCAAAATATTTTATTTTTTTATTTTTTTTAAAATTTTTCGAATAAACACTTTTTGTGTTATCTCTACTTGAGTCATTGATAATAATAATTTCTTTAATTAATTTTGGATTATTCTTTAAGATGCTTTGAATACATTTCTTTAAATAAGTTCCATAATTATGTGAGGGAACGATAAAACTAATCATATTAACTTAAAATTATATTTACTTAGTAAATAAATTATATATGAATATCTAAAATAAACTATGACTTTAAAAGTATTAGGCATTAATTTTGGCGGTCATGATACCTCTGCTTGCCTAACTATTAATGGTAAATTGATTGCAGCATGTGAGCAAGAAAGATACGATAAAATAAAACACTCTAGAGAATTCCCGATAGATGCAATTAACGATTGCTTAAAGATCTCAAAATTAAAAATAGATGATATTGATATATTGGCTTACGGATCAGATCCAAATTTAATGCTTAGAGAAAGATATCTTGCTTTGCCTCTTATTTTTCCAAAAAGAAAGAAGTTTTATGAAATTGATAAAAATAGAATTAAAAGACAATTAAATTTAGAAAATATTATTAGAACAAAATTAAAATTTAAAAATAGAATCGAATTCAATAATCATCACTTATGTCATTTATATTCGGCATATTATCCAAGTGGATTTAAAGATTCTTTAGTGGTCTCATACGATGGAATAGGAGAAATTCATGCATCAATGATTTGTTATTTCAAGAACAAAAAATTCAATTTAATTGAGTCTAATAATAAATTTCCTAATTCCTTAGGGTTAATTTATTCAGCAATTACATATTATTTAGGCTGGAAACATCATTGTGATGAAGGGATCATAATGGGGCTGGCACCATATGGGAATCCAAAAGCAAAAATTAAAGGTAAAAATATTACCTACTACGATATCTTTAAAAAAATAATTCAATTAGATAAAAATAAAATCAATTTCAAAATTAATCTCAATTGGATTAGTTATCATGAAAAAAAAAATGTTTGGCTTAGTAAAAAATTTTTTGAAACCTTTGGAAAAAAAAGAAAATTCGACGAAAATTTAGATCAACACCACATGAATATAGCTGCAGCACTTCAAAAAAGACTTGAAGACGTAATACTGGAACAGCTAAGATATTTGAAAAAAAAATATAAATTAAACAAATTGTGTATAGCTGGTGGTGTGGGATTAAATTGTTCAATGAATGGAAAAATTGTTAAATCAAAACTATTTAAAGAAATATTTGTGCAACCAGCATCTGGAGATGCAGGTGTATCTTATGGCTCATGTTTGGTTTCAACTTTAAAAAATAAAAAAATTTTAATTAAGAAAAATAGAAATTTTTATGTTGGATATAGGGAAAAAAATAAGAATAAAATAATAGAAAAAGTTAGAAATCATAAATTAAAATATATTAATCATAAAAATAACATCTATACATCAACAGCTAAATTACTTTCAGAAGGTAAAATTATTGGATGGTTTCAAGGACCAAGCGAATTTGGACCGAGAGCATTGGGAAATAGAAGTATTTTATGTAAGCCTTATCCAAGCTCAATGAGGGACTACATTAATTCTAGAGTAAAATTTAGAGAATATTTTAGACCATTTGCGCCTGCAATACTTGAAGAAAAAAAAAATAGATATTTTTATATAAACCAAAAAAGTGAGCATATGCTAATTGCCACTAAAACAAATAAATTAGGTAAAAAAGAAATACCTGCAACTGTTCATGTTGATGGTACCAGTAGAGTTCAAACTGTTTCAAAATATACAAATAGCAAATTTTGGAAATTAATTAACTCATTTTATAAACAAACAAATATTCCAGTTTTATTAAATACATCATTTAATATAAAAGGCGAGCCCATTGTAAATGATGTAGATGATGCTCTAAGATGCTTTAAAAAATATAACATAGATTATTTAGTTATTGATAATTTTTTAATTAAAAAAAAATGAAAAATAATAATTCTTTAGATAACTACAATTATAACAAAAAATTACTTAAAATATACTTTAATAAACTTTTTCCAATTTGTAGAAGTATTTTAGGGAATGGGTTTAGGAAAAGTTTAGATGTAATTGGTGAAATAGTTGATTTAAATATAATCAAAGTAAAATCAGGAACTAGAGTTCTAGATTGGACAATACCATTAGAATGGAATATCCAAGATGCATACATAATAACTCCAAATAAAAAAAAAATAGCAAAATTTAAAAAAAATAATTTACATATTGTTAGTTATTCAGAGCCAATAAATAAATTTATTGAATTTAAAGAATTAAAAAAAAGATTATTTTTTATAAAAAAAATGCCTAATGCAATCCCATACATAACGTCTTACTACAAAAAATTTTGGGGTTTTTGTTTATCCTTTCAAGATTTTAAAAAATTACCAAAAAAAGGTAAATATAAAGTTGTCATCAAATCCAAATTAACTAATGGTTATCTTGTATATTCAGATAAATTAATTAAAGGAAAATCAAAAAAAGAAGTTTTGTTCTCTACATATTTATGCCATCCATCAATGGCAAATAATGAATTATCTGGCCCACTAGTCTGGTCAATGCTTTACAGAATCATAAAAAATACTGGTCCACATGAATATTCATATAGATTTCTGATTGCTCCAGAAAATATAGGCGCGGCAGCATATCTACATAATTCAAGAAAAAAAATTAAAAATATAATTGCTGGTTATATAATAAATTGTGTAGGTGTTGGTAATGAATTCACCTACAAAAAATCAAGAAAAGGTAACACCTTAACAGATAAAGCGGCAATTAATTTACTTAAAAATAGTAAACTAAATTATTCAATTATGGATTTTTATCCTGATGGAAGTGATGAAAGACAATTTTGTTCACCCGGTTTTAATATGCCTATTGGACTCTTAATGCGAAAAGCATATAATAAATTTCCAGAATATCACACATCTCTAGACAATGGGAAATTAATTTCATTCAAAACTTTAGAAGAGTCTGTAAATTTTTATAAAGATATTGTTAAAACTATTGAAGCGAACTTTGTTCCAATTGGCAAAGTATTGTTTGGTTCACCTCAACTATCAAAGTCTAAAATTCCTCTTTATAGTAATATAATGAACTATAAGAATAAGCCAAAATCATTAGAAACAAGATTTATACTTGAAATAATTAACAATGCAGAAGGTGAAAAAGATCTCTTAACAATTTGTAATGAAAAAGGATTTAGGTTGATTGATTATACTGAAACAATTAAGAAGCTCATTAAGTCTGGTTATATTAAGAAAAAATTATAAATTGAAAAAAAATATATTACTCATAATTCGAAGAGGTGAGCTTGAATTTGCTTGGATTTGTCCAGCATTACTTCAACTTAAAAAAGAATTTAAAATTTATATCTATTTTTTAAATAAAGAATCTTATCTTAATTTATCCTCAAATAAATTTTATTTAAAATATTTAAAAGAAATTTCAAATAAAACCATTGTTCAGACAAAAAAATATAAAATTTTTTTTAAAATTTTAAGATATTTTTTGCGTATATTTAGATTAAAAACAAAATTTATTGATAATAAAATTCATGATCCTGATTTTTTATTAAATCAATTTAATGTTAAAAAATTTGATTTTATTCTAGGAGAATATAACTCAAAATCGCAATGGTTTAAAAGTTTTAAAAACTCTAAAATTATTTTTTTTCCAAATAGTCCACAAATTTTTTGGAATGTAAAACAACTTAATAAAAGACCCCTTCTTTGTGATTATTTGTTAGTGAATTCTGTTAAAGAAATAAATTATTGGAAGAGTAGAATTGATACTAAAAAGATCATTGAAACTGGATGCCCCCAAAAAGATACATGGTGGGATAAAAAATTTCAAAAATTTTATAATTTTAAAAAAATTTCAAAATCAAAAATAATTTTGTTTGCTTACAATTCTTTTTTTAATGAAATGAAATTAAAAAAAAATAAAAATAAACTTCATAAAAACCTTAAATTTTTTTTAAATTCTATTAATAATATCAATAAAGATATCAAAATTTTATTTAAACTACATCCTAATAAAAATAACAAAGATTTTTTAAATACGTTAAATCAATTTCCTAAAAACTTTTGGGAAGTGAGAAAGGAACCATTACACTATTTAATAAAAAAATGTGATATTTTAATTTCAATGCCAAAATCTAGTGCTTATATTGATGGAATATATGGCAATAAACCTAGTTTATTATATTTTGACGAGTATTTTGAGAATCTAAGAAAAACAGGTCCGACAGCACACGAAAAAATGGGAATTGACATAAAATTGAATAAAACCAATTTAACCGAAATGATTAAGGAGGCACTTTATAATAAAAAAAGCAATATTTGGAAAAAACAAAAGAAAATATTCAAAAAATATTTCCTTAATTATGATGATTCATCAAAAAATGTTTATCAATTTATAAAAAATTTATAACTGTTTTGTTATTTTTTTAAAAAGTTTCATTAAATCTTTTTCCTTATGAATAAATGGCTTTAATAATTTATCATTTCTCCACACTATAACGATTTCCTTGATTATATTTAAAACTTTTTTTAAATTACTTTTCTTGCTTAATTTTCTAAAAAATTTTTTTTCAAGTTGATTTATTTTTTTAATTAATTCTTGATCTTCTTTTTCAAATTTGTTTTTATCTAAATAATAAAATTCACTTAATTTTAAATTTTTTATGTTTAAAGTATTTTTACTTTTCTTTTTAAATACTAAAATCCCTGATTGAGTAGTGGTTCTTATTGAGCATTTGTTTTTAAAGTAAACATCCTTTGAAAAAAAAAGATCATAGCCTTTTTTTTTCATAAAATTTAATATTTCGTCTCCTCTATATGTTTTTATATAATCACACCCCAAAGTATCAATAACAACATCGAGATCTGGTTGTTTAATTTTCTTAATAAAAAAATTATACAAAACATCTATTTTAATTTTTTTAATTGATAAAATTTTTTTAATTAATTTAATACAAATGTTACTAAAAGATCCATATTGATAAAAATGTATCCAGATTAATCCATCCTTATAAAGTTTTTCATCAATATTATTTAGTGATTTTTGAGGATTTTTCATATGATGTATTACTCCATGCAAGTAAACAAAATTGAAATTTATTTTCAAATTTTTAAACTCATTTTCCTCAAGATTAAAATTATAACTTTGTATAAATTTTTGATTTCTATTTTTTAAGTAAGAAGTGAGATTTTTATGATTATAACTCGAAATATCTATATGGTAAATTTTTTTTGCACCTAGTTTTTGAAAAGCTATTGAATTTCTTCCAGAGCCAACATCTAAAATTATTTTTTTTTTTAAATTTCGATATTCACCAATCCTCAAAAAATCCTGTTTTATAACAGATTTATAGCTATCTATTACATAATCGCTATATAAATTAGACTTTTTAAATGAGTTTTTTTTTCCTAACCAACTACCTGTCCCAAAACAGTATCTTCCATATACTTGATTGTATTTCATAAATTAAATAATAATAAATAATATTATAATTTTATTGCTAACTCCAACTTTAAATATTATTAAAATAAATGAATAAATATAACTTGATTTCTAAGATTTATAATTTTTATTATAAATTTTTTTTAAAAAAAAACCAAAAATACTTTTATTTAGTAAATAGATTTAAATTTAAAATTTTTTTTAAAAATAATACCTATTATTATAATCAAGGATATTTAATAAAAAAAAATTTTAACAAAACAATTTCTAAAATACAAAAAAAAGTTAAACAAATTGTTGTGATTTTATACAATAGAGAAGATCCACTTTTTTCTTATTGGATAAATAAAAAAAAATATGAAAGATTAATTGAAAGAAATAGTTTAAATTTTCTTAAAATTAATACACAAAATGCTTTAAATATTAAATTTAACAAAAGTAATATCATTAAGACATTTTACATTAAAAAAAAAGGAAAAAAAAAAATTAGTTTTAATAATCATTTTAGATGGAATGTCTTATGATATTGCAAAAAATTTAAAATTTACAAATAAATTTTTTGGTAAATCATTTTCTAACGCCTGGTCAAATGCTGAATGGACACTCCCATCCTACAACAATTTAATTACAGGTCAATATACAAGCACTCATAATTGCTATAAGCCTGAAACTGAACATTTTGATTTAAATTCAATTATAAATAAAGAAAATATTTTTCAATTTTTTAAGAATTCAGGTTTTATTACTGGCTGCTACTCAGGTAATGACAGATTTAATCCTTATTACAACAATATAGAAGGTGTTGATATTCATAAATACTGTAAAAATGTCCCCGCTATTAATATAATTGAAAATATTATTTCTCACTTAGATTTTTTTGAAAATACGTCAAATTTTATTGTTGGACATCTTCTTGATGGTCATCACCTGCTCGGTAAAGTAAAGCCTATAGATTTAGCAAAATTTGATAGTGAAAATAATAATTATTTTGAAAATTTTATAACAAGTGAAAAAAAAAATAAAGGCTTTCTAAAAACAGCTCATAAAGTTTGGTATGATTACTATCACGAATATAAATTAAACTTATACAGATATGCTGATACAAAATTAAATAATTTATATAATTATATCAATCAAAAAAAATTTGATGACTTTACTTTTTTATTAATTGGAGATCATGGTACTAGATTTAATGAAAATAAAAATTATCAAAAATTACTTAACCCTGAAATCAATCAAATAGGTTTTTTTTTAAAAGAAAAAAATAAAAGTTTGATTAAAGTAAATAAAAATATATCAATTATTGATATTTATCCTAGTTTGGTGTCAAAATATAATAAGAAAATTTTTAATAAGAATAATTTTGATGGTTGTAATAGTTTGTTCTCAAAAAATCAGAATAAAATTTTACTTTCTGAGAGTTTATATAAAAATAAATTTTCTTTAATGGCTAAATATAATGATTATATTTATCTTATAAACTCTGACTTAAATGATGGTAAATATATTTCACATATAAAAGAAAATTTTCTTAATTCAAAAATGGAAACAATAAAATTCTATAATGATAAAAATAATAAAACTTATAAATTACTAAAAAATTTTTGCTCAAAACATATTAAGAAAAATTTTAAAATTTAAATTTATCAATGAAATTAAATACTAAAGCAAAAACTATTGATCAACTAAGTAAATATAAAAGCTTTAATATAGCTAAACACTACTTTTTTAATATTAAAGATTATAACAAAAATAAAAATTTAATTTTAAAAAAAATTCAACAAAAATTTAAAAATACCAAAGTTGCCATTAGATCCTCAACAATGGTTGAGGATAGTAAAAAGATGAGTATGGCTGGAAGTTTTTTATCTATTTTAAATGTTGAAGTTAATAATAAAAAAAAACTAATCAATTGTATATCTAAAGTTATTAAATCTTATAAAAAATATAAAAATAATTATAATGAAATACTTATTCAGGAAATGATTTCTGATATTTATATTTCTGGAGTTGTAACAACAAAAGATAAAAATACTTCTCTTCCATATTTCAATATCGATTATAGTTTTTCTAATGATAGCACTGTAGTAACTGCTGGAACAGAAAATACTCACTCTTTAACTTTGTGGAAGGGAAAAAATCCTGAAAAAAAATTCATGAAATTAATCAAAATAGTAAAAAAATTAATTATACTTTCTAAAACGAGTAATTTAGATATTGAATTTATAATTAGTAAAAAAAAAAAAATTCATATTCTCCAGGTAAGAAAATTAGTTGTCAGAAACCAATCTAATTTTTCAATTGATAAATTTGAAGAAGATCTAAATCGTATATCAAAAAAAATAAAAAAAATTCAAAGTAGACATTATGATTTATTGGGAAAAACAAGTTATTTTGGTGTTATGCCAGATTGGAATCCTGCAGAAATAATTGGACTTAAACCTAAACCACTTGCATTATCTTTATATAGAGAACTAATCACAGATCACATTTGGTCGATCCAAAGAAAAAATTATGGATACAGAGATGTGACATCCCATCATTTGTTATTTAGTTTACTCGGTAAACCTTTTATCGATTTAAGAGTAGACTTTAATTCATGGATACCAAAAAATTTAAATAAAGAATTAAGTGAAAAATTGATAAATTTTTATTTGAATAAATTTAAAAAAAATTTACATCTTCATGACAAAATTGAATTTAACATCATTTTTACATGTTTTACTTTGTCAACAAATAATAGATTAAAAGAAATTGAAAAAAATTTTAAAAGAAGTGAGATAAATAAAATAAAAAAAGAATTGAAAGAAATAACAAATCATTCAATCAAAAGACTTAAATACGAGAAAGAAAAACTAAAGAATTTAGAGATTAATTATAAAAAAATATTAAACTCAGATTTATATATTATAGATAAAATATATTGGCTAATTGAGGATTGTAAAAAAAATGGAACTGAAGTTTTTGCTGGTGCCTCTCGCTGTGGTTTTGTGGCAATAGACTTATTAAACTCTTTATGTGATACAAACATAATTAATAAAAAGGAAAAAAACTTATTTTTAAACAGTATTGAAACAATTAGCTCAATAATTTCAAAAGATTTTAATAATTTAAGTAAAAAATCATTTGTAAAACTTCATGGACATCTGAGACCAAATACCTATGAAATAACTTCTGATACATATAAAGATGCTTATGAGAAATATTTTACAAAGACCAAATCAAAAAAACCTAAGAAAAGTAAATATTTTTCACTTTCCCTACATTCAGAAAAATTACTTAATGAAAGTTTAAGGTCAAATGGGTTTGAGATAAAATCTAAAGAATTAATGGTATTTATAAAAAATGCCATTATTTTTAGAGAATATTCTAAATATATATTTACAAAAAATATATCAAAGATCTTAGATTTACTTAGACAAATTGCAAAAAGAAACCAAATTTCTACAGAGGAAATTTCTTATATCGATATTCAAACAATAATTAATTTATACAGCACTCTTTCGGATGATAATATTGGTAAACTGCTTAAAGAGGAGGCAAATAAAAATGTTAAAAAATACAATTATTATAAAAATTTCTCACTCCCAGATAATATAATTAACCCGGATGATGTATTTAACTTTAAAAATCAGTTAATTAAAGCAAATTTTGTAACTGAAAAAAATATATCTGGAGCTTTAGTAATTATAGAAAATGAAAAAAATATCTCCAATTGTAATAATAAGATTGTTTTAATAGAAAATGCAGATCCGGGATATGAATTTTTATTTACAAAAAATATTAAGGGTATTATCACTAAATACGGAGGTGTAAATTCGCATATGTCAATAAGGTGCTCTGAATTGAATATACCTGCAGCAATAGGGATTGGAGAGAAAAAATTTTTAAAATTTAAAGATCAGAAATTTATTAATTTAAATTGTAAATTAAACTCTATAAATACATTATGAAAGTAGGAATAGTAGCTTCTATCAAAAATAGTTATTTTAATGAAATAAATTATGTACTTGATAAAAACTGGATATCATTTTTAGATAAGGTTTTTGAAAATTATAATTTAGAGATAATTAATGAAAAAACTAAAAATTTTAACCATGATATAATCATTCTCACCGGAGGTAATGACTCTTTAAAATTCTCAAGAAAGAAAACAGATATTATCAGAAATAAATTAGATAACATTGTTATAAAAAATTGTATTAAAAAAAAAATTAAATTAATAGGTATTTGTTGGGGTGCTATTAAAATTAATGAGTATTTTAATGGTAGGACTGCAAAAATAAAGAATCACGTGAGAAAATTCCACAATATTTATGGACATTCAGATCTTGAAAATAAAAAATTTAATTTAACTTTAAAAGTTAATTCCTATCACAACTACCAATTAAAGAAACTTGGTAAAGATTTAATTGGATGTATGAAATGTATAAAAGATAATTCAATTGAAATGTTTATCCACAAAAAAAAAGATATTATTGGAATTATGTGGCATCCTGAAAGACATAAAATTTACAATAATTTTGATAAAAAATTATTCAAAGTTAAATGAATTTTATCATTTTAGCATCAGGTAAAGGAAGTAGAATAAAAAGACTTACAAAAAATTTTCCAAAAGCTTTAATAAAAATAAAAAATAATTTACGTATAATTGACTTCATAAACTACTCATTACCAATAAAATGTAAAAAAATAGCTGTATTAGGATATAAGTTTAATATTGTAAAAAAATTCTTTACTGAGAAAAAATTTATTTTAGCTCGAAATAATGATTTTCATAAAACTAATATGGTGGAAAGTATGTTTGTTGCCAAAAAAAAGATTGTAAAAAAAGATGTAATAGTAATTTACTCTGACATTATATTTGAAAAAAACTTAATCAAAAAATTACAAAATACCAACGGAAACATCATACCTCTTAACATTAACTGGTATAAAAATTGGAAAATGAGAATGTCAAAAAAAAAAATTTTTCGTGATGCTGAAAATGTTGTAACAAAACAAAATAAAATTCTTTCAATAGGTGGGGCTATTAAAACAAAATTGCCAAAATTTCAATTCATGGGGATTGTTAAATTTAAATATAAAGACTTTTTAAAACTACATGCCTACTATAAAAAAATAAAATCAAAAAAAATTGATCTTACTTCTTTTATAAATTCTGCAATTCAAAAAAAAGTGATAAAAATGAATTTCATATCAAGTAAATATTATTGGACAGAAATAGACACTATGAATGATTTTAAAGCTTGTAAGAAAAATTTAAAAAATGGACTACCAAAAAATTATATCAAAAATATCCAAAAAAAATTATAAATTTTATTTTAATTCAAAAAATAAATTTTATGATTCTTATCTTAAAAGTAGAAACACTTTTTTAAAAAAAAATTTTAAAGAAGAGATTGATATAAAAACAGATAATAAAAAATCCATTTCTTCTACATTTAAGGTTTTAACCAAAATAAATAAATCAAATTTTAACCAATGTATAAATAAAAAAATAATAATTAAACTTTATAAAAAATTTGAAGTGAATAATAAAATTTATTCAAAATATGATATCAATTTTTCAAAAAAAAAAAGTGAAACAGAATTAGAAATAGAAGCTTACATATTGCTTAATTCGTTAATTTTAAAACTAGAAGAAATTAACAAACTTAAAAAAATTAATGTTACTTTAAAATTAAATGACAAAATTTTATTAAATATAAACAAAATAAAAAATTATAATTACATTGGCATCTTAAAAAAAAATATATTATTTGAAATAAATAATCTTAAAAAATTTTAATGTATAAAAATAATTTATCACTAATTTGCTCTATTTCTGAAAGATCATATGAATATATAAAGGCTCTGATAGATTACAAAATTATTCCAATAATTATTATTACCTATCAAAAAAAAAAATTTGTAAATAAACAAATAAAGAAAAAAATATTAGACCTTATAAAATTGAATAAAATTAAGAGTATAAATTTGATTAATGCTGATATAAATGGCAAAGATATGAATGATTACATTATTAAATTTACAAAAAAAAATATCTTAGCAAGTTTATATCCAGGTGAAATTTTCAGAAATTACAATTTACTAAAAAAAAAAAAAATCATTCATAACCATACAGGAATTTTACCAAACTACAAAGGTAGTACGACGATATACTATTCAATCTTACATGAAAAAAAAATTTATTGCTCAACTTTTATAATGGATAAAAATATAGATAATGGGAAAGTTCTTTATGTAAATGAATATAAGTTTCCACAAACAAAAATAACTATTGACAATTTTGATAATAAAATAAGAGCAAGAAATTTTTTAAATTTTCTCCAAAGAAAAAAAAGCATAAAAATTAAAAAAATTAAAAAAATTGATTATGGATTGTATTATACAATGCATCCTATATTAAGATATTTAGCTAATAAGGTATTTAATGATAATTTGGATATTAGGTAAATCAGGTTCTGGAAAAACAACTTTGGCAAAAGCTTTAAAAAAATCAAAAAAATTAAATAAGAAGAATTGGATTCATATTGACGGCGACATAATAAGGAAAATTTTTAATGACACAATTGACTACTCAATACCAAATAGAAAAAAAAATGCTTCACGTATTTCAAATTTAGTTAAATTTTTGAGTGATAGAAACTTAAATATTATAGTTTCATCCCTTACTAATTTTCAATATTGGTTAAATTGGAATAGAAAAAATTTAAAAAATTACTTTGAGATATATTTAGATGTTAGCATGGAAAATTTAATTCAAAGAGATACAAAAAAAATTTATAAAAGAGCATTTCAAAAAAAATTAAAAAATGTTGTAGGTATAGATATAAAATTTAATATTCCAAAAAATTCAGATTTAAAAATTGATAACAATATGAATGATAAAAAATTAAATAAAATTTTAAGCTTAATTTATGAAAATAAAAAATTTTTAAGAATGCTTGAAAATGCTAAATAATAATAAAAGTTTAATACCAAATAACTACATAATTATTTTAGCTCGTAAAGGTTCTACAAGAATAAAAAATAAAAATTTAAGGAAAATTGGTGGTATTTCTTTAACTGATAAAAAAATAAAAGATGCAAAAAAATCAAAAATTGGAAACGTATTTTTATCTACAAACTCCAAACAAATTAAGAAACTAGGTTATGAAAACAATATAAATGTTATTAACAGACCTAATATTTACTCAAGTAAAAAAGCCACAACTTTTTCAGCTATTCTGCATTTTTTGAGATTTTTAATAAAAAATAATCATAATCTTCCAAGGTATTTAACAATTTTACCCCCTACATTTCCCTTTTTAAAAATATCAACCATAAGGAAATGTTACAACAAAATTATAAATAATAAATCATATGACTCTATCACTGTATATAGCAAATCTAACTCTCATCCTTTCACAATGATAATAAAAAAAAAAAAAAAAATAATTTTTGACAAAATAAAATACTCAAAGTGTAATCCAAAGAAATATGAAAGAACACAAGATTGGCCCAAAGTATTTAACAATTGTGCTGCAATAAGAATTTCAAAAATTGAATATTTTCAAAATTTTATTAAATTAAAATCAAACAAGTTAATTAATTTTACATTTAATAAGAGCTCTTGTATTGGTTTTGAGATTACAAAAAAAGAGGCGATAGATATCAACAATTTAGAAGATTTAAATAAAGCAAGAAAAATTCAAAAATAAAATATAGATGACTAAAAAATTCAAAGTTTATCAGTATTTATCTTTAGTAAGATATAGAGGGTTGATTAAATTTATAGAAAAATTTAATTCAAATATTTCAATTATTTTAGATTTGGAGGATAGCTCAAAAGATATATTTGATAATAAGAATACTCTCATCCTAAAAAAATTGTGCAGAGAGGGTTTAATTTTTTTATCTAAAAGTAACAACAAAAAATTAAATAAATTAAACTTTTACGTTCGTATTAATTCAATTAAAACAAAACATTTTAATAAAGATATTAAATGTTTAAAAAAAATTTTAAAAAAGAAATTTTTGAAAGGAATTTTTCTTCCAAAGGTTACTGATTACAATAGTATTGAAAAATTAAATAAATTTTTAAAACTAAAAAAAAATGAAATTGAAATAATTCCAATGATTGAAAATCAAATAGGTTTAGTAAATTTAGAAAAAATTTTAAAAAAAGATAAAAAAAATAATCTTATCAAAAGTATTCATTACGGCCACTTTGATTATTGTTTGAGTGAAAAATTATGGCCTTTTCCTGAACCTTATCATAAAGAATATTGGAATATTTGTGAGGAAATAATTAAGCTTTGTTTGGCATATAAAAAAAAATTTATTCAATCTCCCTTTCCACTTATAAATAATCATGCACTATATTTAAGATGCATTGACTATATCAAAACTAAATATAAAAACCTAAGTTTTGGAATGTCTTTAGTCAACTATAACAATATTTATTTTAAAATAAACAAACCTAAAACTAAATTAAGAATTAAATCACAAGGTAAAAATTATAAATTTAAAATAATCTTTGCAAAAAAAATCTTGAATGATTATATAGAAAGTAAAAATAATAGAAAAAGTTTTTCTTTGACAAGTAAATGGTTTATTCCTCCACATCAATATATTGCTGCAAAATATTATTTACATAAAAATGAAAAGAAATATTGATTTGATAAAATTAAACAAAAGCTTAATAAAAAGCTTTAAAAAATTAAATATTAACAAATCACAAAATGTATTTATTGCGTCCGATTTGAGTTGCCTTAGAAAATTAAGGATTCCAAAGAAAGATTTGTTAGATTTGATTTATAAATCTATTAAGTTTTCTTTACCAAAAAAATCTACAATATTTGTTCCCACTGGAAATATAGATTTGTGTAACAAAGATTTTGTTTTTGATATAAAAGAAACACCATCTAAGGATATGGGGTCTTTTTCAGAATTTATAAGAAAAAAAAAAAAGACCGTTAGAAGTTTACATCCACTTTGGTCAGTCTCAGCAAACGGAGAAAATTCTAAATTTCTAAATAACGTTTCAAAACATTCTTATGGCATTGGTTCACCTTGGTCTTTAATGTTAGATTTGGATACAGTACAAATTAATATAGGCAAACATCCATCAAAAGCAGTAACACTAATCCATCATATTGAAACTATTTTTGGAGTTCCATATCGGTATA
>MDTD01109698.1_pt1 | contig 15253 bp, 15 predicted proteins | sample 811221 | NCBI WGS metagenome assembly MDTD01 (sample SAMN05326646, study PRJNA326480) | marine metagenome | isolation source: seawater | place: Pacific Ocean: South West | collected 2011
AGTTTTATTTGGACATGGGAGTCATTTTCAGCTTTAATTCTTAGAAGGGTTTGGGGACTATATACTTCTGCTGGTCCTTTTATGGTTTCATATGTTCCTGCCACTACTGCTATTTCAGCTCCATTTTCTATGATTTTTGGAGTATCTTGATGGGTAATTGGTAGATAATAGGGTTCTTCCATTTTATATTTAGATGGAGTATTGACCCAAAATTGAATAAATTCTTGATCCCCTCCATTTTTTACCAATTCAATTCCCGGTCTTTCACTGTGAATGATACCTCGACCTGCATGCATCCATTGAGTACCACCTTCAGATATAACTGCTGTATTTCCTCGAGAATCTTGATGGCGTAATGTCCCCTTAAAAATAAATGTAACCGGGGAGAACCCTCGATGGGGATGAGGACCAACTCCCATTTCATTTTGTTGACCTCCTGGTGAAATTGGTTCATCCCAATGATGTATTAGTAAAAAGGGGTCTATACTTTCTATTCCTGGCACAGGAAGGGGTTGATCAAGTTGATGACCACCCATGTTTACTCTTTGTGCCGGAATTATCTTTTTTATACCTCGATTACTCATACCTTCCTAATTGTATATCTCATAAAAAGTGAAAAACAATTTTGTTCGAAAAATTATACCGCTACATTATGTGTTCTTAATGCATCATTCAGAGAGGTTTTAAGATTTGTTGAAGCTTTTCTTTTTCCGATAATTAAAGCGCAAGGGACTTGATAGTTTCCAGCGGGGAAGTTTTTTGTATAGGACCCCGGTATGACAACACTTCTTTCAGGAACATATCCTCTAATTTCTTTGGGCTCATTTTCGGTTACATCTATAATCTTGGTTGACTTAGTCAAAACCACGTTGGCGCCCAATACAGACTCTTTACCGATATGAACTCCTTCAACAACAATGCATCTTGATCCAATAAATGCGCCATCTTCAATGATTACAGGGGCCGCCTGTAAAGGTTCCAGTACACCGCCAATACCGACACCACCACTGAGGTGAACATCTTTTCCAATTTGAGCACAACTTCCCACAGTTGCCCATGTATCCACCATTGTTCCTGAATCTACGAATGCACCAATGTTGACATAAGACGGCATCATGATTACTCCAGGAGCAACAAAGGCCCCATATCTTGCAATGGCATGAGGCACTACTCGTACACCCAATTCTTTGTAATTCGTTTTAAGGGCCATCTTATCATGAAATTCAAAAGGGCCGATTTCGATGGTTTCCATCTGGCGAATGGGAAAATACATGACCACCGCTTTTTTGACCCATTCATTAACGATCCAATCCTTACCTTGAGGTTCGGCAACGCGAATATGTCCCTTATCGATTCCCTCAATCACATCTTCAATGGCGTTGATAGTCGACTGTTCTTTAAGAAGCTGACGATGTAACCAAGCTTTTTCAATAATTTCTTTCATTTCGATATAATATTTTGTGTTATGCTTTCTTCTTTTGGGATTCTAAATAAATAGAATAAACCAATAACGAAGAATCCGGCTATTGAGATTACAGAATACCTGATGTCATCGAAATAGTATTCGGTAAATGCGAAAAATGCTGTTCCCAATACAATACCCACCTTTTCGGATACATCATAAAAGGAAAAGTAGCTGGCGTGATCTGTAGTTTCCGGTAAATATTTTGAGTATGTTGAACGGGCTATGGATTGTATTCCTCCCATGACCAAACCGACTCCAGCGGCTAATGTGTAAAATTGTATTGGTGTCTCAATAAAATAAGCTCCAGCACATAAAAAAATCCAAAAAAACACTGATATTTTTAAGGTGGAAATATTGCCTATAACTATTGATAATTTTGACATAAGCTTGGCTCCAATAGCTGCTAATACCTGAATTAGTAATATGGCAATAATCAATCCACTGGTTTCTTCACCTTCAGGCCATGTTACAGCCTTAGACGCGAAAATTGTTGCCAGGAGCATAACGGTTTGAACACCAGAATTAAAAAAGAAAAAGGCGTATAGGTATTTCTTTAACCTCGTTGTCTGCATAAATTCTTGGTATACAATCTTGAGTTCCCGGTATCCCTTCCAAATATAATCTGCTTCTGGTTTTTTTTTAAAAGGGTTGTTCGGCAAAACACGATAAGTAACTTGGGCGAATCCGATCCACCAAATTCCAACAAGTATAAAGCAATACTTGGTAAGATGTGTTCCCACACCCATCACCAAACCTAAACAAATGAGTAGTAAAATAACACTGCCTATATACCCCATAATAAAACCTCTAGCGGAAATGCGGTCTTGGTCTTTTAGATGGGCAATTTCAGGTAAAAAAGCATTGTAAAAGACTAAACTACACCAAAATCCTATGGACGCAAACATTACAGGAATCATACTGATTTCCATATTATGGGCATCAAAGAAGAATAATGTCATACAAGAAAACGCACCGAAATAACAAAAGAATTGCATAAATCGTTTTTTGTTTCCTGTATAATCTGCAATACCTGAAAGTATCGGAGATAAAAAACTAACAACTAAAAATGATACTGATATAACCATTGAGTAGATTACACTTGGAGAGACATTGTATCCGAAGAATGGCACAGTTACATCGTATGCGTTTATCTCTTTGAGTGACGCCCCAATTTTTTCTGCATAGACAGCTTCTGTTTGAGCTTCATAGAATATCGGGAAGATAGCGGTGGATATCACAAGGCTGTAGACAGAATTTGCCCAATCATACATGACCCATCCTTTGATAATCTTTTTATTCCCTTTATCTATCACGTGCTAAAAGTAAAAAATATATGTGATTGCAAGACTTTATTCTTTTCCTTCAACATAGGCCTTTAAATAGGAAAAGTCTGGCATGAGCTGCCCATTAAGATTGGTTTGGCTTGCACGCTCAATTATTCGATCATCATCATTCCCTATTAGCGCTGGAATAACATGTTTGATGAGTTCGTTTCCAAAATCCTCTGAGGCATCTTTCGGTAATTCGCAAGGAAGATTGTCTACGGCCATTACTGCTATAATACCCTTCTTGGTATAATCAGATTCCTCCTCGCCATTTACTGGATTGTATCCGTATATGGGATTGGCTACTTTAGAGGGTCTTAGAGTCGATGCTATTGGGTCGGCAATATCACATGAGATATCGGCAATAACCGAAATTCTATTTTCTGCTGAAGCCAAGTCGGCTTTAGTAATAATCTTCGGCGAATTACTATTCCAATAATGACAGGGAATATACATATCTGTAAGAGGCAAATATTTTTGGAATCCTTGTTTAAATAGTTCTGGGTGGGTATAGAATTCCTGACGTATAAATTCTCCTCCATCACTTTTCTCAAAATAATCTTCGACTTCTAAGTGTGTAAAAACGGGTTCATCATAACTTGTATTTAAATATTCTTTGGATTTCACCTCTCTGATGGGCAATAATTTTGTTATTTCTCGTGCCCCATGTCCAACCCGTCCAAAACCAGTCAAAACCAATCTAAAATCATTGGGTAATTTTACATTTTTTAGCTCTCTTTCGACTTCCTTTCTGTCCGCACATTGATTGGCAGGTTTGAGCTCAAACAAACCGTGTTTCAGACCATAGGTTCGAAATCCATTGTAGCATCCAACGATACCTGCGTAACGACCAAATCCGATCAGACGCACATTTTTTTTGTTCTTGATAACTTCATAGTCAATTAATCTAATCTTCTTTTTAAGTATGTCTTTAAGAAGGTCGCGATTGTATGATTGTTTTTTGAATGTGTGAGAGAAGAACATGTACGATTTGTTTGGAATGAGGTCTTCAAGATTGACTTCTTTCACACCAATAATCAAATCACAATGATTCAAAGCGTCCACCAATTCAATACCTTCATCCGCGTATTCTTGATCCAAATATGTTCTAATGTCACTTTTTTGCACACTAATTTGAACTTCAGGGTATGTCTCTTGAATGTATTTACATTGTTTAGGTGTTAAGGCGACTCTATAATCCGGTGGCACTTTCCCTTCTCTTATAATTCCTATATTCATAGCTTGATTTAATTTTTTTTATGTGAGATATAGTCGTCGATAAATTCTCGAACGCATCCAGCACCTCCTTTCTTTCGAAGGATAACGTCGCATACAGACTTAACCTCATTGACAGAATCAGAGGGACATGCTGATAATCCAATTCTATTCATCACGCTAAGATCATTTATATCATCACCAACCATAGCGACTTCGTCATAAGACAGGTTTTTTTCCTGAATCCATTGATCTAGAACTTCAATTTTCGCATCTCCTCCCACATAGCAGTTTGTTATGCCTAACATTTCGGCTCTTTTTTTGACAATTTGATCTGAAAAGCCCGAGGATATAATACCTATTTCAAGGCCTTTTTTTACAGATTGCAAAATACCCATGCCATCTTTAGTATTGAACTTCTTTTGTTCATCTCCATTTGCGGTGAAAGTCATTCCTCCGTCTGTCATGACTCCATCTACATCCAGGATGATTAGTTTGATCTTTTGAATTTTATTCAGTAGATCAGTTTCCATTGCTATTGATTTAAACATTAACGTCTGCATCGGAATCTCATATTCTTCACAGATTGCCTCTAAATCAAAAACACTTAATTCATGAACATGCTCTAAACCTAAGTCAGAGAGAAAGTCTTGGAAATGAATTCCGTTTTTGGAGCAAAGTCCTTTTATGTTTTTTTCTAAATTCATTTTATAAAATTTGTAGGCCAAGTACCTCTGCTAACGGAAGTAGATCCTGATACAGTTGTCTGAATTCATCGTAGTTCAGCTGTTGAGAGGCATCTGACAGTGCTTTTGGTGGGTTCGGATGTGTTTCAATAATCAATCCGTCGATTCCCATAGCCAAACAAGCTTTAGTTAGCGATGGGACACCAAAGGCATACCCCATTGCGTGAGAAGGGTCAAGGATAATTGGTAGGTTTGAATGCTCTTGTAACCATGCAACGCCGCAAAGATCTAGGGTGAATCTTGTTTTTGTTTCAAATGTTCTAATGCCCCGTTCGCATAATATGACGTTTGGGTTCCCTCCTGATAGAATAAACTCTGCCGCTTGCGTAAACTCTTGAAGGCTAGTTCCGAATCCACGTTTAATCATGACTGGTTTTTGAGTTTTAGCACATGCTCTTAAAATTCCCTGGTCATACATAGATTTCGCTCCAACTTGAATAATATCCGTGTGTTCTATGACATCATTGATCTGAGTGGCATCTCGAACTTCAGAAATGATTTTTAAACCGAACTCTTCTCGCATTTGAGAGAGTAGAAGTAAACCTTCTTTCCCCATTCCTTGAAATGAGTATGGACTGGTTCTTGGTTTGTAACATCCTCCTCTTAAAATTGATAATTTTAGATCCTTTAAGAGCAATGCTGCAGATCGAATTTGATCTTTTGATTCAACCGAACATGGCCCCCCAATGAGGGCCACATTATTTGTTTCACCTCCAATCCTAATTGTTCCGAGATCAATCTCGGATTTACTACTATTAAATGCTTTTGACGACAATTGCATGTCAGAATTAAAAACCCATTGATTGTCCACATGATCTTTCAGGGAGTCAGGTATTTCTTTCAATCCAGATCCCGTTATGAGAAGGTCATTACCGTTTTTTAAAATATGAAACGCCTTAAGCTTATAAGCCATTTGTTCGATCACCTGTATATTGGTGTTGTTTTTGAGTTGAATAATCATATTTCTCCTTTAATCAGGTGAACAAAATTAATAATTCCTACTGCATTATTTAATTCGTCAACGACAGGCAGATACATAATGGGAAAGGTGCATGACTTAACGAGTTGAAGTAGCTCAACTACGGTAGATCCGGAACCAATCGAAATAGGGAACCTGTTGATCAGGTCATCAGGTTTAATTATTGAAGGTTGGTCAATGTTTTTAAGCAATGCTTTTCTGATGTCAGCACTCGAAACGATACCTCTCAATTCACCATTTTCTTCACAAATGATAGCTATACCCATATTGCCATTTTCGACGCATTCTAAAATAGTTTTTGTTGAGGCTTTCAAGTAATTAATATGCGGGGTTTCTTCGAGAGGAGTCATAAAGTCTCCCACACAATAATTAGATTCAATTTCTCTTTGAGTGAGATTCATGAGTGAATTGCCGATACTTGACCCACTGAAGAGATAAGATCCGGATACCGATAAACTGACACCCATGTTTCTGAGAATGAAAGAAACTTCTGCATTAACTCCTCCGTCTACATGGATTGACTTTTTTGGGTATTTAGCCCTGTATTTTCGGATTTTTGAAAAATTATTTTGATCAAAGTCTCCACCGCTTTGCCCAGGTGTAGTGGCCATAATTAGAATGAAATCCATATCCTCAAAGTCAGAAAAGACACCTATATCGGTCGGGGTCGTAATTGCAATTCCTTTTTTGGACTTTATTTCGTCAGGAATTTTAAGTGGTGATTTCAAACTCTCGTATTGAAAAGTAAGGTATTCAACAGGATGTTTTTTGAGAAAATCAAAATACTTATCAGGTTCATCAGTGATGATATGCAGATCAATAGGAATTGAACACCAAAGTCTAATTTCAGCAATGTCATTAAATACACTTAAATCGTCATTACAGTCTATATGAAGCACCTCGATTTGATGATCAACTAGGTCCTTTATAACTTCTTTTAAAGGTCTTTTTTTATCGCTGTAGATTGAAGCGGAAATTTTCATGATTCAGAAACTTAATTTGTTTGGAATACTGATAACCTCAAAATGTTTGTCAGATATGGCAATTTGACACGGAACATCTTTGAATATTTGGCTATTGAGTTCGTTTTGTAAATCGTTAAATAATTTAAGATCTTCAAAGGGTATTTTTTTTCCATCGAATCCTTCTCTAATGATAACTTTCAAGATGTACATTTTATTGTCTTTTGATTTGGACAAATGTAAATTTTGTTTGCGTTTACCGTTAAACCTATTCTTGATCCAAAAATGGAGTAACTGCTCAGCATATAATTTATCCTTAGGGCCTTCGTAGTAAATCGTAGTATTGTTTTTTTCTATGATATTTTTTTCCCCCTTTAAACAAGACGATAGAGTTATGAGCGAAGAAAGAAAAAAGAAAAAAAGACCTGTTTTCATTACTTTTTACTAAGTATTCTATCTGAAAAAAAGAAGGGTAAGCTACTTTTATCGCACCGCTACAACCTCATACCTTTGCTACGTTCCCGTCCTGGAGGATTCAGAGGGAGCTGGTCGTAAAAGACTTACCCCGCGCAAATATATTAAGAAGTTTCGATACAACGTGTTTTTTACACTTACGAAATCGCATTATTTAACAACACTACCATAGAAAGTGTAACAATAAAAAGTTGCGAAGCTGTTTCGTCATTTAGGCTACTTCCATCATCATCTTCAGTAGATACTTCAATCGCCAAAAATTTTGATAAGTTAGGTTGATCCACGAAAGAATCTATGATTTCTTCATTTTCATTTTCAAAATACTCATCAAGCATCTCAAAATAAGGTGTTTGATGTGCCTCTATTTCAACTTCACTAATAGCCTTTGGTCTTAAGCCTTGTTGATGAAAACATTCGTTGATTAGACAAAAATAATAAACAAGGAGTCCTTCTAATTCTTCATTTTGATACTCTGAAGGTGCTGTCATGGCATAGCCGAGAAGGGTTTGTTGTTCAAGTGCATATTTTTCAAATACTTTTTCTAGATTTGAATCGTCGAGATTATCTATTACTCCGATCGCCTTGTCTATAGACTCTTGTGAAATGTGTTTCATGATACAAAAGTAGTCAACATTTCACAGAAGGTTTTAATTTTACGTTCTAGAAAAGAAATTATATGCCATGCACAAATCAATTATAGATGTACGAACAGTAGAAGAATTTGAATCGGGTCACATCGAAGGTTCTATGAATATTCCACTTCAAGATATATTGGAACATGCTGATTCTATAAAAAATATGGAAGAGCCGGTTATTTTTTGTTGTGCCTCAGGTCATCGCAGCGGTCTGGCAGCTCGATATTTCAAAGAACAAGGATTGAATTGTTTAAATGGAGGTGGCTGGAAAGCACTTCAGTCTGAAATGTCGTAAATGGCGTAATGGTCATTTATGAAAACACGCGGGTAATTTATTGATTGATTGTATGCATGACGATTAATGATTAATAATTGACAACCTTTATTTTTAATTTCATCAATCTTTTCGATGTTCCTTAAGTCTTGATTGTTGATTATGAAACCTTTTCGATGGCTTAGATAAAGTTCTTGAGGATTGCCATTTCCATTAATCGCAATTAAATCATTTTGATTGCTTTGTTTGGAAACAATACTTTCCAATGTTAATTTGTAGGTTTCACTTTTCTTTACAAATAAATCATGTTGTTGATTGGATAAAGATTCTATTAAAAATAAAACGACTAACGCTAAAGCAATTTTATTACTTTTTATTGAATTGATCAGCATTCCAATAATAATTGAAAACACAGGAACGATTGGAATGATATAATACCCATGAATGTAGAAAATTGATCCGGATTTTGCCATGTAAAGTAGAAATAATACTGATGTCGAAGCGAGAAATAAAAGAGATTTATATTGCTTTTTTATAATGATAAAAATGGTGGAACATACCAATAGTATAAAAGCAATATAGCTATGAAAACTGCTAAAGTATATTCGTTTTAACGTTTCGGGGATATTCCCTACAAGTTCCATAAAACCTTTGCTTAAACCGGTGCCTGAATTGTACCAATTTCCGTAGGTTTCAGACAAATACGGGTTCCACTGAAAATACCATAAGTACGTACAGAGAAGTGATAATACAACACCCGCAGCGATGCGTATATGTGCAGAAGTAAATGGTCCTCCAATCATTAAAAACGGAACACCCATGATACACATGAGGGCAGATATTTTCGATAGAAAGGCCATTGACATGAATAGGCAGAATAGCGTGTAGGACATTATTCCGCTATTGCGGAGGTGGGTCTGACAAAAAAAGAGTCCAATAAAACCCAGAGACATGGAAAACGTATCGGGCATCATTTTCCTAGAATACATAAACCAAATCGATCCTAGTAAAAAAACAGTGGCGTAGTAAGCTGTCTTTCTATTTAAACGCTCTTTGATTAATTTATAGAAAAAGTAGATACCAACACTTGAAACGACTAGGTTGATGAGTCTTCCGTACCAGTGTTGGTAATCAAAAACAAGTGAAAATAAATAATGTAGGTAGTTCAATATAGGAAATTCCATACCAATAATACCTGTCAATCCATTTGTTTCATCAACTCTTGGGAGCCAAAAGGTTGCGTCGATTTCAAAATAATTTCTTGCGACCATTAATCCTGTAACTTGTCTCCAGTTATGAGCGATTTCAAGCGGCGCATTCGTGATCCCTATAAGTCTAACTAATAAAAAGGCGCCTATAATATATTCTATTCTAAAATAGCCTTCAGTATCTCGTAGGGTCCCATTCTGTCTCAAGGATTTGGATTATTGGTTGTTCTTGATAATGTAGTTCAATATTTTTGTCATCAAATGAACACGGTCTTTTCCGTATACATTGTGCTTGTGCATCGGGTAGGGGAAGAAGTCCATTTGAATTCCTAATTCTATGAATTTTTGAACAAGAGATAAGTTGTGTTGCATCACAACAACGTCATCAACTGTCCCATGAATTAGGAGTAGGTCTCCTTTTAAATTTTCTGCATGCGTAAAAAGCGATGAGTTTTCATAGCCTTTTGGATTTTCTTCTGGCCGGTCCATATATCTTTCTCCATACATGATTTCATAGTATTTCCAATCAGTTACAGGGCCTCCAGCAACACCGACATTAAAAAATTCTGGTTTTTTTAGCATCATAGATGTTGTCATGAAGCCTCCATATGACCATCCATGAACAGCTATCCTCGAGGCTTCGATATAGTTTAAACTTTTTAAGAAATTTATACCCGTCATTTGGTCTTCTATCTCCACAGTCCCCAATTGTCTATGAATTTGAGATTCAAAAGCAAATCCTCTACTCGCTGATCCTCGGTTGTCTAAGGTAAAAACAATATAACCCTGATTAGCCATCCAATGCATCCATAAGCTTGCTCCATACATCCATGAATTGGTAACCAATTGCGCGTGAGGCCCTCCATATACATAAACCAAAACGGGATATTTCTCTGTGCTGTCAAAATCATGAGGTTTAATCATTCTGTAGTAAAGTTCACTGTTGTCATTTCCCTTAAGGGTTCCGATTTCTGTTCTTCCAAGTCGATGGTCTTTCAGTTTGTCCACTGATTGATTGATTGTTTTTATGGTCTGTCTTTTTGCGTTACAGATGACACCTTTATTACCAACAGTACCACTGCTGTATGAATCAAAGTAGTATTTCCCATTTTCAGACACAGTCACCCTGTGAGAACCCTCAATTGTCGTTAAAAGTCGTGATTTTTTCTTTTTTACATCAAAGTCATAAACCATTGTATTCATTGGATTTTCTCCCGTGGCAGAGTAATATAGATGTTTCTTGTCATTGCTCATCCCAATAATTTGTTTGACAACAAATGCATGATTTGTTACCTGGTATTTGAGCTTTCCGGAGAAATCATAATAGTACAAATTCATAAATCCATCTTTTTCAGACATCCAAACAAATGAATTCTCCTTATCGCACGGAAAGTAAGCAGGAGTTTCTGGTTCAACCCATTTGTCATTTGTTTCCTCTAAGAGTGTTTTCACAAAACTTCCGTCTCGAGAACTATAAACATTTAACCACATATGGTTTTGTTCTCGATTAACCTCGGCTATAACGACGTAGTTTTCGTCTGGAGTAAAGGAAATATTTGTCATATAATCATCTTTATTTCCCCTTGGACTAATAAAAAAAGTTTTTTGGGTAAGGGTATTGTAAATACCCACTTTGGGTTTCTCAGATGTTTGTCCCGCCATAGGGTATTTTATATTCATAAGAGCTCCCGGCGTTTCTTGGTTGTTTAAAAGAGGGTAATTGTGTACATGGGTTTCATCCTTCTGATAAAAAGCTAAAAATGAGCCGTTTTTTGACCAGAACAACCCTTTGGTAATACCAAATTCGCTACGAGCAATTGCTTGACCTGAAACAATGTTAGGATCTGAATTTTGAGTAACCGGGATGATTTTGCTTTTTGCATCTCTAATCATGACGTTATGATCAATGAGATAAGCGATTTTCTTGCTATTTGATTCGTAGGCGGGTTCTGAGGCACTTTCTTCAAGCTCATGAACTCTGTCGCCGCTTTTGTTTACAATGTTAATAATGCAATAGCTTTGACCGTTAGACAATAGGATTTCGTTTTCATTTAACCATTTAGTAGAATAAAAAATACGGAAATTTGTCCCAAGAATTTCATTAACCTGGTCAATGCTTATAACATCTTGTATTTCTTTAGATTTGGCATTTGATTTAACTATTCTTGTCCTTTGTTCAACAAGGTAGGAGTAGTCTGAACTTCCGGGAATCCATTCAAAATTTGAAATTTTATCTGGTGCATAAGCTTGGTATTGATTCAATACAGCATCCTCTAAATTCAACTCTTTTTGAGCGGTTAAAGTGATATTAACTAGACAGCAAAAAATAAGAATTAAAGCTTTTTTCATAATGGTGCGTTGGTTATTTTAATTTTTTAACAGGAACTGAAATAATAAAAAGGTATTTTGGTTCTTATATAGTTAGATTCATATAAAAATTCCTCTTTCAGAATTGAAGCAAAAATAGGAATAAATGTGTGTATTCAGAACTTCATCTATATTCCGTCAGTTTATTGTTGTGGTTTCTGTAAAAAAAAAGTATCTTTGCACCCCAATTGTAAAATTAAAATACACATTTATGAAATCTTATGAAACTGTTTTCATTTTAACTCCCGTTTTGTCTGAAGATCAGGCAAAGGAAGCAGTCAAGAAGTTCGAAGGTGAAATCAAATCTTTTGGTGCTAAATTGAAGCACTCTGAGAGTTGGGGGCTAAAGAAATTAGCATATCCAATTCAAAAGAAGTCAACAGGTTTTTATTTTCTATTCGAGTTCGAGGCTGAAAAGAATAATGTGGTTGCAGACATGGAGTTGTTAATGAAGCGAGATGAAAGAGTCTTACGTTTTTTAACAGTAAAAATGGATGCGGACCATTTAGAATATGCTGAGAGTAGAAGAAAAAAATCTAAAAAGGCTCAAACAACAGAGGCTTAACAAACACTAAAAATTATATTATGTCAAACGATATTAGATATCTAACACCGATTAATATTGATATTAAAAAAGAAAAGTATTGTCGGTTTAAAAAAAGTGGGATAAAATTTGTTGATTATAAAGATCCAAATTTCTTACTGAAATTATTAAATGAGCAGGGTAAGTTATTGCCAAGAAGAATTACTGGAACGTCTGCGAAATATCAGTCTAGAGTGAACAAAGCTGTTAAAAGAGCTCGTCACCTTGCTATATTGCCATATGTTGGTGATATGTTAAAGTAAATCTCAATAAATTTTAAGTTATGGAAGTCATACTAAAAAAGAATATAAACAAATTGGGATATGCCAATGAAATTGTTAAAGTGAAGCCTGGATATGGAAGAAATTATTTGATTCCTCAGGGTTATGCTGTTCTTGCCACGGCAAGCGCTAAAAAAGCACACGATGAAATTTTAAAGCAAAAATCTCACAAAGAAACTAAACTGCAAGAGGAGGCAAAAGAGTTGGCGAATAAAATGTCTGCCTTGGAATTGTCAATCCAAACAAAGGCAGGTGATAACGGAAAGATTTTCGGATCAATTAATACCATTCAACTTGCTGAAGCATTGAAAAATGAAGGTTATGAAGTAGATAGAAAGTCATTGAAAATAAAAGACGAGCCTATTAAAGAGCTTGGAACATATGAAGCTGAAGTGAACTTATATAAAGGAGTTCAACAAACAATCAGCTTTAAGGTTATTGAAGAGTAAATACTCTTCATATATTATTTTAGAGAGCCCTTAATTGGGCTTTTTTTTTAATCGATAAAGTGCTTGAGCTAAGCCTATTTTTGACTAAACCATTCAAAAAAAGACAAATAGCTGACTACCATTTAAATAAGGGTCTTGGCCTCATTAACTCATGAATATCGAGCTGGATCTTTTTAAGTGTTTGGTCTGAAGATGGATTCATTAAGGCTTTATCAATGAGCGCTACAATTAAAGGTATATCCTCGTTTTCAATGCCCCGGGAGGTTATAGCCGCTGTGCCAATTCTGATTCCTGATGTGACAAAGGGAGATTCTGTATCGAATGGAACCATATTTTTATTGACCGTGATATCGACCTTACCCAATAACTCTTCGGCATCCTTTCCATTAATGCCTTTTGTTCTTAAATCAATGAGCATACAATGATTGTCAGTACCTCCTGAAATGATGTCATATCCTTTTTCTAGAAACAATTGTGACATCATTTGGGCATTTGATTGAACCAGTTTCATATAACTAGAATAGTTACTTGTCATTGCTTCACCAAAAGCAACCGCTTTTGCACCAATAACGTGTTCCAAAGGTCCTCCTTGAATTCCAGGAAAAACCGCAGCATCTAGAAGTGCTCCCATAGATTTTAGATTTCCATTTTTCCACCTCAAGTCAAATGGGTTTTTGATATTTTCGCGCATCATAATGATTCCACCTCTTGGACCTCTCAAAGTTTTATGGGTGGTTGATGTTACTATATGGCAGTAATTTAAAGGGTCGTTAAGCAATTGCGTAGCAATCATTCCTGAAGGGTGAGAGATATCTGCCAAAACTAGGGCTTGTATATCGTCTGCAACATTTCTAATCCTTTCATAATCCCAATCTCTTGAATAAGCCGATGCTCCGCATATGATCATCTTAGGTTTTTCTTTTCGTGCCACTTTTTCCAGGTGATCATAATCGATTCTCCCGGACTTTTTATCTACTCCGTAGAAATGTGCCTCATACAACTTACCTGAAAAGTTAACAGGTGAACCATGGGTTAGGTGTCCCCCATGAGAAAGGTCAAAACCTAAAATTTTATCACCAGGATTCAAACAGGCTAAAAAAACGGCCGCATTTGCTTGAGCTCCAGAATGTGGTTGTACGTTAGCCCAGCTAGCATTGAATAACTTACATAAACGATCTATGGCCAATTGTTCTACTTTGTCTACAATTTCACAACCGCCATAATATCTTTTTCCTGGAAGTCCCTCGGCATATTTGTTAGTCAGAATACTTCCCATCGCTGAGATTACTTCTGGGCTTGCATAATTTTCTGATGCAATGAGTTCTAATCCTTCAATTTGTCTGTTTTTTTCCTCTTCTATTAACGAAAAAAGTTCCTTATCTCTCACTATATTATTTTTTATTTGGATAGTTGATTTCGTATATTTTCTTGAGGCCATCCTTTAAGTTAGTATCTGGCTTATAGCCTGTCAATTTCATTAGTTTGTTGGAACTTCCAACGCGTCGTTCAACCTCATAGTCATAGCGTTTTTTTGGAGCATCTATGTAAGTTATATTTGACTCCGCTTTAGTGATGTCTTTAATTTCATTTGCCAATTCTGAAATCGACCACTCTGATTCATTAGCGATATTTACGATGTGTGATCCTTTGATCCCTATTAATTTATAGCACGCATTAATGGTGTCTTCGATGTAAGTGAAATCTCTTGTTTGATCTCCACTTCCAAACACTGTGATGTCTTCTTGATCTTTACATTGTTCAAAAAATCTTGGTACAACCATTCTATTATCCTGATTCCATCCATAAACATTGAAAAAGCGTATCGAAATCACATTGATACCTCGTTCTTCATGATGCGACGCGAGATAAATCTCATTGTATCTTTTGGCCATGGCATATGAGGTTCGTGGATCAACCATCACTTCTTCTGTCAAGGCATTTTTAACGATTGCAGAATGACTATATATTCCGCTGGTAGAGGCGTACAGAATATATTTCACATTATTCGTCTCAGATGCTTCAACAACATTCCTTGTTCCAACAACTTCAACATCCATTGTTTCAACAGGGTTGTCTGCGACAATATCTACGCCAAGAACAGCAGCAAAATGAAAAATAACATCACATCCTTTGGATGCTTCAAGCACGAGTTGGCGGCTTCGAACGTCTCCTTTAAAAAATTTAATTTTGGAAAAAGTATCCTTATCCAACTTATTTCCTCTCAACAATGAGTCAAGTACAATCACTTCGTGGCCCTTATTTACCAGAAGCCTAGTTAAATTACTTCCAA
>MDTD01043956.1_pt1 | contig 15252 bp, 13 predicted proteins | sample 811221 | NCBI WGS metagenome assembly MDTD01 (sample SAMN05326646, study PRJNA326480) | marine metagenome | isolation source: seawater | place: Pacific Ocean: South West | collected 2011
CAGTATTATATTTTTCACTTTCTGCATAAACTTTATCCGTAGTTGAAATGATTAACCCTTGTGTGTAGTTGTTTTGATTTACAGAATGCAAAATGTTATAGGTACCAATAATGTTTGAATTTAAAGTTTCAATAGGTTTTTTTTGAGCAGTTGAAACAATTCCTTGAGCAGCTAAATGAAATACAATGTCAAAACCCTGCTTCATTAGATTATTTAATTCTTTATCATCAACAGAAATGTCTAAATTAAACTCTTCAGAAAATATTTCTTCTTTATTAAGCAATTTATAGTTATCAGAAATTATTTTTGAGTCAGAGACACCATAAACTTCTGCACCTAAATATTTCAGATAACATGCGAGCCATGAGCCTTTAAATCCAGTGTGCCCAGTAACTAGTATTCTTTTATCCTGCCAGAATTTTTTATTGATCATTTATATTTTCCAAAAGATATTTCTCAAGAACCTCTTTCTCTCTAATGGTATCTACAGGTTGAAAATATCCATTATGTCTAAATATTGTAAGCTCACCCTTTTTAGATAGTTCATTCATTGGTTCATTTTCAAGAGAGATTAAATTATTATCAATATAATCAATTACTCCGCTTTTCATGACAAAGTATCCACCGTTAATATATTCTTCATCATCAACAATCTTTTCATTAAAACTTGTGACGTAATCACCTTTTATACTTAAATTACCAAATCTAGCTGGTGGCTTAACACCAGTAACTGTAGCAATTTTATCTTTAGATCTGAAAAAATCTTCTAGTTTTTGAATATTAACGTCACAAATTCCATCTCCATATGTGACCATAAACTCCTTTAATTTAAGTTCTTCAACTGCAATTTTGATTCGGCCTCCAGTCATTGACTCTCTTTCAGTATCAAGAATTTGAACTGTAAAAGTGTCATTTATTTTATATTTATTTATTGCCTTATCAACTATCTGGAAATTTTTATCGAAATAATTAACTATATATTCTATTTTCTCACCACCAAGAATAACAAAGTCGTCATATCCGTATCTAAAATAGTGCTCTATTATATAAAATATCATTGGTTTATCTAAGATTCGAATCATTGGTTTTGGTATTCTTTTAGACTCCTCCATGAATCGAGTTCCTTTTCCACCAGCAAGAATTAAAACTTTCATCTATTACTTTTTAAGAAGTTTTCTGTTACTTCGATAACATAGTCAAGCATTTCTTTTGTTAAACCTGGATAAACACCTAGCCAAAAAGCATTATCAACTACATCGTTTGCAACCGGAAATGAATTTTCATCCCCATAGCCTTTTTGGAAATATGCCGGTTGCCTAAGTACATTACTACCAAATAAAAGCCTTGTGCCAATTTTATGTTCATCATAAACCTTGAGTAAGTCTAACCTTTTAAAAGGAGCTTCTTTACTTACAGCAACTGGGAAACCAAACCAACTTGGATCAGCTTTTTCAGACCATGAAACTACCTTAAATTCATCAAAATTTAAAAAGTTTTTATGTAAATAATCAAAATTTTCTTTCCTTTTTTTAATGAACTCGTTTAATTTATTCATTTGAGATAAACCGATCGCTGCTTGCATATCTGTAGCTTTAAGATTGTATCCAATTCGAGAATATATATATTTATGATCGTATCCATGTGGTAATCCACCTAATTGCCAATCAAACCTTTTTTTACATGTATTATCCTCTCCAGGTTTGCAGTAGCAATCTCTTCCCCAATCTCTCAATGACTCAATAATTTTTTTCAATTTTGGCTTGTTAGTCAAAACAGCTCCTCCTTCACCTGTCGTAATGTGGTGTGCAGGATAAAAAGATAAAGTAGCAACATCACCAAAAGTTCCAACATTTTTATCATCATATTTCGAGCCAAAAGCATCACACATATCTTCCATTAAAAACAGTTCATATTTCTCACATAATTCGACAATTTTTTCAAGATTAAACGGATTACCTAGGGTGTGTGCCAAAACAATACCCCTCGTCTTATCAGTGATTGCTGACTCTATAAGATCATGGTTGATATTATAAGTATCTGGATCAGCGTCAATAAAAACTGGTTTTAAATTATTTTGAATTATTGGATTTAGGGTTGTAGGAAAATTTACGGCAGAAGTAATAACTTCTGAACCATCTTCAATTTCATAAAGTTCTTTAAGACCAGATAATGCCAATAAGTTAGCAGAAGAGCCACTATTTACAAACAACGTGTGCCTAATACCCAGAAATTTTGAAATAGATTTTTCAAAATCCTTAGTAAATTCACCCGAAGTAAGCCACAAATCCAGGCTGGATAGCATTAGATTATTTAAATCGCTCACATCTAATACCTTTCCAGATACTGGAATTGGACTTATTCCAGGAACAAAATGACTATTTTCGCTATAAATTTCGAAGTATTGTTCTGATAAATTAAGTATTTGTGATTTTATTTCATCTAATTTTTTTGATGACTCTGACATAGTATATATTTTAACTTCATTAGAAAATGAATACACCTTATAAGTTTTCTTGTATTACTTTGGATATGTTTATCTTGTCAGAGTAATTATTGATTAATATTATATATAAAAGTGAATATCAACTTGAACAAACAAATTACTGCCGTTGTACCCTTTCTAAATGAAGAGAAATATATTGAAGAATCAGTTTTAAGACTTATAAATACAAATTTATTTAAGCACATAATTCTTGTAAATGATAACTCAACAGATAAAAGTCGTGAAATAGCAGAATCACTTTGCTCAAAATTTGAATATATCGAATTAATTAATTTAGATAAGCAAAAAGGAAAAGGTAATGCAATAAAAGTTGCAGTAAAAAAAGTAAATACCTCTCATTTGATTGTACATGATGCTGATTTAGAGTATTTTCCTTCAGATATCATTGATATGTTCGAAGTAGCAAAAGCTAACCCATCTACATTAGTTCTTGGCTCAAGAACAATTGGAGAAAAAACAAGGAATAATAAATACAAAATAACTTACTACGGAAATAAATATTTAACTTATTTTTTCTCTCTAATTAACTTTTACAACCTTTCAGATATAGCTAGCTGTTATTGGCTTATTGAAACAGATGTTTTAAAAAGTTTAGATATAAAAGAAAATGGCTTTGGTATAGAAGTTGAGGTACTCTCAAAGTTTCTTCGACGAAATAAAAATATTATCGAAGTTCCAATAAATTATGATGGAAGATCATATAGCGATGGAAAAAAAATTAATGTTTACGATGGTATTTTAATTTTTTACAAAATTATTAAGTATTCTAAACTTTTAAATTTTTTGAAATTTAGAAAGTTGAATAATCAAAGATAAATAAATCAAGTGAAAACAGCTAATGATATATCTGTATGAAGATTCATATTCAACATTTCTCCAGTAAGAGATATAGAGTAAATTCACAAGAATGTAATTAATTATTATAAAAAATAAAATAATATTATCTTCCGTTGTATTTGATTTTTGTACAAATATACCAAAAATATTTGCAATTAAAAATACTAAGACGATATAACTTGTTGGTTTATCAATGAGAAATTGATTAATTATATTGACAATATTTGAAAAGTCTAAATCTCTTAGGTAAATAAAGTCAAATATTAAGTCTCTGAAATCGATCTCACTCGTGTATGCAAAATTTTGTAGCTCAGAAAAATAAATTCTTTGATAAATTAAATTAAGTAAATATATAACTGTACTTAAAATAATGTAAATATTTTTTCTTAATAAAAAAACACTCAAAATTATTATCACCAAGGATATTAGTGATACAAAGTTTTTTGTAAGAACCAAAGCCCCGAAAGTAAGAAAAAAAAGAAATGAAATAGTATTTACATTTTTTAACATTCTTGAATAATTAAATAAATATACAGAAATGAAAAAACTGACTATTCCTTCAATCATTAACGAATTAACTAATAAGTATTCGAGCCAATTATTATTTAAAATTAATGAAATAAATACAAGTGAAAATATTATTTTCTCTTTTTTACTTATGTGTAGATCTGCAATTAATAGAATGCTAAAACTTAAAAAAAGAAATGAAGTTATTTGTATGAATTGAAATCTTTCAACATTAAAACCTACTTCCAGTAAAAATGCTTGAATATAACTTGGTAATAGGCCCTGGCCTTCAATTAAATTATTTTCAAGCGCAAAGTAATAATTATTTTCATAAATCATTCTTGCAATATCAAACCACTGCTCTGGAACATCAGTATTCAGCTCACTGTAATTTGTATTATTTGATATATCATCAAAAAAATTATTATTAAATAATCGCCAAATTAAATATGAAAAAAATATTTTAAGTATGTTTACTATACTTTCTGACTTATAAATTAGAAGCATAATCCAAATTACTGATATGTAAATTATTAGAGATTTGAAAGTCAAATTTTTGCTGATAAATAAGAAAATAGAATCAATTGTAAAGTAGCTTGTAAAAAACATCACTAAAGATATAGCTCGACCTCCAACTTTGAAACTGTTGTTTATTGTATTTGATATAAAGAAGAAAAATATTGTCCCTAATAAGAATGAAATAAATTTCATAATGTATATTCTTTCAAAAATTATCTGATCAAAATTTAAAAATAAGTTGAGTAAACTATTTGCTAAAACAGGGAAAGCAAATATTAAAGTAATATTGTTTTTAAGAAATTTTGTAATATTCAAATTTTAAACTCTTTCATTTTGATCTTCTTAAACTTACAATATCAGTATTAATTTGATAAATTATTTCTTTATAAATACATTCATGGGTTTATAGGGATCATAATAAAATTCAACTGTTCTATCAGTCCTATATTTTTCTGTATCCAACTTGATATAGTTAGCTTTGTAAGATTCATAATTACAATCAAAATCAGTGTTATCAGTAGGTGCGCCACCAGCAAAAATTCTAATTGAATTACACAAAATCACATCAGGATTTGTACTAAGAAGATAATCGACATTATTTTCTCGAATTCTACCAAAATTTATTAATGGATCAGTTATGTAATCTTCAAAATGATTTGTTGGGTGCACAATGTAAGAATAATTTGGTTTATCAAGATAAAACAAAATCAGAGCATATTCCAGAGCAAATACAGAATAATCATTTTCAAAATAGGAGTCTATTTCTTGTGAGAGCTTGTATATCGGATAATTATTTTCTATTTCACTTATGTTTGTTAAATTATTACTAGCAATCGGAAATGTTTTATAAAAAATTGATGAAGCACTCAATACTATCATTAAAAATACAACTATATATGATCCGTTGAAGTTTAATTTAGCAATAAGAAATGGAATAAAAAAAATAAAATAAAACAAGTGATGGGAATAATTAGTACCTCCTATGAAATATAAAGAAAGAGATACAAGAACATTAATATAAATTAAGTCATTGAATATAAATTTTTTATTCTTATAAATTTGAATAAATTGATAAAATAACAAAGCTATCAACGAAAAATAAATATATTTGTTGTAATAAAAAAAGTCTCTAAACCATACTTTTAATTCATTCAAAGAATAAGAAAATGAAACAAATCCCTCAGATGAGTATCCAAATGGAATTATGAGATAGTTAGTTATAAAAATATCATATAAACCATTTGCTAGGTAGATACTTTGAAAAAGCATATGTGGTAGTAAAAATCCAAAAAGGGATGTTTTTAATATTTTTATATTTAACTTTTTTTTAATTAATATATCAAAAATATATGGTAGTAAAAAAATCACTGCAACTTGGTTTATTAAGCTTGCTAATGAAATAATTAAAGGTATTAAAAATACATTATTGTTTTTCCACTCAAATTTACAGTAAAGATAATACGCAATAGAAATGAATAACAATACAAATAATTCTGAGTAGGCGGATATATATTGCGGCTCGCTTATGAAGCATAGAAAAAGCAGAGTTGCTGTAAAAGAATATAATTTTTCTTCTTTTTTAAAAATTGAAATCGTCTTAAACATAAAAATTGAAATTATAAATAGTACTAGATCATTTAATAATTTGATAAACACTAGTGATTTATTAGAGATTAGAATCAAAAAATAATATATATATGTGAGAAGTGGTCCTTTGGATTCCCATTGTGTTTCATAAGGTAGATACCCGTCTTGTAAAGGTAAAGAAGCAACCAAATATGATGCAGTATCCCATGTTATTGTTTCATAATTGAGATATAGATTTTGTGTAATGAATACAAAAATTAGGATTAAAAAATAATATATGTAAATATTTATAGAATTTAAAAATTTTATCAAAACACTTAAAGTATTTGTAACGGGTTTATTCAGATTCGAATTTAAAACAATTAACAATAAAATTAAAAAAAACGAAACAATATAGACAGTTTTTTCGTGATTAATCAATCTATAAAAAATATAAGGTGATATAACAGTAAATAATATTGAGATATAAAAATAGAAATTTCCCAGCTTGTTATTTGTTTTCATAAGCAATATAGACAAGTATAAATGCTTACTAACGATTTAAATTATAAAAAAAAGTTTGTAATTACTTTTAATTAAATATTTTTAATTTGAAATCTTTTAGTGTCTATTATTGAATAGATATGTTTAAAAGCTTACAAGAGTCTTTTATAAACATTAGAAATGTATCAAGACTTATAAAAGTAAAAAATAAAAAATTTAAAATTTTTTACTCAGTATTTTTATCAAACTTAGTTGTTCTTCTTGATTTAGCAATTATTTATTTATTTACTGCGTTTTTCCAAAAAGTATTACTTCCTGATTCTATAAATTTTATTGATCTTGATCAAATTAAGTCTTATCTTCCCCTATTTATTATTTTGAGATTTGTTGTAATTTATTTAGATACAATGAATATTCATAATTTGAGATTATCAATTGAAGAACAGTTAAAAATCGATTTTTTAAATGAAGTTTATTTGAGGGGTAATTTTTCAATATCTGATTCATATTTTTTTGTGAACACATTATGTAATCATGTAGCAAACTTTTATCAAAATTTCTCTATCTTGATTACAAGTTTTGTAAAAATTATATTATTTTCAAGTTTTTTATTATTTACTCAACCATCTACTGTTCTCTATTTTTTCATAGGTTTCCTATTTCTGATAATTCCATTGAGATACTTTACAAAATTAAATAGAAAATATTCTCATATAAGTTTTAATTCAGGCCTTTCAATTAGCGAAGATATAGAGAGAGTAATAGACAATTTATATTTGATAAAAATTCTAAAAAATTTTAATAATGAAAAAATAATGTTTCAGAAAAATCTTGATGACTATTATTCGTCTCAAATAAATAATTTGAAATATGGATCATTAAATAGTCTCGTACCAAGTTTTGTTACTATGATTTTTTTGTCAATTTTATTTTTATTTACAGCACTAGCTACGAGGATAACACTTGAATTTATTGCAATAATCCTTCGTCTTTTTCAGTCACTTGGAGAATTTAATAGAGTACTAAGCTTATCAATCGCTACATATGTTCATTTAGAGAAATTTTTGACAATTGAAAAAAATAAAGAAAATATATTCTCAGACAATTTTCAAGTTCTAGAAAATAACTCAAATTTGATTGCCAACATAGAAAATGTAAATTTTAAATATTTAAATTCAGAAAAATATATTTTTAAAGATTTAAATATACAAATAAATCGAAATACTCATACGATAGTCACTGGTCCAAATGGTGTTGGAAAGAGCACATTGTTAGGTTTAATATCAGGAGTTTTTTATGCACAAAGTGGAAAAGTTATTTTAAATACTTTAAAAACCAGTTATGTGAGTGCTTACCCAATGATAGTTAGAGGAACCTTGAGAGATAATATTATGTATGGTACCGATAATATTGTTTCAGATGAAGAAATTAATAATGAAATTGAAAAATTTAAACTGTTTGAAAACAATAATTTTAAACTTGATGATCTTGTAAGTAATAAGAGTTTATCATCTGGACAGATGCAGAAAATTGCTTTTATTCGGGCGATTCTTTCAAAACCTGACTTACTATTATTAGATGAATCGACCTCAAATTTAGATAGCAAATCAAAATTACTTGTTTATAGGATTTTGGAGTCGTTAAATATTACAATCGTAAATTCAACACACTCCGCAGATGAACTAATTACTTATGATAAAGAGATTAGATTTACCTCTAAAAATGGAATTACGAAAATAAATGAAATTTAATTTTCTATGTCAAAAATATTAGTAATACATAATCAATATCAAAACATAGGGGGAGAAGATATATCCGTTCAGAACGAAATAAAATTTTTAGAACAGAATTTTGAAGTAAAAAAAATAATTTTTAAAAACGACACCAAATTACACTTTTCTCAGATATTTTCATTGTTATTTGGTAAAAATTATAAAAGCAACAATATTGTTCAACAAACAATAAGGGAATTCAAACCTGATTTAGCTTATGTACACAATACATGGTTCAAAGCATCACTCGGGATTTTTAAAGTTTTAGATGACAATAATATTGATACAATAGTAAAGCTTCATAACTTTAGATACGATTGTACGAAATCATTTTTTCACAAAAAGCATCTTGGAAATAATGAATATTGTGGTGCATGTGGCATTACTAAAACAAACAATAAAATTTTCAATAAATATTATGAAGATTCATATTTTAAATCAATTATGGGCTTCAATTTTGGTAGAAAATATTTCAAATATATTTTGAATGGAAATTTTTCTATATTTGTACTTACAAAGTTCCATTATGATTATCTCATTAAATTAGGTGTTGACCCATCTAGATTATCAATTTTTCCGAATTATTTAGATGCAGATGATATTAGTAAAACTTTACCTAAAAATGAAAGCTTAGTTTATGCCGGTAGAATATCAAAAGATAAAGGTGTTGAGGAATTAATAGTTTCATTTAATTCATTAAACCTTCAAAACAATCAACTTAAAATAATTGGTGATGGACCTGATTATGAAAGATTAAAGAATAAATATGAAAGTAAATCGATTATTTTTCTTGGAGAAAAAAATAATAAAGAAGTTTTAGAAATTATTAAAACCTCAAAAGGTGTTATAAGTGCAACCAAACTGTTCGAAGGGCAACCAACAATTTTATGCGAAGCTTCAATGCTGGCGGTTCCATCTCTATTTCCAGACACAGGGGGAATAAGTGAGTTTTTTCCAAATAATTATCAATTTATGTATAAGCAATACGATTATGAAGATTTGAAAATTAAAATTAAACAATTTTTAAATAATTCAAATCTCGATGATATAGGTATTCAAAATAAAAATTATATAAAAAATAAACTCAATAAGATGAAATTAATTAATCAAATAAATAAAAGAATTATTGACTAGATGAATATAAAAAATAATAATCAAATAAGTGTTCTTATTTCAGCATTCAATAGTGAAAGATCGATTAAAGAAGCCGTAGAGAGTATCCAACATCAGACATTTGATAATTTAGAAATTTTAATTATGGATGATGGATCACATGACAATACTTTTAATATTTGTAAAGACCTCAGCAATGAAGATTCAAGAATTCGAATCTTGCAAAATAAAAAAAATATTGGATTAACAAAATCATTAAATAAGTTGATTAAAGAATCAAAGGGATACTACATTGCTAGACAAGATGCAGATGACATAAGCCATCTTTCAAGATTGGAAAAGCAGATTAATTTTTTAAAAGATAAAAATCTAGACATAGTTTATTCGAGAGCAAACATTAAAAATTCAAACAAAGTTATTCCAAATTTGTCTTTTTACTTACCAAAAAAACTTGTTTTAAGATATAAAAATCCATTTATTCACGGTACTCTCTTAGCAAAAACGAATACAATTTTATTTCATGGTGGATATAATGAGGACTTTTATTATGCACAAGACTACAAACTTATTTGGGATATTATTTTCTCGAATACAAACGTAAAAATAATTAAAGAATCATTATATATATTGAATATGGAAGAAAACATATCAACTAAATTTCGGGATAAACAGGAGTACTATGCATCATGTGTAAGGAAAAATATATTACCTGAGGCAAGTAAATTTTTGTAATTTGAGAGGTTCTTTTGAAAATTAGTATTGGATCAAAATTTATTGATGGACCATACGGTGGAGGAAATCTTTTTGTTAAAAACCTACGAAACTATTTTTTAGAGAATGGTCATAAAGTAATTCATGATCTTTCAGAAAAAGATATAGATATTATTATTCTGATGAATCCATTAATTGATTCCGAACAGTCAACATTTGATGATAATGATATAAACTTTTATCAAAAATACATAAATCCTAATGCAATTTCAGTTCAGAGAATCAACGAGTGCGATGAAAGAAAAAATACATCACATGTAAACAAGAGCATTGTAAGATCAAACAAACATATTGATTACACAATATACGTAAGTAAATGGATACAGGAGATATATAAAAAATTAGGATTGAAAGAAGACGATTCTACAGTTATTTTAGGTGGAGCAAACCAAAAATATTTCAATCTAGTCGATAAGAGTTTTTGGGAGGGTAATTATCCAATTAAATTAGTAACTCATCATTGGAGTGGTAATTGGATGAAAGGTTTTGATTCGTATAAAAAAATTGATGAAATGTTAAATAATAATGAATGGAAAGAAAAACTGCAGTTCACCTATATTGGTAATTTACCAAACAATTTTAAATTTCAAAATGTCAGAACGTTAACTCCCCTTTCTGAAAAAGAATTAGGAAAAGAGCTTAAAAAATATGATATTTATATAACAGGCTCTATCAATGAACCTTCCGGAAACCACCATATTGAAGCAGCCCAATGTGGACTTCCAATAATGTTTATCAGAAGTGGAGGGATTACAGAATACTGCAGCAATTATGGTCTTGAATTCAATTTAGAAAATTTAGAGGAAAAACTTGATTATTTTATAAATAACTATAACCAATTTAAATCAAAGATAATTGATTATCCTTTATCAAGCAAAAAAATGTCAGAAGAGCTTGAAGTTTTATTTGTACAATTAATAAACGACAAAGATAATTTTATAAACAAAAGAATAAATCAAAGCTCTTACACAATAATTTACAATCTTATTCTTAAGAAGGCAAAGAAGTTACTATTTAAAATTAAAAGTAAAGTTTCAATTTGATATTATGAAAACAAAAAAACAGCAAATTAATTTTTTTAATATCTTAATTTTAATTTTCATGTTTTCTTTTCTTTTTTTTGGCAGATCTTTATCAGGAGTTTTTCTTTTTGGTTATCGATTGGGGGAGTACATAGTTCTTTTAGGATTATTAATTTATTTTTTATTTGCATTTTTATACAAGAAAATTAATAATTTAGGATTAAAACATGTTTTTAGCTTTCACACAGCATTAATTTTATCTTTTATTATTTCATCTTTATTAAGAGATGAGAATTTAATTGAACCTTATATGTACAAGGCTAGTTTGTATATGTGGGTAATTTCATTTTTCTATTTTGGAAATATTATTAATTTAAAATATGAAGACAATATTAAGTTTTTATATTTTTTAAACATTGCCGTATTTATAAACTATATTTTTACAGTTGTTTATTATCCAAATACATTTATAAATTTTTTCGTGAAATATTCAGATAAATTTGATTTTAATAAGGCTCATATGGCCGTGGCTTTTTTTGTGATTGTTACTTATGGAAATTATATATATTCAAAAATTAATCTTGAAACTATGAAATATAATTTAAGTTTATTTTTTATTATTTCTGGATTGTATTTTCCAATATTTATTTTTAAAAGTAGGGGAGCATTTTTAAGTGCTTTAATCTATTCTCTGTATTATTTATATTTGAATAAAGACGAATTAATTAAAAATAAGAAAATAATTTTTTATTTGATTTTATTATTTTTGGCACTTTTTTTCATTTCATCATATTTTGTTTCTGGATCTAGTTTGCAGGAAGATGAAGGTATAACTGTTGTAAGTGAGATTTTTCAAAATAAAGACACATCAGCAACTTTTCTATCCTTGTATATTGATGACTTTAGACTTTTTTCAACAGATGGAAACATAAATTGGCGATTACAAATATGGCAAGATGTATTTAGTCAGGGATATGAAAATAATTGGATATTTTTTGGTTTTGGTTATGAAAATATAATTCCCGCAATGGATAATCCTGATAGATCTGGTTATGACGGAACAAATGAAAATGTCCATAATTTCTTAGTAAATATATTTGCAAGAGGTGGTTTACTCTCTGTTGCTGTGTTTACATTATTGATTATTTATATTTTTAGATTGACTCAATCAAAAAATCTACTGTTGCTTTATATGTTACCTTTTGTTACTGTGTCTTTTTTTGATGCATCAATGGAAAATCCACATTTTCCTGCCATATTCTATTTTTTTATGGGGTATTTTATTAAGACTATAAACAATAACTCATCTAAGATAAATATATAACATGAAGGCGTTTATAACTGGTATTACTGGACAAGATGGATACTATTTATCTAAATTATTACTAGAAAAAGGTTATGAAGTTCATGGATCAATTAGAAGAAACTCTAGTATCAATACTCAAAGGATTGATACTTTAATATCAAAATATAGCCCAGACAAGCAGCTAGTTCTTTATTATTCCGATCTAACCGATTCAGCATCTTTAAATAATTTAGTAAATAATATTGAACCAGATGAGATTTATAATTTGGCAGCACAATCTCATGTTGCAGTTTCCTTTAAAAATCCACAATATACAACTTTAACGAATGCAACAGGGACGGTTTCCCTTTTAGAGGCCGTTAGAAATTCTAAAAAAGATATAAAATTTTACCAAGCATCTTCTTCAGAAATGTTTGGTGGTGTTAATTCAGAATCATTAAATGAGGAGTCTATATTTCAGCCAAAAAGCCCTTATGCAGCAGGAAAAGTTTTATCTCACAACTTAACCGAAATATACAGAGACTCATACGAATTATTTTGTGTTAATGGAATATTATTTAATCATGAATCACCACATCGAGGTGAAACTTTTGTGACAAGAAAAATAACAAGAGCAGTTGGAAGAATATTTCATGGTATACAAAACAATGTAACACTTGGAAACTTAGATGCCTCAAGAGATTGGGGTTTTGCAGGCGACTTTGTAAAAGGGATGTATATGATGATGCAACATGATTCACCAGATAATTGGGTTCTAGCAACAGGAGAAACACATACAGTAAAAGAATTTGCCCAAAAAGCATTCAAGGTTGTTGATCTAGACTGGGAGAAATATGTAAAGACATCTGAAAAATATATGAGACCAAATGAGGTCAACTTTCTACTTGGTGATTACTCAAAAGCTAAAAGTAAACTTAATTGGGCTCCAGAGACTAGCTTTGATCAATTAGTAAAACTTATGGTGGATGAAGATTTAATCCTTGCAGAAAAAGAAAAAGTTTTGATTGATAAAGGGTTGCTTCAAAAGACCTGGGAAGATTAATTTATAAATTGCTCCTATACCAATCATAAGTAATTTTCAAACCAGTTTTTATATCTATTTCAGGCTTCCATCCCAAATTATTTATTTTTGAAGAATCTATTGCTTTTCTTGGATTTCCATCAGGATATTTTGTATCAAACTCAATTTTTCCTTTGTAATTGATAATCTCAGCAAGTGTGTCAACCAAGTTGGCAATACTTATCTCAAAACCACTCCCAATATTGTAAAGACCTTCATCAATTTCATTTTGAATAAGAAATTTTATTGCAAATGAGAGATCATCAACAAATAAAAACTCTCTTTTTGGAGTTCCCGTACCCCATACATTGAAAGAAGGATTTTTTGATATCTTTGAATTATGCATCCTGTTGATTAACCCTGGAATAACATGACTATCCATTTCTGAAAAATTATCGTTTGGACCATAAAGATTTGTAGGCATTAAGTTCAAGATTCTATGTCCATACTGAGTTGCCAAAGATTCACCCAACTCTATTGCTGTTAATTTAGCCATGGCGTAAGGAGAATTAGTTGGTTCTAACTTACCAGACATTATTGATTCTTCCTTAATCGGATTATCGGCCTCTAAAGGATATATACAGCTGCTACCTAAATTTATTACTTTTATTTCGGGTTTTTCAATTATTGATTCTAGAAAATTTACATTGATTTTAAGATTTTCAATTAAAAAATTAGTTCTGTACGTAGAGTTCGCATATATGCCGCCAACTTTTGCAGCACAATTAATTATTAAATTCGGAGAAACATTATTAATATAGTTTTTTGTTTGATGAAAATCTAATAAGTCGCATGTTTCCCTATTTGCAGGAATAATCTCAAAATTATCTTCATCTTCAGAAAGAATCTTCGTTAGAGATGATCCAACTAACCCATTACTTCCAAGAATTAAAATTTTCATTGATTCTATTTTATTTTATACCCTTAACGATAAAAAGAATTCTTTTAAGTATTTTGTAGCAAATTTTAGATTCAAAATTTTAAGTAAAAATATTGCTTTTAGTAACTCTTTAATAGAAGCTAATTTCCACTTATGTTCAATATGATATGTAGAGGAGTTAAATTTTCTAAAATTGAAATGATAAATTTCAGAACTTTTTTCAAAAACACCGCTTGTAAGCCAAGGTTTTTTGCTTCCTAGAAAATGAATTAATGATTTTTGTTCATCAGAGGCTTTCACTTTAAATGCTGTAAAATTTAAATTTTCATCAAGTTCAAAATAATCTCCATCAAAAAAAGAATTTAATACATCTTGATCCCAAAATTTTATATCTTTACTTATATCATTAAGCCTTTTAAGCAATTTATTTGTCAAATCTCTATAGCTCCACTCATGGAAATCAATAAGCATTACTCCTGCATTAAAATACTTTTCAGTCAATTTTAATCTTTTAAAAACTTCTTCATTTTCTGATGATTTATAAACTTCAGTTTTAGCAGAGATAACTTTATTATTTTTTTTTCATTTCATTAAAGATTAAATTTATTTTTGTAGATGGATCATTCACACAAATAACATCAGGATCTATATAAACTATTTTTTTTATATTTTTTTCTAAATAATTTTGAATAAACAATCTAAAGTAAGTTGCTTCTGATATATGAACATTTTCTATATTTGGAAATTTATATTCATAATTTTTAAATTTATAAACCTTAATAATCTTTAAATTTTTATGGTCTTTGATTTCCTTAGGAATCTGGTTTTCTATCGAACCTGTAGTATGAATGATGTTAATAGTTTGTTTTTGTTTAACAGAATCAAGGTAAGA
>MDTD01011643.1_pt1 | contig 15249 bp, 13 predicted proteins | sample 811221 | NCBI WGS metagenome assembly MDTD01 (sample SAMN05326646, study PRJNA326480) | marine metagenome | isolation source: seawater | place: Pacific Ocean: South West | collected 2011
ATCAAAATAAGTGAAAATATGATTAAGGCAATTAATGATAAGTTAGCCTCTGAAGTTTTGTTAATAGATTACTTAAACGAAGGTTATTCAGATCAATTTAATATAAATATTTTAAATTTGTTAAAAAAATTTGAAACTCCTCTCATTTGTTTTGGGGGTATTTCAAATGAAAATTTAATAAAAAAAATTGCCAAAAAAGAAAATGTAAATGCGGTAGCTATAGGAAATAGTTTAAATTATAAAGAAATATCAGTTCAAAATTTAAAAAAAAATTTAATTCACTCAGGCTTTAGAAAACCAATATTTATAAATTAAATATGAATACAAAAAAAACAAAAAATTTTAAATTTTGTAAAAGGTGTCTCTATTCAGAAAACCATCCTCTAGGAATAATTATTAATTCAGAAGGTATATGTTCAGGATGTGTGGTACATGAGGAAAAAGACAGTTTAGATTGGGAAGATAGATTAAAAAAGTTAAAAAAAATAATTAAACCCTATTTATCAAGATCAGGTAAAAACTACGATTGTATCATTCCGGTCACAGGAGCGCAGGATAGTTATTATATTGTTTATGTTGCAAAAAAAATTGGTTTAAGACCTTTGCTAGTTTCATATAATAAATATTTTAATACTGAGCTCGGTATTATAAATTTAGCAAATCTAAGAATTAAGTTTGATTGTGATATTTTGTACCAAAATGTAAATCCTACATCAGTTAAAAAAATCTCAAAATATACTTTTTATGAACATGGTAACATTTATTGGCCTATACTAGCGGGTCATACGGTTTATCCAGTACAAGTCGCTGTGAAATATAAAATACCTTTAATTATTTGGGGTGCTCATCAGGGAATTGAACAAGTAGGAATGTTTTCACACTTACATGAAGTAGAAATGACGAGGAGAAACAGACATGATCATGATATTTTAAATTTAGAGGCAGAGGAATTATTGTCTATTTCAAATAATCTTACTGAAGATGATATTTTTCAATACATTTATCCTAATGATAAAGAGATAAACTCAATTGGAGTTAGGGGAATATATTTAGGAAATTACATAAGATGGGATCCTTTAGCACAGCATTTAGACATGATACAAAAATTTGGATATAAAGGCAGCAAATTTAATAGAACGTTTGATTGTTATGATTATGCAGATTGTTTTAATTATATGAATTTGCATGATTATTTGAAAATTTGTAAGCATGGATATTCTAAAGTAACTGACCATGCTTGTAGAGAAATTAGACACAAAAGAATTACTAGGGAGGAGGGGATAGCGTTAGTTAAAAAATACGAATTAATTCCACCACAATACGTAGATTTATTTTGTAAATGGCTAGGCATTAATGATCTAAAGTCTCTAAATTATATAATTAATCGTTTTAGGAACAAATTATATTGGGAAGAATATGATGTAGACAAGTGGAGATTTAAAGGATTGAGCAACTCACTGAGCAAAGGTCATATTAAAATAAAAAATACAGAGGCTGAAAAAAAAATTAATAAATATTATTTATCCAAAAATAATTTCCAGAAAAAACAAAAATCTAATTATATCATTTTTGGAAAAGGAATTGATAGATGAAACAAACTTTAAATATTGATAAGTATACTAGAAAGATTAATTTAAATAAAAATCAAATGTAATAAACCAAATTTAATAAAAATATAACAATTTACTTTTAATAAAAAATGGTTTTTAAAAAATTAAATGAAATAAAAAATCTAATCACAAAGAAACATTTTAAGTATCTCACGGCTGTTTTTTTAGGGAACCAAATTGGGGGTCTACTTGAGATGTTAAGCTTAGGGATAATTCCTGTTATTGCGATATATTTATTCAACAAAGAAAAGTTGTATATATTTTTAGAAGAAAAAAACTTGAATTTTTTTGTCAGTTTTTTTCAATCTGAAAATTCATTAATTATTTCTCTACTAGTACTGATATTTTTCTTTTTATTTAAAAATTTTTTTCTGGTATTAATGGTATATTTTCAGAGAAAGGTTGGAATTATTATCCGTAATTATAATATACATAAATTATATTCCAAATATCTCTATGGTCCCTACAGATTGCATATTAAAAAAAATCCTGCAAAGCTTATAGGGGTCATTTCATATGATGTACCAACCGCTTGTACGATAATAGAACTTATAGTCCTGATCTTAAGGGAAACATTCTTAATTATTTATATTGTAGCACTTTTATTATTTGTAGATCCATTAATCTTTTCAATAATATTATCTTTTTTTTGTATTTTCTCTATAATTTTTATTTTCTTTGCGAAAACATTTTCGTTAAAAAAAGGTTCAATATTACAAAAAGAGAGATTAGCGCTTTTTCAAGCAATAAATCAAACTTTTGAGTCAATAAAAGATATAAAAATATTAAAAAAAGAAAATTTTTTTGAAAGCAATTTATTAAAATTAATTAGATCTCAAGAAAAACAAAAGTTATTTTTGTCTATGACAAATGCAATACCAAGGTTTATTTTAGAAATAATTACTTTAATAATTATATTTTTAATAATATTTTTTTCTAAAAAGTTTGGTCTTTCCGAGGATAAAATTGTAACCACAATAACTTTTTTATCATTTTCTGCTTTAAGAATTATTCCAGCATTTAGAACTCTAAATACTTCAATAAATAATATTATTTTTAACTTACCTTCTTTAGACAAAATCACAGATGAAGCGAAAGAATTTGATGAATTAAAAAATGTTAATTATTCATTTAGAAGCAATAAATTAAAAGTTGATGATAGTATTATAAAGTTTAATAATAAATTAAAGGTTGAAAATATTTTTTATAAATACGATGAAAATTTAGATTATGCTATTAAAGACATAAGTTTTGAAATAAAAAAAGGTGAAAAAGTTGGCTTAATAGGTTCTTCAGGCTCTGGAAAAACAACTTTAATAAATTGTGTATTAGGATTATTAAATCTTGATAAAGGATTTATCAAATCTGATGGGATAAATATAAGCGACAATTTAAACTCATGGGTAAAACAAGTAGGATATGTTCCACAAGATATTTATTTGTTAGACGATAGTGTTAAAAAAAATATTGCTTTTGGTTTGCATGACAATGAAATATCTATAGATAAATTAAATTATGCTCTAGAGACTTCTAATTGTTTAGAATTTTTAAATACTTTGCCTAATGGTATAGATACAATTATTGGAAATAGAGGTATTGCACTTTCAGGCGGTCAAAGACAAAGAATAGGAATAGCTAGAGCTCTCTATTTTTCCCCTAATTTTCTTATTTTAGATGAAGCAACCAACGCACTAGATGAAAAATTAGAGAAAATTGTATTGAAAGACATATTTGAAAAAAATCAAAATACTACTATTGTCTTAATTGCTCATAGAATAAATTCACTTAAGATTTGTGATAAGTATTTTATCCTAAAAGATGGTTTGTTAAAAATCACAAGCAATTTCAACGAAATTTAGTTAAATTAGTTAAAAATCTTTAATACTTATATTGCTGATAGTATTAGCTCTAGACTTTGCTCTTGGAAATGCAACATAGATTAGCAAGGTATCATTTCTATTAGAAAATATAATTTTTTTATTCCTTTTTATTGTTTTAAAAATAAAACTATCCATATTTGTTGGAAATTTGCTTGTTATCTTACAATAGCAGTTAGATATAAATTCGCTTGTATTAAGAACTTTATAATTGTCAGAAAATACAAAAATTTTAATATTTGGCTTTATGGTCAGTATTCTATTTATTGCATAACCTTTTCTAGTAAAAATAACTAGGTTTGTTTTTTCATGATTTATACTTTGTATCAAATCCCATAGATCAAATTTGGTTTTTAAGTTTTTAGATATTTTCATATTATCGTAATTATTATTTTTTAAAAAATCTTTAAGCCAATTTAATATTCTATAAAAATTTTTGGATGTAGCAGTTTCATCACTTAACATAATTACATCAGAAAAAAGTTTTAAAGAAAATCCTAATGAAACTATTTCACTTTTAGAGGGAGATGAATTATTAATCATAGTTTCTAGATTTTCAGTAGCCATAATTAAAGGTTTCCCTTTTTCTTTAGTTTTTTGCGAAATTTTTTCAACCATTCTAAATAAATTTGTGTCACCTATTTCTGCACTCAAATCACCTCTATCAATCATAATCAAATCTGAATGAGAAATTATTTTTTCTAAATTTGTGCAACCTTGAGTATTTTCAATTTTTGAAACTATAAGTTTATTAGAGGCTAACTTTTTTAATGATTTAATGATTGTCTCGTTTTGTACAAAACTAAGTCCCAAACAATCATATTTTATTTTTTTTGCTTTTTTAAGAAATTCAAAAAAAACTTTTTTTTGATATTTATCAGAATAGATACTGAGTGGTATATTTATTCCTTTACCTGGCTTCAAAGAAAAACTTTCTAAGGACTTTACTTTTACAAAGTTTTTCCATTTTTTTAATATTCTTAATTTATACTTTCCATCAGAAATAGTTAAATATTTAGAATTATTAGTTTTTGGAAGGGGTTTACTAATTTTTATTATTTTATATTTTTTATTCTTAATATTTACAAACGAAAAAAAAAGTATTTCATTTTTTTTTATAAGTATATCTTCTTTATTTTGAGATCTTGGTTTTATTCCAGGTAAATCTAAAAGTATTTTCGTATTTGGATTAATTTTTTTAATTTTTTTTGAAATTTTTTCATGCCATTCTATATTATTGTGTGCTCCATTTAATCTAATTAAATTAGTAAACTTTAAAATTCTTTTCAAATTTAAGGTACTTTCTGAAGCTGGTCCTATAGTTGCAAGTATTTTAGTCATTAAAAATTTTTTTTCTTTTTTTTGTAGTAGAAATTTTTTCTATATTTTTATTTAATTTTACTTCTCTAATTTTGTATCTGACCGATCTTCCATATACAACCTCTTTTACAATGGGAATTTTAATAATCACAAATTTGTTTTTATAATTCTTTATCTGATTTTCAATTCTTTTTTTACGTAATTAAATTTATAAGGATTTTTTTTGTTAACATTAAAGCTATCCATAACTAGTACTGCCACTTATCAACTAGATTTAAGAGCATCTAAAAATAGTTTTTTTTATGCTTATTATGGAAACGTTGAAATCTTCCAATATATATTGATGGCTTTTTTTCCAATTAAGCATGAGTTATAACTAATATTTTATTAATTATAAATTTTTCTTTACTATATATCATTCTAGAATATATTGTGTTCAAATTTTGAACATGCAATGAAATTTAATCAAGACGATTTTAATATACTGAGAATAATTAATAAGAAGCCCGATTCTAATCAAAGACATTTGGCAAGGGAATTAGGTATTAGTTTGGGAAAATTTAATTATTGTTTAAAGGCACTTAAAAAAAAAGGTCTTGTAAAAATAAATAATTTTAAAAAAAGTAATAAAAAATTGAGATACTTATATATTCTGACCCCAGCAGGAATTTCTTTAAAGACAAAACTTACAATGAATTTTATGAAATTAAAAATGAAAGAATATGAGGAACTAAAAAAAGAAATAAAAAATAAAAATGTTTAATAATAAAAGTATATTAATTACTGGTGGCACAGGTTCTTTCGGAAGAGCTTTATCAAAAACTTTGTTAAGTAAATATAATGTAAAAAAGTTAATTATTTTTTCAAGAGATGAGGCTAAACAAATGAGCATGTTTCAAGAGTTTAGCAAATATAAAAAAAAACTAAGGTTTTTTATTGGAGATGTAAGAGATAGAGCTAGATTGACATTGGCTTTTAGATCAGTTGATTTTGTATTTCATGCAGCTGCACTAAAGCAAGTTCCAACCGCCGAGTATAATCCTATGGAATGTATTAAAACAAACATTCATGGAGCAGAAAATGTAATTCACGCTTCGCTCGACTGTAATGTAAAAAAAATTATTGCACTTTCAACAGATAAAGCTGTAAATCCAGTTAATTTGTATGGTGCTACAAAACTTGCGTCAGATAAATTATTTATTGCAGCTAATAATATGGCAGGAAATCATCTGTGTAAATTTTCAGTCGTAAGATATGGAAATGTTTCGGGTTCAACTGGTTCTATAATCCCATTTTTTAGAAGTTTAATTAAAAAAAAATCAAAACATTTAACTATTACACATAAAAATATGACAAGATTTTGGATATTGTTAGATGAAAGTGTTAAATTTGTTATTAATTCAATGTCAAAAATGTCAGGTGGTGAAATATTTGTGCCAATTATTCCTTCAATCAAAATTACGGATTTAGCTACTGCGATGGCCCCAAAATTAAAACAAAAAATTATTGGTATTAGAGCAGGAGAAAAATTACACGAAGTAATGTGTCCTAAAGACGAAGCCCATCTTGTAAGAAAATTTAATAATTATTATATAATTTTTCCTTCTATACAATTTATAAATTCAAGCAATATTAAGAATAATTTAATTATTACTGGAAAAAAAGTAGAAGGTGATTTTGAATATAATTCTAAAAATAATAAACATTTTTTAAAAGTGAACGAGATAAAAAAATTATTAAAAAAAATTAATTAATCTCTACAAAATTAATGTCAAAAAAAGTTAATTGTATATGCATAATCCCAGCTCGTGGAGGAAGTAAAAGGATTAAAAAAAAAAATATAAAATTATTTTGTGGAAAACCCATGATTAGTTATGCAATAAATTCTGCAATAAAGAGCAAATGTTTTGATAAAATACTAGTCTCTACAGATAGTTCAAAAATAGCTGAAATTGCTAAAAAATATAAAGCCTATGTACCTTTTTTAAGATCAAAAAATTTATCTGGAGACAATGTACCAATAGCTCCTGTTATTTATAATGTTTTAGCTGAGCTAAGAAAAATTAAAATTAATCCACAAATTATATGTGTTTTAACTGCAACTTCTCCGTTATTAAGTTTTAAGCACTTAATAGAATCTAAAAATTTTTTTATAAAAAATAGATGTAAGTTTTTAGTTTCAGTTAATAAATACGATTACCCCATACAAAGAGCACTTAAAATACATAATAATAAAAATTTAAAAATGGTTAATAGTAAAAATTCATTCAAACGGTCTCAAGATTTAAAAACTCACTATCATGATGCGGGTCAATTTTATTGGGGAAGAGCCAATTCATTTAATAAAAAATCAAAAATACTTACAGATAATTCTATACCATATTTATTAAAAAAATTTGAGTCTATAGATATAGATACAAATGAAGATTGGGAACAAGCAAAATTATTATTTAAACTTCAAAATTTTAAAAAAATAAATAAAATTTTATAAAATGATTACTATTGTTTCGCACGACGCAGGTGGGGCTGAAATATTATCAGAATGGATTAAAAATAAAAAAATAAAATGTAACTATTGCTTACAAGGTCCTGCAATAAAAATTTTTAAAAATAAAATTTCGAAAATTAATTTATCAAATTATAAAGATGTGATTAAAAAAAGTGAATTAGTTATCACAGGTTCTAGCTGGCCTTCAAGATTTGAGGTAGAAGCAATTAAAGATGCGTTAAAAAATCAGGTTAAGGTTGTTACATTTCTAGATCACTGGATACATTATCAATTAAGATTTTTATTTAATAGAAAATTAATATTACCAAATGAAATATGGGTTGGAGATAAAGTGGCATTGAAAATTGCAAAAAAAGAAATGCCAAAAGTACAAATAAAACTTAAAAAAAATATGTATATTGCAAATAAAATTAAAAGAATAAAAGAATTTCAAAAAAAAATTAAAGAGGAAAATCTACTTTATTTATGTTCACCAGTAATTAAAAATAAATATTATAGAAATAACAAACATCTTTTTAAGTATAATGAGAAAAAACTATTAGAGTATTTTATTAAAAATGTGGATTTTTTAAATGTAAAATACAAAAAAATAATAATAAGACTTCATCCATCAGAAAAAATCGAAAAATATAATTGGTTAAAAAAAGATATAAATAGAAAAAAAATTAAATTTTCTAAAAATAATAAACTAGAGAAAGATATAGCTTCATCCAAAGTAGTATTAGGATTTAATTCAAATGCTATGGTTATAAGTGTTTTAAGTGGTAAAAAAGTTTACAATATTTCTCCAGCTGGCAAAAATGGAAATATATTGCCGTTTAAAAAAATATTGAACTTTAAAAATATTATTAAAAAATGCTAAAAAAAATTAATTCTATTGTAATTGGACTTGGTAAAATAGGTTTGGGTGATCCAAAATTGAAAAAATATAATAAATTATTATCACATTGTGAAAGTTTGGATAAAATTAATTTTTTTAATTTAGCTTACGCAATTGATAAAAAAAAAAAACAAAGACAAATTTTTGAAAAATACTTTAAATCTCCAGCTTATGATAAAATTTCTTTAGTTCCAAGACACATTAAAATAGATTTGGTTATTATTTCTGTTCCATCAGAATTACATTTTAAGTTTGTAAAAGATTCAGTTAAAAAATTCAAACCGAAGGTTATTTTAATCGAAAAACCTTTTTGTAAAAATCTTAGACAGGCTCAAATAATAGAAAAAATTTGTGAAAAAAATAATATAAAAATTTTTGTAAATTATCAGAGAAGAATGATAGAGGAGTTAAAAATTTCTATTAAATCGACAAAAAAAAATTTCACAAAAGGTAATGCAATTATATATGGAGGATTAATTAATAATGGCTCACACTTTTTAGATTTATGTAATTATTTATTTGGGAATTGTGAAGAAGTATATAGGTTTTCAAAATTAAATTATTCTCGTAATTTAGGTGATTATTTGGGTAAATATAGGCTTTTATTTTCAAATGCTGATATAAATTTTGAAAATCAAATTAATAAAAAAAATTTTTTTGAGTTAAGTCTTAAAAATAGAATTACAAATATAAAGTTGTCCCAAACAATGCAGAAGTACAAAAATCATAAAATACCCAAAATAAAGCTTCAAATTTTTGATAAAAAAAAAAAAGTTAAAAAATATTTAAGTATAAATATTAGAAATTATCAAAAAAAGGTATATTTACAGATAATTAATTTTTTTAAAAAAAAGAAAAATGATTTAACAAATGTCAAAGAAGCTATCCAAGTTAAAAAAATTATTAATGAGATTATAGGTTAATGAAAAGAAAAAATAAATTTTTTCACAAAAAAAAATCAATTAATTATAAAATAAAAAAGTACAATCCAATAGGAAAGGAAGAATTGAAAGCTGCACAAAGCGTTATAAGATCTGGAGTTCTGTCAGATTTTATTGCCAAAGATGGTAAAAACTTTCTGGGGGGAAAAAATGTTAAAAAATTTGAAAATAACATAAAAAAGTATTTTAATACAAATTATGCAATCACTGTCAATTCATGGACATCAGGTTTAATAGCAGCTTTCGGAAGCATCGGTTTAGAGCCAGGAGACGAAGTAATTTTACCAACATGGACAATGAGTGCATGCGCAATGTCGATTTTGAATTGGAATGCTATACCAGTATTTGTTGATATTGAAAAAGATACATTCAATATAAATCCAAACTTAATAGAAAAAAAAATTTCGAAAAAAACAAAAGCAATTTTAGCAGTAGATATATTTGGCCACCCTGCAGACTATAAAAGTATTTTTTCAATAGCAAAAAAATATAATCTTAAAGTAATTTCTGACTCAGCTCAATCTATCGGCGCAAAGTATTATAATAAATTTTCAGGTACCTTTGCCGATATTGGTGGCTTCAGTTTAAATTGTCATAAACATATTAATACTGGTGAAGGAGGCATACTATTAACTAACAACAAAGATACCGCTGAGAAATTAAGACTTATTAGAAATCATGCAGAGTCATCTGTAAAAACAAAAAAACTAGTAAAAAAAAATTTAATTAATATGATTGGTTATAATTTTAGATTAGGTGAAATTGAAAGCGCAATAGGTAATGAACAATTAAAAAAATTAAAAAAAATTATTAAAACAAGACAAATTTATTCAAATTTACTTATCAAAGGACTAGCAAATCTTAAAGGCCTAAGACTTCCTATAATAAAAAAAAACTGCACTCACTCTTTTTATACTTTTCCAATTATAATTGATAAATCAAAAATAAAATTTAGTAGGAAAGTTATATGTAGGGCATTAAGAGCTGAGGGTATTCAGATTTCCGAAGGATATGTAAACTTGCATACATTACCTATATTTAAACATATGATTGCATATGGAAGTTCAGGATTTCCATGGACACTAAATAAATTTAGAAGGCACGTTTATAGAAAAGTTAGCTGTCCAATTGCTGAAGAATTACACAATAAAAGTTTTATGCACATTAGCATGTATAGCCTCAACTATAAAATTAAAGATATAAAAAATATAATTAAAGGCTTTGAAAAGGTTTGGAAGAATATGGGAATATCAAATTAGAAGAAAATTTATGAACTTACAAAAATGTAAATCAGCCAAAGATTGGGATAATTTAGTAAAGTCATCTTCACAAGGAAATTTCTTTTGTTTTTACTCTTTTCTTAGCTTAACTAAAAATACCAATAATTTATATTTTATTAAAGATGGTGAAAAAATTTTAGCAGGAGTAATTATAAATGATATTAAAAAACTGCAAAAAAATGTACCTTTCTTCTACCAAGGAATAATTTTAAATGATCAATTTTTATCCAAAAAAAATCATAAATTTTCAAAACAATATTTTGAAATATCAAGCTTTCTAATTGAAAAAATTGCAGATATTTATGATAATTTTAGTTTGTCTTTAGACCCAAGCTTAAATGATGTGAGGCCATTTCAGTGGTTTAGATATAAAGATAAAGGTAAAAAGAAAATTGATATTCAGATCAAATATACAGGAATTCTTGATTTAACAAAATTCAATAATTTTGAAGATTATTTACAATCTATAAGAGCTGTTAGAAGGCAAGAATATAAAAAAATAAAAGAGAATTTTATACTAGAAGAGGAAACAAATATAAAAAATCTAGATTTATTACATGAAAAAACTTTTGAGAGGCAAAATTTACAAAGAGGAGAAAACGAAAAAATTGTCATTACAAAAGTTATTTCAAATTTACTTAAACAAAAAATAGGTAAGCTTCTTGTCTATAAAAGCAAAGCAACCTCAGATGTTGTTTCTGCTTCGTATTTTTTAACAGATAATGATAATGCATATAATATAAGTCTTGCGTCTGATCCTATGCAAAGAAAACTTTCTCCAGGAACTGGTTTAATATTAAAACAGATAGAATTATGCTTTAAAAATAAAATAAAATATGTCGATTTTGTTGGAGTAAACTCGCCAAATAGAGGAGATTATAAACTAAGTTTTAATCCAGAAACAAAAATATATTTTAACTTAAAATTTTAATTGAAATGAAACGTTTAATTAAATCAATAGTTATAAAAAAATACAATATTAGTTTAGTTCTCTTGATTTTACAAATTTTAGAAAAAGTTAAAAAAATTATTTTGAATTTTAAAATAAAACAAAATAATGACTCAAAAATTTTTAAAAAGTTTTGTAAATATGTTAAAAGAAAATTAAGTTCAAATAACTTTAAATCTCAAAAAAAAATTTTAATGGATTGTTGTAATATTCCTACATATATAATTGCAAATTTAATTTTAACTTCCAAATTAAAAAAATTGATGAAAGCCAATATTTATACTTTTGATATTTTACCCAGAGATCAAAATATGGAAAAAATAATGTCAGAATTTAATTCAAAACATCTTGAAATAAATTTAAATTCAAATCAAAAAAAAAAATTATCTACTTTTTTTAAAAAATTTTTTCTTAAATTAAAGAATAAGAAAGATTTATATAATTTAAAAATAAATGACATTAAAATTGGTGTAGATATTTACGAAACTATTTTAAAAAATAGAAATCCAACTGTAACATTTGGAACAATTGAAATGTATTTATACTTATATAGAGCTTTAAAGTATTATATATTTTTTTATGACTTATTTAAAAATAAAGAAATTGTAGCTTTATGTTTAAGCGATAATATCTTTATAAATACTGGTTTAGTTACAAAATTAGCATATAAATTTTCCGTTCCAGTATTTCATGCTAATGAAAGAGAAATAAATAGGACTGAAAAAAATTTTCAACTTCACAATAGATTTAAAAGATACAAACTTTATTTTAAAAATTTATCAAAGCCAGAGAGAAAAAAAGCAATACTTAACTCGAAAAAATTAATTAATTACCGTTTATCAGGTAAAACTAAGGTTAAAATGTTTTATCAAGAAAAAAGCGCTTTTACGAATAAAATTATAAGTAGACAATTAAAAAATACAAAAAAAACAAAAATTATTATAACAACACACTGTTTTTATGACAATCCAAGTGCTTATGGAGGTCTTCTTTTCAAAGATTTTTATGAATGGCTAATTTTTGTTGGACAACAGACAAATAAATTAGATTATGAATTTTATATTAAACCCCATAGAGATTATCTGCCCGGAACATTAGAAACTCTAAAAAAAATAGAAAGTGAGTTTTCACAATTTAATTTAATAGACTCCGAAACATCTTTTCATCAATTAAAAAATGAGGGTGCTAAAATAATTTTAACAGGCTATGGGTCTGTAGGGCACGAACTTCCTTTATTGGGTTTTTTGGTAATAAATGCCGGTTATAATCCTCATCAAAATTATTCTTTTTGTATTCATCCAAAAAATCTTAAAGATTACAAGAGGATATTAAAAAATTTAGAAAAATTCAAAAAACCTACTAAAATAAATGATATTTATAAATTTTTTTATGTTCATTATACGCTTAATCATGAAGATAAATTTCTTTTTGATTCTACAGAAAAGTATATGAAATCTGTTAATTATAAACTTAAAAGTTTGGATTGTTATAATTATTTCCTAAAAGATTCTAAATCTATTTTGAAACGATACTCAAATAAAATTGAAGAAAGTCTAAAAAGTAATAGATGTTTTTCTATGGAGAAAAATTTAAATAATTCTTTACAACAAAAATTAAAAAAAACAAACCTCTCATCATTATATAAATAATAAATGTCATTCGAAACACTAATATTGTTAATAATATTTAATAGACCAGATAAGACGAAATTATTATTTGAAAAACTATTCTTCATTTTTAGAAAAAATTTTAAATAATCTATGAAAAATAAAAAAGCTGCATTTTTAGATAGGGACGGGGTTTTAAATTATGACACTGGCTATGTATACAAAATCAAAGATTTTATATGGAAAAAAAAAGCTAAAGAGGCAATAAAATTTTTAAATAAGCAAAATTATTTAGTCATAGTTGTATCAAATCAGTCAGGTATAGGCAGAGAATATTATAACGAAAAAGATTTGTTAAAGTTAAATAATTGGATTCAAAAAGATTTAAAAAAAATTGGTGCACGTATTAGTGCTTTTTATTTCGCTCCTTATTACAAATTTTCAAAAAAAAAAAAATATAGAAAAGGCGAAGAAATGAGAAAACCTAATAAGGGCATGATTACTAAGGCTTTAAAAAAATGGAAAATTAATAAGAAAAAATCTTTTATAATTGGCGATTCTAATGTAGATAAAAATTTAGCAAGAAATACAAAAATTAGATTTTGTAAAGTTAGTAATAGATCTAATCTTTTAAATGTTGTAAGAAAACTTTCAAAGAATATTTTATAATGAAATTTAATAGACCCTGGCTTATTGCAGAAATTTCTGCAAATCACTGTGGAAGTGTAAAAATTGCAAAGCAATTAATTAAATGTGCCAAGAAAAATGGTGCGGACGCAGTAAAATTGCAAACTTATTCTCCAAATACAATGACTCTAAATTCAAAAAAAAAATATTTTAAAATAAAAAGTGGTTTGTGGAAAAATTATACTTTGTGGGATCTATATAATAAAGCTCAAACGCCACTTCACTGGCATAAAGAATTATTTGATTATGCTAAAAAAATTGGAATTACGATATTTAGTACTCCATTTGACGAAACAGCAGTTGAATTTTTAGAAAAACTAAACTGTCCCATATATAAAGTTGCATCATTCGAAATGACAGATATTCCTTTAATAAAAAAAATAGCATCAACAAAAAAACCAATGATTATTTCGACAGGATTAGCATCTATGGAGGAAATTGAGAGTACTTTTAAAACAGCAAAAAAAAATGGATGTAAGGATATAATGTTGCTATACTGTGTTAGTAATTATCCTTCAAGGATTAGTGATTTTAATTTGAATAACATTCAGATACTTAAAAAGAAATTTAATTGTGTAGTTGGTTTTTCGGATCATTCAACTGATAATAGAGTCTCATTCGGAGCAATAACTGCTGGTGCAGAAATAGTAGAAAAACATATTGCTCTTGAAGGTCAAAAAAAAGGTTTTGATATAAAATTTTCTTTAAAAGGAAAACAAATTAGGAAATTTAGAGAAAATATTGATTTAGCATATAGTCTATGTGGAAAAAATTTTTTTTTCAGAAATAAATCTGAAAATAAAAGTAAAGTTTTTAGAAGATCAATATTTTCAACAAAAAATATAAAAAAAGGTGAAAAATTTACTTTAAACAATATTAAAAGAATAAGACCTGGAATAGGTTTGCCAAGTTCATTTTACGAAAATATTTTAGGAAAAAAATCACCTTATAATATTAATAAAGAAGAGCCGTTAAAAAAAAATTTAATAAAATTGCTTAAAATCAAATAATTTTTATGACAAAAGTTTTAAATGAAGTTAACAAAGTTTATAAAAAAGAAAATCCATCTGCTTATATTAAGCTTACAAGAAAAAATATTTTAAATTTAAAAAAAAGTAGAGAAAAACTTCTTCTAAATCTTAAATTCCCAAAAAAAATGTTTATTAATTCAAATCTTCTAGACTTAGGAAGTGGATCGGGAATTTATAGCTTAATATATAATTTATTTGGCTCCAACTGTACATTGGTTGAGTATGAAAAGAGTTTTGTATCTAAGTCAAAAAAACTATTTAAAAAATTTTCAAAAAATAAATTTTTAATTGTTAATAGTGATATATTTAAATTTAAAAAATTGAAAAAGTACGATATCGTGATTTTTAATGGAGTTGGTCATCATACCCATGATCCTGATAAAGCTCTAAATATTGCATGCAGATATGTTCAGCGCGGAGGTTTTATTATTTATGGTATAGGAAATAAGTCTGGTTTTTTTCAAAGAGCAATTCAGAGACTAATTTTATTTAATATATCAAAAAATGATACGGATATTGTAAAATATTCGAAGCTTTTTTTTAAACAACATCTAAATA
>MDTD01089619.1_pt1 | contig 15249 bp, 10 predicted proteins | sample 811221 | NCBI WGS metagenome assembly MDTD01 (sample SAMN05326646, study PRJNA326480) | marine metagenome | isolation source: seawater | place: Pacific Ocean: South West | collected 2011
AAGGGCCATACCGACATTGTCAATGCACTCCTCGAAAAAAATGCTGATCCTAACCTCCAAAATCAATATGGTAGTACAGCTCTGACCTGGGCCGCTCACAAACTCCACTCAAATATTGTGAGAACTTTGTTAGCACATCAAGCAGATCCTGATATGAGAGATTTTAATGGCAATACAGCTTTGATGTGGGCTATAAGAAAGGAGCATCGCCCTACCGCAAAGGCTTTGTTGAATCAAGGTGCAGATCCCATGATTAGAGATTGTGAAGGAAACAGCCCATGGAGTGAGAGCAATCGTTTAATAAATTCTCAAATCAGACAGTGGTTTAGAGAAGAGTTAAGGCAAGCAAAAACCTTTCAATATATTCTTTCTGGCGGTAAAAAAGACTCTGTTTCTCATCATTATCGAGCTGAAAATCAGACACTACTGAGTTTTTTTGAAACGATCTCTGGATCTGATTTTGAACGTGTCAAAAACTGTCACTTAGGTATCACGAATAATACATTTATAACGCTTCTTGGCGCCCTGTGTTCCTTGTTTGCTGGCTTATTGCTGGCAAAGATATTTTATGCGCCTCTCTTGATTGCAACTATCTTGATTGCAATGTGGATTTCAGGTATTAGGTTATACACTCTAATCATAGGCCCTTATCCTCCATTCAACCCAATAGATTCGAGCACAATCGATGACTATCTCACAAGCAATCGAATCGATCTTCACTTGGCCTTTCATTCAAAGTTTCATGGTATGATCTTATTGATTCATCAGGTTGACTCTGATGGTCAACCCAAACAACTTGCAGCGATTCAATGGGATCAACTAGATTTGAATCTACGCAGAAATTTACAGACTTATTTTGCTCATAAATATATTGACCTCAACTTTGAAGATGGCAGACTACACCCTAATCTAAAACAGGGTAATTCAGCTTCATCTGATCACTTATTAGCCCAAAACCTCTTAGCCCACTTAGCAACCAGAAACCGAGCTCAACTTGAGACATTTTTCAATCAACATTCAAATCGGACCAAAGAATATGGCTTTGATCATCTGTCGAATTCATCTGAAAACACAATGGTCGAACACGCGACTCATGATCCCTGTAAACAAGCCAATGGAATCGACCCCACATTACAACAGGACTCTGAAATGCCTCAGCCCCAAAAGCCTTCACCTATCAATCTGGAAGAAGCGCTCCCGTTTGTGACGCCTCATTTGGATGCTCAAGCTCTAGGAAGAATGGCACAAACAGATCGAACCATCAACAAGATGATCACATCCATAGCTCCCCCCATTGCACCACCCAGACCTACATCGTCAGCACCCGATCAGTCAAATCAGACCCTAGCTGTTTGATGCGGCTCATCTTCGACATTGAAGCATCACGTTTTTTAAGCATGATGATTGATTCTATTGTATTTCCTGATCTTTCTAACTTAACGTTTAATTAAAGTGGCTCTGATCGATTGGATTGATTGGCCTAACTGCCTGATGCCTCCTCAAATCCCAATACATTCACTGAATTCAAACCCATGAAGAGTGACTAGCCTCTTCAATCATGTGAATCGATGCTTAATGATCTAGATAGCGCTGGATGAGCTCAACCATTGAAGTTTTGGGATGCGCCCTTAATTGTTCTCTCAATTGTCTGAGCTGATGCTTCATCTCTTGATAATCGGCAGGGTGCTCAAGTAATGTTTGAATGGCCTTAGCTAATTGATCAGATGTTGCCGATTTTTGAAGATATTCTGGCACAATTGATTGACCTGCCAAAATATTTGGCAAACTGATATATGGAGTGATTAATATTCTTTGAGCCAACCATGCATTCAATCGTGAGGTTTGATAAGTCACAACCATCGGGGTTCCAATCATTGCAGCTTCTAGGGTTGCAGTCCCAGAGGCCACCAAAGCAACATCAGCTGCCTGTAAGGCTGCTCGAGCATTTGAGGTGATCATCAACTGAGGGTGTGATTGAACCTGTTGATCTGATAACTGGGGGTGTTGTGCTAAAATAAAGCGAATATTTGAATGCCATTGAACTAATCGCAATAAGGTCGCATGCATCAACGGATATAAACGTGTCCATTCACTTAAACGACTACCGGGTAATAAAGCAATGGTATACGCCCCTTCAACAGATTGAAGGGCTTGAAGCTCATCATGTGAATCGCCAATTTCAGCTAAAGGATTTCCAACATAGTCCACACAACACCCTTGTTGTGAAAAAAAATCGACTTCAAAGGGAAAAATAACAGCTAAATGATCGACATCACGTTTGATTGATTGAATCCGTTTGGGGCGTGAAGCCCATACTTTAGGCGCAATATAGTAAATGACTGGGATTTTAAGTCCATGCGCATATCGAGCAAAGTGCAGATTAAATCCTGGATAGTCGATTAAAATGACAATATCAGGTCGAACCGTATATAACGTGTAAAGCAGTCGAAACCATAATTGAAATAATTGAGGCAAGCGCATGACAATATCTAAAAAACCCATGATTGAGAGATGACGAATGTGCATCACACATTCAAGTCCTGCTGCTTGCATGCGATCTCCACCACAGCCAATACAGTTTAATTGAGGATTAGCCTGTTTAAGCTGCTGAATTAATTGAGCACCATGCAAATCTCCAGAGGGTTCCCCTGCAAGTATTAGGCAAGTATAAGGCTTTTGATGCGTCATGATCGATTCAATTGTCTCAATAATGGTGTTAAAAAAAACTCTAACAAACTTTAGAAAAGAAACAAAGGTTCAATTATCCTTTGAATACGCTCTTAATTGATTGGGCAACAGATTTAAACCTGCGCCTCCATTGATGAAATTGTGCAGTGATCCAACGATTATTAAAAACCCAATATTGCCGAATACGGGTATAATGTGATAAATGCTCAGCACGGACTGTTGATAACGCTCCGAATTGAGCCCAAGCTTTATAGACACCCGACATATCAATGCCTTCTAAGCACTTACGCAATGTTTGAGGATAATAACGGGTGCTTAAACTAGATTGAAAATCAATCACATACGGCTGACCTTCTTCACCTCTTAAGATATTACTGAGATTGCGCAAGTCTAAATGTACACGTCCTCTTTGATGTATGGCGTGAGTTAATTGTTCAAGCTGTTCAAAAAAACAATCAGGCAACTGTTCCCCCATTTCACGACATCGCCATAAAGTATACCCTTTGATAAAAGGGTACCTTAAGGTATAAGGCCCTAAACGTGTCACAGCTTGAATCCCTTTTAAATCGCGTAGCTGCATTAACGCTCGATATTCAATACCCATATTAAAGCGCCCAAATGTCATCCGAACGACAGCAGGCGAGTGACTGAAATCTTTAACCACAAAAGATTGCTGTGTCTTAGGCTCATGATATTGATAGACATAAGCATTCGCACAATGCCCTTTCTTTAAAATGACAAGGTCATCCGCTTGTATTGAATGCTTTGAGGGATGTTCGTATATCATTGAGATCAAACGGTTTAGATGCATTGTATGAATGCTCATATTTTAAATTAAAATCTTAGCAAAAAAAAATATTAAAGGCATCCGTATTTTAAATGAGAATGATGTTAAACATCTTAAAGCATGATCATTTCAAGGGGCTAAGCTGGATTTAAAAGAGTAACTTAGGCTTAAATAGATCATACGGTTGAAACGTTTCATGAATCAATCTACAGGATGATCGGTTTTAACTCATGCTTTAAAATCTTTCAAGATTCGTTCATCAGTTTATTGCGACGGACCTTCTGTGTGAGTCAATTCAGGGTTTAGATTTGAATCTCGTGATGCGGGTTCTTTTCTTGAGTTGTTTTGTTGAAGTGCGCATGCTGCAACACCTTCGAACATACTTCTTTCTTCACTCGAGTTTAATGATGCTGAATGCGATCTTTCTTCAATCAGATCACTACGCCAATATGTTTTCACTGACATCACTCCAGTCATTATCATGACACATAATCCACCGAATAACACTGCAGTCATGACGGGTTGGCTGATTGTCACCGCATGCAGTACACTTGGGATCAAAACCCAATGAGCAGCTGCCTCTATGATCAATCTAGCTATATTGAGTCCACACGCAGCAAATACTCCTGGGATCATGACTAAAAGAACCTTTATAAGTGTCATAGGCTTTAGACTACCTATCAACTGAGCTATCTTTTTGATAACAAAACAAACACCACCGATAATATCAAACACTAAATCTAAGGTCCTCGATATTAAATTGGATATATTTGAATTCAATAGGGTGCCTAATGCTCCCAGCCCTGATAACAAGACACCTGCACCTAAAAACCCTAACAGTCCTGAAATCAAATAATCAGGGATATTAACACCTATAACATTGACGGTATTTAAAGACAGTTTGATCCATAATGACAATGCCCAATATGGAGATATAGCAGCGATCCCACCTGCAGCTAAACCGATGATCAAACTGATTGTAACGATTAATTTAAGTCCTTTGTGTGCCCCGTTTCTTTGATGCCATGGCTGATTCATCCAAACCTGATGATCATTTCTTGGATCTATTGTAGGATCGATCATCTCAGGCCGGTATGCAGTCTCTTGACCGTCTGCTCTAGGCAAACACCCCTCATTCGGGGGAACTTCAGAGATTGAATCTATTTTGACCCTACGATTGAGTGTTAAATGGCTGCGACTCGACTGGAGGCCTTCAATAAGCGTCTGTGTGTTGTGTATCAATTTTAATTCGTCTAGATCGGCTTCATCGTTTTTTTGTAGCCCCAAAAACCTTAATACGACCGTGGACACTGCTGCAACACCACCTTCAGAGGTTTGTGAACCTCCAAAATATCGAGTATTCCCGATCCATGACAGTGGATCAGCTGCAGTTGAATGCACCAACAATGCCTGATCCATCACGTAATCTGGAAATAAACTTGAGGGCTTTGATAACATTCCAAGATTATCCTGACCCGTTGCATGCCACGCTAATGTTCTTATTTGAATTCCTGTGTCCTGAATACTACGAGGATCTGATGCTGAATCACTGGCTAAAGCAATACCTTTCAAATGATTGAGCTCATCTTGATGTTCCACAATAATCTCTTGAAGGCATTCTTGAAAGACCTCGTTGACGATCCAACGATACTGCCCAGCAAATTCATTTGATCCTAACTTGGGCAGCGTATAGATAAACCCATGAGTTGAATCTGATTTAGATTGAGCTAGACGCAACCCGGGTAAAATACGATCAGCCCATTGAGCTTTAAGCCATTCTTTTGAATCCTTATATTGCGTTTTTTCAGCCTCTGATTCTGGGGGTTTATTGAGTTGATATAACGCAAAGTCTGGAGCATCTGCAGCAGCACCACTGAGCAACAGTCCATTTGAACCTAAAAATAAAATATTTTGGGTTTTAGAAGATTCATCATGATTAAATCTTGAAATATATTCCCCCATTGCTGCTTCACGTGCATGATTAGCTCCCTGACCATTAACCACTGTGTCCTGATCAGGATGACCTGCAAACGTAGTCCCGCTATACGCGGTTACATCTTGAACGTAAGGTGTCATACGGCCCAGCAATTGAAACTCCGTTTGATTCCAAAGAGGCGCTTGATTTGGTTTTGGGAAATGATCTTCTTTACCCGCATACAATAATGTATTTTTTGTTTTTAATAAGGCATCGATCAAATCATATTCTGTAATCTCATGAAGATCACTTGCTTTAAGCACATAAGCTAAGCGCCGCCCCATGTGTTGAGGTTGTGTTCGAATCAATTTCAAATAATTCTCAAATGCTGTGAAAGCCTCACGGGACATCACAATATTGACCATGATCTCGGGGTTAAAAGGTCTCATCATTTCACTTTAAAAAAATATTGAATACTTCATTATCGTCGATCAAGATTAAGGTTTTATGAAAATCCATCACCGAATGATGCAATCGAAGATATCATGGATCGATCCAACGTTGAATGCATCAAGACCTATCGAGGACTTTCATTATCTATTGACAGATTCATGTATTGAATGTGACAATCCCACCACGCAGCTGTTCAAGGATTGTTCGACCATGCGTACTCAAATTCGTATCGTCTGCATGATACTCTGTACACTCGTGACCGCTTGTAGTACAGCCTGGGTCTGGAATAGCCCCTATCCAAAAGAGTGGTTCAATCGTGCTATTTACTTTTCTGCTTTTTCAACACCTCCTAAAACCTTAGACACTGCACGAGCTTATGCATCAGATAGTTTTGTCTTTTTAACACAAATTGTCGAACCTCCTTTGCAATATGATTATTTTCAACCCACTCAATCACTCAAACCTTTAGCGGCTCAAACACTGCCTCAGATTCAATACTTGGATGCTCAGCATCACCCCATTCCTGCTTCAAGCCCTTTAAATAAAATTGCATATACTGTTTATGATATTCATCTACGCCCTGACTTATATTATGCCCCACACCCTGGTCTGGCTTATACCGATGAAGGACAATTAAGGTATCGCCCCCTCAAAAACACATCCATTCTCACTCCGCTGACAGCATGGCCCCACTTAGGGACTCGACAGGCCACCGCGGAAGATTTTGTATATCAAATTAAACGATTGGGGAGTCCTAAAACCCTTTCACCTATTTTCAGCATGATGGCCACTCATCTTGATGGCTTTGAAGCTTACACACGTGCTGTTCAACATTGGACTCAAACTCACCCAAACACACTCAAGCCTGATCACTTTTTAGACTTAAGACCTTTTAATATTTCAGGCCTTAAAGTACACTCAAATACACATTATACCCTTCAACTCAAAGGGCATTACCCTCAATTTATCTATTGGTTGACATTGCCTTTTTTCAGTCCAACGCCATGGGAAGTCGATGCTTTCTATGCTCAAAAAGGATTGACTGAGCATCACTTAGATTGGAATTGGCAACCCATTGGCACCGGACCTTATCAGTTAACCCTCAACAACCCTAACCGATTGATGAAACTTGAAAAAAACCCTCATTTTCATGTCGAGCACTTTCCAAATCCGCCTCCAACTCTACCCAACGCAGCGGCCTTTAAACCTTATGTTGGACAACGTTTGCCTTTGATTGATACCGTAATCTTCACCCTTGAAAAAGAAACCATTCCACGTTGGCATAAATTCCTACAAGGCTATTATGACCGTTCCGGGATCAGTGCTGATAGTTTTGATAGCGCTATCACATTAACCCCACAAGGGCAACCGATTCTCACTCCAGCTTTAAAAAAACAACACTTAACCCTTAATACTTCAGTGAATCCTGACATTTATTATTTAGGTTTCAATATGCTTGACCCCGTGGTCGGTGGTACAAGCTTACGTGCAAAGCGATTACGTCAAGCCATCTCGATGGCCATTGATTATCAAGCCTATATCCAGTTATTCATGAATGGCCGAGGGCATGTTGCTCAAGGGCCCATTCCACCCACCTTATGGGGCTCACATCCTGGGGCTCAAGGCATTAATCCCCTGATTTATGCTTGGGTGAATGGACAAGCGGTACAGCACCCCATTGAAGCTGCACAACAACGATTGACTGAAGCAGGCTATCCGGGTGGTATTGACCCAAAAACTCAGCGACCTTTAATCTTAAATTATGATGTCGCCACATCTGGGCAACCTGATGATAAAGCTCGCCTGGCTTGGATGCGTGCTCAATTTAAACGCCTAGGGATTGTCCTTCAAATTCGAGGGACGCATTATAACCGCTTTCAACAAAAAGCTCGCCAAGGACAATTGCAATTATTCAATTGGGGCTGGTCTGCAGATTACCCTGATCCTGAAAATTTCTTAGCTTTGCTTTATGGCCCTAATGGTCAAGTCCATCATCATGGCACCAATACTGCAAACTATCATAATCCTCATTATGACCGTTTATTTGAGCAGATGCGTAACATGCCCAACACTCCCAAACGTCAAGCCATCATTGATGCCATGGTTCAGATCGTGCGTAATGATGCCCCTTGGCTCTTTGGCTTACATTCAAAAACCTTTACGCTCTCACATGCATGGCTCTCCCCCACCCTGCTGCATACTTTTGGGGGCGGCGCTTTAAAATATACTGCGTTAAATGTCCGTCAACGTCATAACGCCATTGCACAGTGGAACCGCCCTCATTATTCAACCGCACTCGGATTAACTGCAGGGCTTATATTGGCCATGGGTTGTGCCGCCTTAAATATTATTCAAAGGCAACGTCGCGCAGCCACTTCATCCATTTCACCTTAGGAATTTCTACTATGTTATGGTATCTCATTCGCAGAATCTTATACGCTTTACCTATTTTACTACTGGTTAATATATTAACGTTCACACTCTTTTTTGTTGTCAATACCCCTGATGATATGGCCCGTATGCAATTAGGGGAAAAACATTCAACCCCTGAAGCCATTGAACGTTGGAAAACGGCTCATCAGTATCATTTACCTTATGCTTATAATGCAGATGCCTCGGGTCTACACCGTTACACTCAAACTTTATTTTTTCAAAAAACCCTACAATTGTTTACTTTTGACTTTGGCCAATCCCTGAATGGACGCACCATTACACAAGATTTACGTGAACGCATGGGCCCTTCTTTAGCTTTAGCCATTCCAACCTTACTCTTTGGGGTGCTCACAAATATTGTATTTGCTTTAATTTTAATGAGTTTTAGAGGCTCTACTTTCGGAAAGATCACTACACAATTGTGTATTATTCTCATGTCAATCTCTACTTTATTCTATATCATCGGAGGGCAATATTGGTTAGCAAAGCGTGCTAATCTTTTTCCCATCTCAGGTTGGCAAACAGGATGGCATGCGTTAAATTTTATTATTTTACCGGTGTGCGTGAGTGTTCTCAGTGGTTTAGGCGCGGGGAGCCGCTGGTATCGTGCTATCTTTGAAGAGGAATGGGGGAAACCGTATGTTCGAACCGCTCAAGCCAAAGGGCTCAATGAATGGCAATGCCTATTTAGACATGTCGTCCCAAATGGATTCATTCCGATTGCAACAGGCATTGTGGCTTTGCTGCCTCTTTTATTTATGGGCAGTCTATTGATTGAATCATTTTTTGGTATTCCCGGATTAGGCAGCTATACGATTGATGCGATTCAACTTCAAGATTTTGAAATTGTACGAGTCATGGTGTTTATTGGAACACTTTTATATTTATTAGGATTGACCTTAACGGATATTGTTTATACCTGGCTTGATCCAAGAATTCAATTACATTGAAGGAGCACCCCTTGGGATCTTTATATTTATTACCCACTGATTATTGTTGGTTTGGATTATTGCTGTTAGCACTGTTTTATAGCTTCTGGGCACGCCATCAACATCTCCATCGAACTGCTTGGACTCATGTTATTAGCCATCGCTTAACCTTGATTGCTTTAATCTTGCTAGGTTGTATGGCTCTGATCACAACATTAGACTCTATTCATTTCATGGGCACAAAGCCTCCTTTAACCGGTCAAATTTATAGCCTCATCGATCAAAGCCTATATACATTAACCTCTCCTGAAACAACGTATTCTCAACCATTTGCAACCCATCTCTTTCAGACCTCCACCCTGTCTCAATCGCTTTCATCAAATACGTTAAAACATATTGCACCGTTTCAAAATACAGGTGATGTGCTTAAAGCGCTCTATACAATTTTAGGATTAACAGGCCTGGTCATGGCGGTATTATCGGGCTTCATTGGTTTTTGGAAGTATCGTTCAACGGATGCTGATCTCAACATCTTTCTTAAAATATGGCGTATGCCGATCATGCCTCTATTGACTCTTTTCTTCTTGCTGATCATCAGTAGCCTAGTGCTGTCCCAGCATTATCATATTTTGGGAACTGATCAAGTTGGCCACGATGTTTTTTATCAATGCATTAAAAGCATTCGAACCGGATTGCTCATTGGCAGTCTCACGACCTGCTTTATTTTGCCTTGTGCATTAATCTTGGGTTTATCTGCAGGTTTCTTTGGAGGTTTAATTGATGACTTGATTCAATTGATCTATACAACGCTCAGTGCTATTCCTGGGGTCTTATTGATTTCAACAGCGGTACTCACTCTACAAGTGCTCATGAGCACACATGCTGATCGATTTGCCTCAATGGTTGAGCGTGCTGATATACGATTATTGGCACTGTGTTTTATTTTAGGCATCACCGGCTGGACCCCATTAGCACGGTTATTACGTGCAGAAGCACTAAAGTTAAGAGAAATGGCTTATATTGATGCAGCATGGCTGATGGGGCTTAAACGCATACAGATCATTTTTAAACACATCGTTCCGAATGTGATGCATTTAGTCTTAATGACAATGATTTTAGATTTTAGTGGTTTAGTGCTTGCTGAAGCGGTCTTATCTTATGTTGGGGTAGGGGTTGATCCCACCACATACAGTTGGGGCAATATGATTAATGCGGCTCGATTAGAATTGGCACGCAGCCCCGTCGTTTGGTGGCCACTATCAAGCGCTTTTTTCTTTATGTTATTGTTGGTCTGGTCTGCAAATAGTGTTGCTGACCGTTTACGGTTAAGCCTTAATCCCTACTCAACTGATTAATCAATGCTCATCACAATTGGAATTGATTGTCTTTAAAATAGACCTACAACCGTATTCTATAGTCTTTTCGCTATACACGATGTCTTTATCATTTGATTGATCCGATTCAGCTTTGACGATGATCTTTAAGGTGTTTTTAATCAATACTGAAAGTTTGAACGTTCAATAGGCTCCATGATGCCGTCTCACACGATGTGCTGCACTGTTCAAGACAATGCCCCTCTCAATCAAACGCTAGATGCCTTCAATGGGATGGTGATATCTTCACCCTCATGCGATCATCATCGCTAAAAATATAATCTGCTCCTTCCCCGCAAAATCTTTGGATGTTCAGTTCCATGATTGAATATTTAGCGATGCGGACACACTTTGCTCCACCAAAACCTTGTATTCAACATGCTCAAACCTTTTTCATACTTGTTGCTCAGCGATCAGCCCTTCATCAAACAGATCAAAGGGTTGATAACACCTTTGATCTCCTCCCTATTTAATCTTATTTAAAAAATAGGGCTTCAATCCTGACACCATTCAACCCATGAACATCTAAACTTTAAGAATTTACCTGCTTGATTGAATCATCCCTCCACAGACCCTCAATAGCAGACTATCTAGTTCACGCTGACCCGACATCTTTCTGTCTAATCTCTGATCTATTCAGCATGGCTGCAAAGCCTATACGTTCATTGAGTGGTTGACGAGCCCTGATCTCTGATGTGCTCATTGCTTGAAGATACAGGCTATGCTAGCATGATTTTGTTTCAATTAAATTGAGGATGTCTATGCTTCGTAGTGTATTATATAGTAAGTGTCATCGTGCTACAGTCACTGCCGCTGATTTAAACTATGAAGGCTCATTAAGCTTAGATCCTGTCTTAATGGCCGCGTGTGGCTGGGCACCACACGAGCATATTCATGTTGTGAATATCAATAATGGGCATCGATTTGAAACGTATTTAATTGAAGCCCCTACCTCAGGCACTGGCACTGTTCAAATCAATGGTGCTGCTGCACGATTGTGTCAAGTGGGTGATTTAGTTATTATTTTAAGTTATTGTCAACTTGAAACTCATTTGATCAACACATGGGCGCCTAACATCGTGTGTGTCAATGTGCAGAATCAAGTGATCACCAGCCCCTCTCACCCCAAAGAACCCATAAGGGCTTGATACACATGACATCAATGGCTCATTCACGTATTTTGACTGTGATATTGTTGAATCAAACATCCAGTGCTCACATGATCTATATTGACTGAAAACTTGACAAATTTATTTATTTTCATAGAATAATGAATGTGCTGGCGTAGCTCAGTTGGTAGAGCAACTGATTTGTAATCAGTCGGTCGTGGGTTCGAATCCTATCGCCAGCTCCAGTGAGTGTGAACTTTGTTTCCAATCAAAATGCTCCCCATGTTGTCCTTATGCAATCGATTGTGTTACCTATTAGCCTATTCGCTCTGATGTCAATGCCTATTGATGCGGATCACTGTCACCCTCCTATTGAACAACAACAAGCACAGTATATTGTAGGCTATGGCAGCCTCATGGCTTCCTCTTCTAAACACAGTACAATTCAATCTGCAGGCCCAAGCCTTCCCGTACATATTCAAGGATTTAAACGTGGATGGATCTCTCCAGGGAACTTGCCTGGCTTTAAAATCACATTTCTTGGTGTTGTTCGAGCCCCTCAAGATGACTTTAATGCCGTGATCTTTAAATTACCTCGTCAACCTGAGGCCATACATGCCTATGATCAAAGGGAGCGCAGCTATTGTCGTCATGCCCTTCAACCAGAAGAGATTCAATCACTTACTTCACAGGCACTCCCTCCAGGTCAGTGGTGGATTTATCTCTCAAAGAAAAAGATCCTTCAAAAACCCAGTCAACGTTACCCCATCGTTCAATCTTATGTTGATTTATTTTTAAAGGGTTGTCTTGAACAGGCTAAACGCCATCATTTAAAACACTTTGCACAGACCTGTATTCAAACAACTCATTATTGGTCTAACCATTGGGTTAATGACCGAATTTATCCTCGTAGGCCTTTTATTCATGAACCTCATGCTGTTACCATTGATCACTTATTAAAACAATTTGTGCCTCAACCGTTTAAACACATTCGCATTGAATAGATGCACGTTACTGCTGAGCGATCATCATTTTGATGCTCACCGGTCCCAGTTTTCATTGGATGTTAAAGAAGTGTTAGGTCTGATGTTTGGATCAATGGCCTGACTTGCTTGAATGAGATTTCATTCAAGCAACACCGTCTGATCAATCTCAACATTCTGTAACCCTTGTGTCGAACCCTCCGCTGCGATGGAACCTCCCATCGAGCGATTTGACTGCTGAGCGGCTTGAGGCCCTTTGTATCGATACATCGACTGATTAATTTCATCTTTGATCACACATCCATCAAAACGCTAACAAGTATAGTACTTTTAACTCATCTTAATCTATGCTGCATTCAACATGTTGTTATTATATTAAGGGTTTGAGGCATTTTATTGAACATCAGGTCATCATCCGTTCCATACGCTTCAAACAGATCATCCTTCATTCAATTCAAGCGTAATCATCACGATCATAGCATCAGCGACCCACGCTGATGCCTGTGTTGGTTGCCTTCTGCTATGAAAGATCACCCATTTTAATCGAGACTCAACGGCATTTTCAGTCAACGACATCTAAACCCTCAAAGGGGATTGATTGATCATGATCGTCCATGCGTAGAGACATATTCTTATTCAGGATGATCTTGATGCCATCTATTTAATCTGATCTCCATGAGATCATTCGCGGATACACAAAGGTCTTCTTGCTTCATCATCCTCTATCTTAAAGTGTATTTTGCTGCTGACTTAAAGGAACCTTTTTAAGAGAAGCATGTGGCCATATTCTCCATAAGATGGCCTTAGGGCCAAAGCCTTCTTTCAAAGCGGCGGTAATATGCAAACTCAAACACCCTAAACACAACCAACCTAACCATACATGCGTCGTATATGCCGCACTGGCTAAAGCTTTCGAAGGTTCAATCGGCAAATTCATCGTCACCCATCCAAACCAAATAGGTGTGTGCTGAGCAGCAACTGACATGATCCAGCCCGATGCAGGAAATATAATCCCCAGCCCATATAAGATCAAATGCACACTGCGAGCGGCATAGTGTTGCCATTTGGGCAGATGGACTGGTAATGCTGGCCAAGGGTTCCATATCCGCCAACCCACACGGATGAGCATCAAACATAATATCGTTAGACCCAAGGATTTATGGAAGTCCTTTAAAGAGATTTTGAAAGTTGATTTAGGTAAAAAATCAAAAGTATAACCTGATATCAACATCACAATAATCATTAAGGCAATCACGCCATGTAATACCTGTGTCACCCTACCGTAAGTTAACTTCTGATCGCGCATCATCCTATACTTTCCCTTGAGTTAAAGAATTATTTAAAGACTTTAACTCAGGATGATACATGAATCATCCATATATACAATAAATCATTCGCGATTTAATCAACCACCACGATCTGTGTTAAGTGAATGTACATCCCCCCTATCCAGATTGAAACAGCTCGCCCTTAAAGAGACTCCATACGATATAACCATCATCAAAAACCACTATCTAGATTGGGAAAAAAAGGCCGTTAAGTTGTTCTATCTGAAGATTCAATCAACCCAACTTAGAACCTATACCCTCTCTGATCGAGAAAACCTTAAGTGGCTAGCCATATTCTGATCGAGCCACTTCAATATTTTGACACAACATTTAAAACGAATCATTGCAGTGTCATATGTATTCACCCACAAAACATTTAAATTGAGAACAGGATTTCAACCTGATCAAATTTTAAATCTGACAAACGCTCGAAGTCAATTGACCGCCTTTCTCATACTGATCATTTAGGCGCATGACCTGCTGAATCAGGATCCCTATCAACAGAGTCATTGCTTACAGTACTGCTGGCACTTGGTTGAACTTTTTATGGATCAACAACGGCACGGGTATCGCTCAAATCACAGCTAGTAGTTGATTCCGAATGTGCCCCCCCCAAATGCGTGAGTCGTTACTTGATTTTGAACCTTTGCTTCTTCAAGATGCTTCATTCTGAATACAGGTGAATCCAAATAAAAGGATTGAGCCTTTAATGCCATCAACAGTAGCGATCAAATCACACCGTGCAGACATAAAAAAACCCCCCGATATTGATATATCGAGGGGTTTTCGGAATAAAATGCCTGGCAGTGACCTACTTTCACATGGATAACTCCATACTATCATCGGCGTTAAACGTTTTCACTTCTGAGTTCGGAATGGAATCAGGTGGTTCCCGTTCACTATGGCCGCCAGACAACTGGTGTCCCTGTTGAATCAATTAAACGATTCAAGTTCAATTGGATTCATACAGTTCGCATTCGGTTTAAAAAAGCAATAGTTGGTAGATTATTTAGGGTTACATGGTTAAGTCTCACGAGTCATTAGTACTGGTTAGCTCCATACATTACTGCACTTCCACATCCAGCCTATCAACGTTGTCGTCTTCAACGGCTCTTCAGTCTGGGTTGCCCCAGAGGTGAGATCTCATCTTGAGGGAGGCTTCCCGCTTATATGCTTTCAGCGGTTATCCCGTCCGTACATAGCTACCCGGCAATGCCACTGGCGTGACAACCGGAACACCAGAGGTACGTC
>MDTD01065633.1_pt1 | contig 15248 bp, 16 predicted proteins | sample 811221 | NCBI WGS metagenome assembly MDTD01 (sample SAMN05326646, study PRJNA326480) | marine metagenome | isolation source: seawater | place: Pacific Ocean: South West | collected 2011
CAACCGGCGTACCGGAGAGAAATTGGAGCGGGAAACGAGACTCGAACTCGCGACCCCAACCTTGGCAAGGTTGTGCTCTACCAACTGAGCTATTCCCGCTCTGTGTTCGCCCGGGGCGTTGCCCCGTCAACGGCTGCGTATTCTACGCATTCCGTTTTCGGCGTCAACACTTTTTTTACAAGTTTTTGTTTTATAGGAAGTTGTGGGCATTTTTTGCACAACCCCCCTACCGGGCGTTACCCATTGGGATCAAAGTGCGCCGCCGCTGCCCCCGCCAAAGAAGAAGGCAAGCTCATCGCAGCTGGAGTAGGTTTCGATGGCCTGGCCGTCGACCCAGATCTCCGCAGCCGGTGTCGTCTCCCAGGCGCAACTCGGCGTCCCCGTCCGATTCGATCCGGACCACGCCTTCGATCGGGCAGTCTTCGGTGTCCGGCCAGCGGATGGTCTTGTCCGTGGTGACCTCGATGTAGCCCTCAATGGCAGAGCCGATCAGCTTGCCATTGAAATCAATCTCCGTTTCCCCATCCGCCTCTCGAAGGGACTCGTCTCCCAGGGTGATGGCAATGTACTGGGAGCCGATTTGAAACTCCAGGCCGTCGATCTCGAACGTGTCGGTTTCCCCGCTCAGACTGTCCAGGGAGTCGTAGGTATTGACCGAGACCGACCCGATCGTGCCGCGCATCGCAACCGGATCCGAGGAAGCGACAATCTCGCCCTCGATGTCATAGTGCTCGGCTGCCTGTTCCTCGTAACGCTCTGCGGTGTCCACCACGATCTGCTCATCGTAGCTGAAGGTGCCGCTCAGCCGGATGTCTCCTTCACTGTCGGTCGTCACCACGCAATCGTTCAGTGTCCATTCTTCCTGATAGTGCTCACCAGTGTCGCTGTAGTGCACAGTGGCGGTACCGCCGCCATCGCAGGCGGTGGTCCCGCTCTCTCCACCGGCCTGATCGTCTGCCATGGTTCGGATCTCCCTACTGCGTTGAATATTGATCGTTGTTTATAACAACACAAAGCTAAGCATATTGCCATGACTCATATCAACCGCCGCTCTTCCGTTATCACGGCCCGACGGCGCCCCATGCTATACTCGCTCCCACTCAACGGGGTGCCCGCGAAGCGGGCTGAGACCATACCCGCGGAACCTGATCCGGATCATGCCGGCGAAGGGATTGAGTGATCACTCCAGAGTGACGGCGCCCGCGGCATGGTCCCCATTTACCAGAGGACACAGACCATGCGACTCCGCTCCCTTTTCCTTATGGCGGTCCTGGGCGCCACGGCTTTTGCCCAGGCCCGGGCCAACGAGACCCTGACGGTCTACACCCACCCTTCCTTTGCCGCCGAATGGGGTCCCGGCCCCGCCGTCAAGGCAGCGTTCGAGCAGCAGTGCGACTGTACGCTGCAGTACGTGGTACTGGATAGCGGCGGCGATATCCTCCAGCGCCTGCGACTGGAAGGCGCGTCCAGCCAGGCAGACGTGGTGCTGGGGCTGGACACCGCCACCATGGAGACGGCCCGTCAAACCGGCCTGCTGGCTCCCCACCAAGTGTCGCTGGCGGCGCTGGAGCTGCCGGTGGCCTGGCGGGACGAGCTGTTCGTGCCCTACGACTGGGGCTACTTCGCGTTCGTCTACGACACCGAACAGCTGCCAAACCCGCCCACCAGTCTGGACGAGCTGATCGGCGCGCCGGATGACCTCAAGATCATCATTCAGGATCCCAGAACCAGTACGCCCGGCCTCGGCCTTCTGCTCTGGATGCGCTCGGTCTATGGTGACCAAGCCGGAGAGAAATGGCAGGCGCTGAAGAGCAAGATCCTGACCACCACCAAGAGCTGGAGCGACGGCTACTTTTCACTGTTCATGAACGGCGAGGCGCCGATGATCCTGTCCTACTCGACGTCGCCGGCCTATCACATGGCCATCGACAAGACCGATCGATACCAGGCCGCGGCGTTCGAGGAAGGCCACTACCTGCAGGTGGAGGTGGCGGCCCTGGTGGCTTCGTCCCGGCACAAGGCCCTGGCCCGTCGTTTCCTGGCCTTCATGCTGACACCGGAGTTCCAGCGTGAGATTCCCCTCAAGAACGTCATGTATCCCGCCATCGACCTGGGCGATGAACTCCCGGACGTGTTTGACCGGCTGATTCAGCCCAGTCAAACCCTGTACCTGGACCCGGCCACCGTGGCCGAACACCGCAAGGCATGGCTGGAGGAATGGTTGGAGGCCATGAGCCGCTGATGCCCCAGGCACCGTTCCGGCATCCGGCTTGGCTGATCGGGCCGGGCTTGGCGGCCGCCGGCATCCTGCTGGTCATGACCGTGGCCGGCCTCGCCGCCTTGTTCTGGCAGGCACCGCTGCCAGCGCTGGCCGAGCTCTGGCAGCAGCCTTACCTGCGCCGGGTCCTGACGTTCACACTCTGGCAGGCGACACTGTCGACCCTGCTCAGTCTGGCGGTCGGGCTGGCCGTCGCCATGGCGCTGGCCCGCCGCGCGGTATTCCCCGGTCGCGGCCTGCTGCTGCGACTGATGGAACTGAGCTTGGTTCTGCCCACCATTGTCGCCGTCTCCGGCCTGATCGGTGTCTTTGGCCGGCAAGGCTGGCTGACCCGGCTGGCCGATGGCTGGCTGCCGGGCTGGAACCTCTATGGGCTTGGCGGCATCCTGCTGGCCCACGTGTTCTTCAACGCACCCCTGGCCGGACGCCTGCTGCTGCAGGCCCTGGAAAGCGTACCCGCGCCCCGGCGCCGCATCGCCAGTCAGCTGGGCCTGCGTGGCCGGTGGCTCTGGCTGGCCCTGGACTGGCCTGCCATCCGTCGGGTACTGCCCGGCATTACCGCCCTTGTGTTCACCCTCTGCTTCACCAGCTTCGCCATCATCATGACGCTGGGCGGAGGCCCGGCCAGCACCACCCTGGAAGTGGCCATCTACCAGTCTCTCCGGTTCGAGTTCGACTTTGGCCGAGCAGCCCTGCTCGCCGTGGTGCAACTGGCCCTCTGCGGCCTGCTCTGGCTGCTTCTGGTACGACGGGCGCCAACCCGCGGGCTGGCTCCGGATCGCCGCTTGCCGGAACCCATCCGCCGTCCGGACCAGGGCGGGCTGCGAGCTCTGCGGGACCGGGCGCTGTTGCTGGCCTTCAGCCTGTTTCTGGTCATGCCGCTGGCCGCCGTCCTGATCCGCGGCCTGCCGGGGCTGACCGGCATGTTCCTGCAGGGTGGCGCCCCGCTGGCCACGCTCTGGCACGCCACCCTGCGCAGTTTCGCCATTGCGCTTCCGGCCGGGCTGATGTCCGTCCTGGCCGCCCTGTGCCTGTTGGCCCTTGGCAACCGCGGCGGCCGCTATCTGGCCCCCCTGTCACCGCTGACCATCGCCATTCCACTGATGGTTCCCCCGATTGTCCTGGGCACCGGCCTGTTCCTGCTGCTCAGGCCCAGTCTTGGCGACGCCGCACAGGGCATGGCTCTGGTGGCCCTGATCAACGGCCTGATGGCCCTGCCCTTTGTCGCACAGCTGCTGCGCGGGCTCTTGAACAGTCTGGACGCGGCCAGCCTGCGACAGGCCGATCAGCTTGGACTGCTGGGTTGGTACCGCTGGCGCTGGCTGTACTGGCCAAAACTGAAGCAGCCTCTGGCTCTGGCCCTGGCCTACGGCATCGCCCTCTCCCTCGGCGACTTCGGGGTCATTGCGTTGTTCGGCGCCCCCCAGGAGCCGACCCTGCCCGTCCTGCTGTTCCAGCAGCTGGGCAGTTACCGCACCGAACAGGCCTCCGGCACGGCCCTCTGGCTGGGTCTGATGCTGTTGTTGGTATTCCTGAGCCTCGGCCGGCTCGGCCAGCCAAAGGCCGGCCGCCCAGCCACCACGCTTTCGACGACCAGGGTCCACCATGCTTGATGTCCGCGACCTGACGTTCCACTATCCGGGCGGCGCCCGGTGGCAATTCCAGTTTACCCTTGCTCCGGGCGAGTGCCTGGCGGTGGCGGGGCCCAGCGGTTCGGGCAAATCCACTCTGATGAATCTGTTGGCGGGCTTCCTGACACCGGATGCCGGTTCCATCCAGTGGCGGGGGCGGGAGCTGGTGGGAACGCCCCCCTGGGCGCGGCCCATGACCAGCGTGTTTCAGGAACACAATCTGTTCGAGCACCTGGACGTGACCACCAACCTCGGCTTGGGCATGGACCCCGGCCTCAGGCTGACGGCCCGGCAGCGCCAGCGGATCGCGGATGGCCTGAAAGCACTGGGGCTGGAAGGATTCGGGCAACGAATGCCCGGCGACCTGTCAGGCGGGCAGCGCCAGCGGGTCGCGGTACTGCGCGCCCTGCTCCGGGACCAGCCCATTCTGTTGCTCGACGAACCCCTGACCGGGCTCGATCCCGAGGCCCGGGCACTGTTGCGTGACTTGCTGCTGGCCCAGAAAGCCGAGGGACGGCTGCTGGTGTTGGCCAGCCACGACGCCGAGGACCGGGACGTCCTGGCCGACCGGCTACTGCCGGTCTGACGAGACCCGCTGCCCCGGGAACAGGTCGCCCCAGGCGGCTTTGAGGTAGAGCACCATCGACCACAGCGTCAGCACGGCCGCGATGTACAGCAGAGCCACAGCCACCCGGGCCCAGACGTCACCCGGAGGAAACGCCAGCAACCCGACAATCGCGGCCATCTGGGCGGTGGTCTTGATCTTGCCGATGTAGGAAACCGCGACGCTGGCGCGGCTGCCGATTTCCGCCATCCACTCCCGCAACGCGGAAATCACAATCTCCCGGCCGATGATGATGGTGGCCGGGATGGTCAGCAGCACCGCCGCGTATTCCTCGATCAGCACCGCCAGGGCCACCGCCACCATCAGTTTGTCCGCCACCGGGTCCAGAAAGGCACCGAACGGTGTGCTCTGATCCAGCTTGCGCGCGAGGTAGCCGTCCAGCCAGTCGGTGACGCCTGCCAGCGCGAAGATCGCCGCACTGACCAGGTAACGCCATTCCACCGGCAAATAAAACACCACCACGAACACGGGAATCATGACGATGCGGGAGAGCGTGAGCAGGTTGGGCAGGTTCATGGTTTTCCTATTCATCATGCAATGCCGCGTAAATCGTTTCCGCCAATGTCTTGCTGATGCCCTGGACCTTGGCGATCTCATCCACGCTGGCCTTGCGGATTTCCTGTATGCCGCCAAAGTAACGGATCAGTTCCCGGCGGCGTTTGGGACCGACGCCCTCAATCCCCTCCAGAGTGGACTGGCGCCGTTTTTTGTCCCGGCGCAACCGGTGGCCGGTAATGGCGAAGCGGTGGGACTCATCCCGGATGTGCTGGATCAGGTGCAGCGCGGGCGAATCCGCCGGAACCCGGAAGACGTCACCGGTCATCGCGTCGATCAGCTGTTCCATCCCGGCCCGGCGGGTCACCCCCTTGGCCACCCCGATCAGCGGGATGTCGGAGATCCCCAGCTCCTCGAACACTTCCCGCGCCACGTTCAGCTGTCCCTTGCCGCCATCGATGAAGACCAGGTCCGGGCGCTTGCCCTCACCCGCCACCAGTTTCCGGTAGCGGCGGCTTAGAACCTGGCGCATCGCCGCGTAGTCGTCGCCGGCCTTCACGCCATCGATATTGTAGAGCCGGTAGTCACTTTTGAGCGGGCCGCTCTCATCGAACACGACACAGGAGGCCACGGTATTCTCGCCGTGGCTGTGACTGATGTCGAAACACTCCATGCGCGAGGGCGTCTCGGCCAGATCCAGCAGGTCGCGCAGAGCCAGTAAGCGGCGACACACGGTTTCCTTGCTGGCCAGATGGGTGCGCAGGGTTTGCCGGGCATTGGTCATGGCCAACTCCAGCCAGCGCCGCCGCTCCCCGCGCACATTACCACGAATCCGGGTCTCCCGGTTAGCCGCCTCCGACAGCGCTTGGGCCAGCAGTGCCTGGCCTTCCACCGCCACCGGTACCAGGATGTCCCGGGGGATTTCCCGCCGTGTGTTGCCGCCAAAGTAATACTGCCCGAGGAACGCCCCCAGCAGCTCGCTCTCGGTCTGCTCGATGGAGAAGCGGGGAAAGTAGTCCTTGGTACCCAGAACCCGGCCGCCCCGGACAATAATCACCACCACACAGACCACCCCGGCCTCCTGAGCAATGGCAATCACGTCCGCGTCGCCGCCCTGGCTGTCGATGGCCTGCTGCTCCTGGACGTGTCGGAGATGGTTGATCTGATCCCGGTAGGTCGCCGCCTTTTCGAATTCCAGACGCCGGGCGGCCTCTTCCATGGCCGCCATCAGATCCCGGAGGATGGCGGGATTCCGCCCTTCCAGAAACATGGTGGCATGTCGGATGTCCTCCTGATACGCCTCGGGGGTGACATAACCGACACACGGCGCCGAACACCGGCGAATCTGGTATTGCAGGCAGGGCCGCGTCCTGTTTCTGAAATAGCTTTCACTACAGGACCTTACGCGGAAAACTTTTTGCAGAACATTAAGGCTTTCCTTGACGGCTCCAGAACTGGGAAACGGTCCGAACCAGGTGCCGCCGCCTTTCTTGCTGCGCCCCCGGCGGAACGTCAGCGAAGGATAGTCCTTGTGTGAGGAAAGGTAGATGTAGGGGTAGGATTTGTCGTCCCGCAACAGGATGTTGTAGGGCGGACGCAACGACTTGATCAGGTTCTGTTCCAGCAGCAGCGCCTCGGTCTCGCTGCCGGTCACCGTGACTTCGATGGCAGCGATCTTGCCGACCAGGGCCTCGGTCTTCGGCGTCAAACCGGTCTTGCGGAAATAACTGCTGACACGTTTCTTGAGGCTGCGGGCCTTGCCCACGTAGAGCACCTGGCCCTGGGCATCGTACATCCGGTAGACGCCGGGGCGCTCGGTCAGCTGTTTCAGGAAGCTTCTGGCGTCAAACTCCCCGGTGTGTCCACTGCTCGCCTCAGACCTTGTCGGCATCCAGCAACCCAACCCGTACAGCCATCAGGGCCAGTTCGACATCACTGGAGATTTCCAGTTTCTCGAAAATGCGGTAGCGGTAGCTGTTGACGGTTTTCGGGCTCAGGCAGAGCTTGTCGGAGATGTCCTGAACCTTCTGGCAGTCCACCACCATCATCGCGATCTGCATTTCCCGTTCGGACAAGCGCTCGAACAGCGACAGCTCGCTCTCGCCCCCCTTGTCGCCCGAAACCTGCTTCAGAGCCATTTTCTGGGCGATCTCCGGGCTGATGTAGCGTTGTCCGGAATGGGCCATCCGGATGGCGCGTACCATTTCCTGGATATCAGCCCCCTTGGTGATGTATGCCATGGCGCCGCTCTGCATGACCCGGGTCGGGTACGGGTCGTCGGCGCAGGCCGTCACCACGATCACCCGGATGGAATCATCGATGCGCAGAATGCGCCGCGTCGCCTCCAGGCCACCGATGCCTGGCATGCGAATATCCATGAGCACGATGTCGGGGCGGTCCCTGCGCACAAAGTCAATGGCATCCTCGCCAGACGAGACCTGACCAATGACATCAATGTCGGGGTTATCCGCCAGCATCCGGCTGATCCCGGAACGCACCAGCTCATGGTCGTCGACAACCAATACCCTGATCAAGCTTCCACCTCGCACACGACTACCAGAACAACAGCGGGATTGTACCTCACGCAGGCCGACCGAGTCCGGCGCTATTTTCCACCGGGTCGAACCAGACCACCAACTCCCCCTTCCGGACGGCCGCCAGCACCCGCGCCCGTTCCGACAGCGGGTCCTCGACGTCATTGAGGCCATGATAGCGGGTACAGTATTCCTCAACCAGCCCTTGCAGCTGATCTTCGGTCAGCAGACTGGTGTCCACCACGAATCGTTCCTGGCGTGGATCGGGCTGGGGGCTGTGGCTGGTATCGTCGGTCATTATCCCTCCGGTTTGTGGGGGATATGGTAAGACTTTGCCGGCGCCGGTAGAAGCCCCTTACTGTGACGCAGTCCGGAAGCGGGCAATGAGCTGGCGCATGGACCCCGATTCCTGGCGCAGCGCCTCGCTCACCGAGCGGGTGGTCTGGACATTATCCAGCAGGACCCGGGCACTCTCGTCCAGGGCCTGGGAACGGCGGCCGACGCGGCCGATTTCCTCACGCTGGGCAACCACCGACGACACGATATCGGCACTGTGCTCCTCCAGCACCGCAAAATAGGACTTGAGGCGGTCCAGGTGTGCTTTCAGGGCCAGCAGATGTTCCCGGTTTCGGCGGCCGGCATCCTTCATTTCGCCAAGCAGGCCATCCACGGCGCCCACGCCGGCCACTAGATCCTGAACCCATTGCCGGATATCCCGGGTGGAATCCGCGGTCCGGCGCGACAGGGTGCGAACTTCGTCTGCCACCACCGCGAACCCGCGACCGTGCTCACCGGCCCGGGCCGCTTCAATGGCGGCGTTGAGGGCCAGCAGGTTGGTCTGCTCGGCGATGTCGGCGATCACGCCGATCACCTGCTCGATTTTCTCCGTGGATTCGTTCAGATTGCGGATGGAACCGGAAACGCGCTCGATCACGTCGATGGTGTGTTCCGCCGCCCGCTCACTCACCACCAGTCCGTCCTGGACCTCGGAATTCGCCCGCACCGCCTCGGAGACGGTGTCGCTCGAAGCTCCGGTGACCCGCTCAATGGCCGAGGCCTGGTCGGCGATGATGCTCATGCACTGACTGACATCCCCGATCTGACGGCTGGTCTGCTCGGAGGTCGCCTGCAGCGTCGAGGCACTCTCGTCGAGCGCCGCCGAACGTTCATCAAGGCCACTGGCCGCGGTACGGATGTCACCAATGAAGCCCTCGAATCGCTGTACCAGGCCGGCCAGGGCACGGCTGACCCCCGCCACTTCGTCACGCCCCCGAAAGGCCGGAACCCGGGTCAGATCGGATTCCGCGTCCATGGCCTTCAGGTCCCGCTCCATGGACTGCAGGCGCACAATGACCGAGCGGCGCAGCCATTCGGTCATCGCCGCCACCACCAGCAGAAAGGCCAGGGAGCCGGCGATCAGAAAGCCGCGCTGGGTGGACAGGAAAACCAGCAGCTCGTCCGCGCCTCCGGACACATCTGCCCGGCTCTGCACCTGGCGTTCCTGAATTGCTGCCAACATGGGCGTCAACGCCGGGAACAACTGGAAATCCACCACCTGCCCCACCCGATAGTAACTTTTCTCGGCGATGCCCTTGGCCATGGCGGCCATCAGTGCCTGTACCTGATCGAACGCGTCCTGGTGCTCGGCGGCCCAGGATTCCAGCCCCGGCGTTCCCCCCACCTGGGTCCAGGTCGACTGCAACGCCGGTTTCAGGCTTTCAAACTCGGTATCGATCTCATCCCACAGCAGCAGCTGGGCCTTGATCTTGTATGCCAGGTCCTGCAGGCGCCGATGCTGGGATTCCAGGTCCGCCAGCAGCCAGGATTCCTGCAGGCTATGGCCGATCAAATTGTCGGCGGCAGACTCGGCCTTGACGATGATGCTCCAGGACAGAGTCGCCAGCCCGGCCAGGGCGCATACGCAAAGCAAGGCGAAGAACAGGATTCGTGTACGGACAGTGCCCAGCATGACAGCTCCAGCAGCGGGATTTTCCGTGGAGGGTATGCCGGTTTCATGACAGTTGTGTTGCACCCGCCCTTGCCAGGCGACAGATCCACCCTACGCCTTTGGTGGCAGACAGGTAGCAGGCTATGGATCAACCCGCCTATAATCACCCACTGGGCCTCCCAGCCATTCCCCAAACCACAACCGAAACGGCACCCGGATGTCTCTGACCGCCATTTTTCTGCAAACCCTGGAAACCACCCTGCCGGTTTTTGCCATGGTCTTCATTGGCCTGGGACTGAAACGGCTTGGCTGGATCGATACGCCGTTCATCAACACCGCCTCCAGCCTGGTGTTCCGCGCCACCCTGCCCACCCTGGTGTTTCTCAGCATCATCCGGGCCGATCTGGACACCGCCCTGAACCTCCGGCTGCTGGCTTTTTACCTGCTCGCCACCCTGGCGTCCTTCGGTGCCGCCTGGCTGTGGGCCATCTGGCGGGTTCCCAAGGTGGACCGGGGGGTTTACGTGCAAGGCGCTTTCCGCGGCAATTGCGGCATCGTGGGCCTGGCACTGGCCGCCAACCTCTACGGCGACTTCGGCCTGTCCGCCGGCGGCATTCTCCTGGGCTTGGTCATCATCTCCTACAATGCGCTCTCGGTGGCGATCCTGGTCGCCTATCAGCCGGGGCAATCCACCAGCTGGCGCACGATCGGCCGCGACATTCTGAGAAATCCGCTGATCGTGGCCGTATGGCTGGCGATTCCCGTCGCCTGGCTGGATCTGAGGCTGCCCGGATGGATCATGACCAGCGGCGAGTATTTCGCCTCCCTGACTCTCCCCCTGGCGCTACTGTGCATCGGCGCGACCGTGTCCCTGGAGTCCATTCGGGGCGACAGCCGCGCGGCGGTCAGCTCCAGCCTCATGAAAATGGTCATCCTGCCCGCGGCCGCGACGGCCATCGCCTGGCTCGGGGGCTTCCGGGGCCCGGAACTTGGGCTCATGTTTCTGTTTTTCGCCAGCCCCACCGCCGCCGCCAGTTTCGTGATGGTCAAGGCACTCGGCGGCAACGACCGCCTGGCCGCCAACATCATCGCCCTGACCACCCTAATGGCCAGTGTCACCGTGACCCTGGGGGTATTCATCCTGCGCAGCGCAGGGCTGATCTAACCCACCAGTTCGAGGATGCGCCGGAATCCCCGCTCGCAACCGGGCCGGTAGCTGCGGCCGAACAGGTTGTAGTGATTGAGGTAATGGTAGAGGTTATAGAGGTCCCGCTTGGCCGGGTACGCCTCCGTCCGCGGGTACACGCGGTCATAGGCCTGATAGAACGCCTGGCCGAAGCCACCGAACATTTCCGTCATTGCCAAATCCGCCTCCCGGTCACCGCAGTAGACAGCCGGGTCGATCAGCCATGCGTGGTCCTGCCCAAACAGCGCGTTACCGGACCATAGATCGCCGTGCAACAGGCTCGGGTGCGCGCAATGCCGATTCAGCCAGTCGGCCAGCCGCTCGCCCTGGCGCTCGAGCACCTCGGCAAAACGGCCGCGGACCGCACCATCCGCCACCCGTCCCACCTGGAACCCCAGGCGATCACGCACAAAAAACTCGCCCCAGTTCTCGGTCTCGCGGTTGGGTTGTGGCGACAGCCCGATGTAGTTGCCCACTGGCCATCCGTAGGCCGCCTGACGGAGCCGATGCATCCTGGCGAGCCCGGCGCCCAGCATCGCCAGGGTCGTTGGGGTGGGCGGAAAGCTCTCGATTCGCGTCATGACCAGGGCATCGGCGCTGACCCGAAACACCCTGGGCACCCGAACCGCCCGCACATCGGCCTGTTCCAGCGCCTGGCGAAGCGCATCCAGACCCTGCGCCTCGCAGATCAGCGCATCGTCGTAGCCGCTGGTGTTGCGCTTGGTGAACGCCATGCCCCCTCCTTGAATTCTCCGCCGCCAGGGCGTTAGATTCGTTCAGGGTACCATGTTGAAAAAAGTGAAGGACACGATGGCGGACATACGTTGGACACTGCGGATCTCTGGCAAGGTGCAAGGCGTCTACTACCGGGCGTCGACAGAAAAAGAGGCCCGGCGGCTGGGCCTGCGCGGCTACGCCAGGAACCTTCCGGACGGCTGCGTCGAGGTGGTGGCAGAAGGCCCGGTCGACGACCTCAAACTGCTTTACGACTGGTGCCTTGAAGGCCCCAAGGAAGCGGAAGTCACCGCCATCCAAGTGGACAAAAGCCCGGCCACGGGAACCTTTTCCGGATTTTCCATTCGGTACGACTGAGTCGGTGTTTTTTTGGGGGCCCTGCCCCCGAATGTAGCGCGCCACGTGTATAAGGTCGCACTGCTCATACTGTGCTCGTCGAGTGACTATCAAATCGGGTGTATGGGCATCAGGCCGCGCTCCTGCCTGAACAGTGTCTGGTTGTGAAAGCGCTCTCAGGGTAGACTGGGTTATGGCGCATCACCTTCTGATGATTGAGATCTTGACCTCGATTAATCAACAGGATACGCCACCCTCCTATTTCCCCGTACACCAGAAATCACCATAACTCGGGACTGTATGAACACCGCCGAACAACAGTTTTTGAACGAACTGGACGCCAAACTCTGGAAAGCCGCCGATAAGCTGCGCTCCAACCTCGACGCCGCCAACTACAAGCATGTGGTGCTCGGGCTGATCTTCCTCAAGTACGTGTCCGATGCCTTCGAGGAGCGTCAGCAGGCGCTGCTGGAACTGTTCCAGACCGACGCTGACGACAACATCTACTACCTGCCCCGCGAGGACTACGACAGCGACGCCGACTACCAGCAGGCGCTGCGTGACGAACTGGAAGTGCTGGACTACTACCGCGAAGCCAACGTGTTCTGGGTGCCCAAAGCGGCGCGCTGGAGCACGCTGAAGGAAAAGGCGGTACTGCCTATTGGCTCGGTACTCTGGCAGGACGATGCCGGCAACGACGTGAAGCTGCGCTCCGTGTCCTGGCTCATTGACAACGCGCTGGAAGAGATCGAGCGCAGCAACACCAAGCTCAAAGGCATCCTCAACCGCATCAGCACGTACCAGGTGGAGAACGACAAGCTGATCGGCCTGATCAACACCTTCTCCGATACCTCATTTACCCGCCCGGTACACAACGGCGAGCCGCTGAACCTGCACAGCAAGGACATCCTCGGCCACGTCTACGAATACTTCCTGGGTCAGTTTGCGCTGGCCGAGGGCAAGCAAGGCGGCCAGTACTACACCCCCAAGAGCATCGTTACATTGATTGTGGAAATGCTGGAGCCGTACTCCGGGCGCGTCTACGACCCGGCCATGGGCTCCGGCGGTTTCTTCGTCTCCAGTGACAAGTTCATCGAGGAACACGCCAAGGAGCAGCACTACGACGCCACCGAGCAGAAGAAGCACATCTCCGTGTACGGCCAGGAATCCAATCCCACCACCTGGAAGCTGGCCGCGATGAACATGGCGATCCGGGGCATCGACTTCAACTTCGGCAAGAAGAACGCCGATACCTTCCTTGATGACCAACACCCGGACCTGCGCGCCGACTTTGTCATGGCCAACCCGCCCTTCAACATGAAAGAGTGGTGGCACGAGTCCCTGACCGACGACGTGCGCTGGAAATACGGCACCCCGCCCAAGGGCAACGCCAACTTCGCCTGGATGCAGCACATGCTCCACCACCTGGCCCCCACCGGCAGCATGGCCCTGCTGCTGGCCAACGGCTCCATGAGCTCCAACACCAACAACGAAGGGGAAATCCGCAGACGGCTGGTGGAAGAGGACCTGGTGGAATGCATGGTGGCCCTGCCGGGGCAGCTGTTTACCAACACCCAGATCCCCGCCTGTATCTGGTTCCTGACCAAAGACAAGGCCAACGGCCTGGTCCGCGACCGGAAAAAGCGCGACCGCCGCGGCGAGGTGCTGTTTATTGACGCCCGTAATCTGGGCTACATGAAAGACAGGGTACTGCGCGACTTTACCGCGGAAGATATCCGAAAAATCGCCGACACCTTCCATGCCTGGCAGCAGGGTGAGGGGTATGAGGATGTACCGGGTTTCTGCAAATCCGCCACTCTGGAAGAGATCAAAAAGCACGACTTTGTCCTCACCCCCGGCCGCTATGTGGGCGCGCCCGAACAGGAAGAAGACGACGAACCCTTCGCCGAAAAAATGGCCCGGCTGACGGAGCAGTTAAGGGAACAGTTTGCCGAAAGTGCGCGGCTGGAAGAAGAGATCAAACGGAATCTGGGGGGGCTGGGGTATGAGCTGTGATAACGGCTGTGGCAGCTTATAGGTGTGTTTTTATGTATCTTGTGTGCTTCGCCTGAGAGCAGGATTCATTATGAGCCGTTATGACGTTTCCGGCAGTGAAGGTGAGTACCAGCCCGGTTCGGGCAACCGGGTGCTGCGCAACCTGATTGAAGTTACGGACCCGGTGGAGATGAATATTGCCGAGACAGAACTGCTCCAGGATCTGTACATACAGGTGTTCGACAATTTTCCGGAGGCGCTTTCCTTGCATACGCTATGCGAGTGGCACCGCCTCTGGCTGGGAAACATTTACAGCTGGGCGGGGCAGTACCGAACGGTTGATATGTCCAAGCCGGACATATTCTTCGCCTCACCCCTGCAGATACCGAGGCTGGCCCGACAGTTCGAAGAGAACTATCTCACCCGCTTTGATGGACTGCCTGACATGGACGATGAGGCCCTGATCACCTTTCTGGCAGAGTCCCACGTGGAGTTCATTCTGATTCATCCCTTCCGCGAAGGGAATGGCCGTATTTCCCGGCTGCTGCTGGACGTAATGGCTGTCAAGGCCGGTGCCCAGCCACTGGACTACAGTCTGTGGGATAAAAACAAGGAGTTTTACTTCAAGTCTATACAGGCGGGCCGGGATGGCGATTATCAGCACATCCGGCGGTTGATGCAGGACGTACTGGAGCAGCAAGAATGAGGCTTCAGGACGTGTGGATGGCCAGTGACAGCTTGGTAAAACGGCGGGTACCGGACCTGAGGCGCTGCTCGATCACCTTGATTGACTCCCCGGTCTCAATGGCACTGGAGCTGGCCACTGCCCGGACAATGCGATTGCGGGAGACTGCAACCTTGGCAGAGCTTTTTTTGCGGATCATAAACAGGATTCCAGAGTGAATAAGGTGACAATGTTGAAGTATAACGCAACTTGCCGGTTTTGGCATGTCTTCTTCCGGGCAGTGAGCCCCTGTTCCGGCAGCAACAGCCAGACAGGTGCTGCTGGCCAGTCCGGCCTTGTGGGCAATGGGCCGAGTGGCGGCAGTAAAAAACGACAGCAGAGTACAGAAGTGGGCATGCTGGTATGGAAAGAAAGTGGCGAAAGTGTGTATCTGGAAGGAGAGATCAAACGGAATCTGGGGGGGCTGGGGTATGAGTTCTAAATGGTACAGCTCGACCCTTGGTGAACTTACAGTCTGGTATTCAGGTGGCACTCCTTCGAAGAAAAAGCCTGAATTCTGGGGTGGCTCTATTCCTTGGATCAGTGCGTCTTCTATGCATGGGACTAGGTATTCAGTATCTGACTTGCAGATTACGCCAGAAGGACTGAAAGCGGGTTCTCGTTTGGCTACTCGTGGTTCGATTCTGCTTTTGGTGAGGGGCAGTGCGTATTCCAGACCAAGGTTGCCACTGATTCCAGACGAAGCCTGCCACCCATTCCACGCGAAAGCTGCCACTGATTCCACGGCAAAGCTGCCACCC
>MDTD01172151.1_pt1 | contig 15247 bp, 11 predicted proteins | sample 811221 | NCBI WGS metagenome assembly MDTD01 (sample SAMN05326646, study PRJNA326480) | marine metagenome | isolation source: seawater | place: Pacific Ocean: South West | collected 2011
ATCGCCGAGGCCGAGGCGCGAGTGGCAGAAGCCCAGAAGCAGCTCGGGATGCCGGATGTGATCGCGGATCACACCAGAATGGCCAAGGTCTGCCACGAGCTGAGCGAAGCCCAGGAGGCGGTATCGCAGCTCTATGAGCGGTGGGAAGATCTCGAGGCGAGGGTCTGAGAACCGTATCTCGGACCTCCCGGAATGCCGATGATGCTCCGGGCCCGTGTACTATTGCTCGGGCGCTGAGCACCAGACGATGAGTAACCACGCGACATCCAGGAGCTGTACCCCGGCCAGGCGGAATGTCTCGCTCCCGGTTGTGGACGGCGGGTCTGCGAAAGCAAAGCCTCGTTCTCGGATGGGTCGGTGGCGGGCGGCTGTGCTGATCGTGGTTCACCTGCTCATCGCGGCGCACATTGTCCAGTGGGTGGTTGCCGGTTCGACGGTGTCTCCCGTCGAACCTAGCGAGTCGATGCAGACACTCGAACTGGGCGAGATTAACGCGGGGTTTGTCTTCTTCGTCGTGGCGATACTCGCAACGCTCATCTTCGGGCGGTACTTCTGTGGCTGGGGCTGCCATGTCGTCGCGCTGCAGGATCTCTGCACTTGGATGATGAACAAGATCGGCGTTCGGCCAAAGCCTTTCCGCTCGCGACTGCTCGTATGGGCGCCGCTCGGTTTCGGTCTCTATATGTTCGTCTGGCCCACGTTCAAACGCGTGGCTCTCTTCCCGGCTCTCAAGGCAATGGGGATCGAAAGACCCATCTGGCTCCGCGAGGTCGCCGAGTTCCACGGCTTTGCGTCCGAGCTGATCGTCACGGACTTCTGGGCAACATTCCCGCCCTGGTATATCGCGATCCCGTTCTTTCTCGTCATCGGGTTCGCGGCGGTCTATTTCCTAGGGAGCAAGGGCTTCTGCACCTACGGCTGCCCGTACGGTGGGATCTTCGGCGTCGTAGACAAGGTCAGCCCCGGACGCATCGTTGTCAACGACAACTGCCAGAGTTGCGGCCATTGCACGGCGGTCTGCACTTCCAATGTGCGCGTGCACGAAGAGATCCGTGATTTCGGCATGGTCATGGACCCGGGGTGCATGAAGTGCATGGACTGCGTGAGCGCCTGCCCGAACGATGCGCTGAGCTTCGCATTCACAACACCCGCGGTCTTGCGCAAGCCGAGTGGAGACGAGGCAAAGGCGAGGCAGTCCAGGAACAAACGCAATCCGAAGCGGTACGACCTCACCTGGCCCGAGGAGATCGCGCTGGCCGTGATCTTTGTCGCGATGTTCCTCGGGTATCGGGGCATGTTCAGTCTTGTGCCCATGCTCATGGCCGTGGGCATGGCGGGGGTTGGCACATTCATCGTGTGGAAGGGCTGGTCGATGCTGACCCGGCCCAATGTGCGTGTGCAGTCACTCGTGTTGAAATCGAAGGGCCGAATCAAGGCTGCCGGGGTTCTTTCGGTGCCTGTGATTCTGCTGGTGGCGGGCTCGGCGGTCTGGAGCGGGGGGGTGAATTCGCTCCGCTACGCCGCGAGACTCGCGCACGAACGGATCGATGTGCCGATCGGCGTTGTATTCCGCGCCGAGTACGAGCCGACTCCCAGAACAGCGAGTCTTGCCGAGAGCGGCATGCGGCGATTTGAACTCTCGGAGCGCATCGGCTGGGCGCTCAACGCCGAGCAGAACAGGGAGTACGCCTATCTGGCGCTCATCGCGGGCGAGACAGAATTGGCCGAGCGGGTGCTTGGTCGGATACTGGAGAAGGGCAACCCGAGCGAGGAATTGGTGCGTCAGTACCTATCGCTCATGAGTATTCGCGGTGCGAGCGACGAGGAGCAGATCGATGCTTTGGTCGTGTCGCAGGAGCGACATCCCGAGCTGGCGGGTTTGCTCCCAGAGATCGCGATGCGCAAGGTGCGCCTTGCCAATGGTTCGACCCGGGAGGCGGATGCATTCTGGGAAGAGGTCTTGTCGGCTGAGCCGGACAACACACGGGTGCTGCTTCAAGCCATCGAGTATGACATCGCCACGGGTCAGCAGGCACGCGCGATCGAGAGGCTGCCCGACTTCCAGGACATCACGGATCTTGAGACCGGCATTGTCGGGGTACGCGTGCTGTTGAAACTCGGGAAGCGGGACGACCCGGTCGCTCTGCTGGATCGATTCTCTGAGGAACCGGATGCGAAACGTGTGCCGGCTGCTCGGGTGCTTTCATCGCTCTGGATGGTTCTCGGCGATATGGAGCGAGCAAGAGGCGTGTTGCAGGCCGCTTGTGATACGAACCCTGAATCGCCTGTGGCTTACGAGGCACTCGGTCAGTTTGTATTGAGCAGCGGAGACCAGCAGGCCGCAGCATCACACTTTGAGAAGGCGACGGGCCTGGCGGACAATGACCCGTGGGTGCTCCTGTCGCTCGGTGAGTCGATCACCATCGCTGGATTTCAGGCTCAGAGCGAAGCGATCCGGGATATCGGTCTTGCTGCGCTAGAAAGGGCGGCTGAGCTGAGCCCGGATTCGCCGGTGATCCTGCGTGATCTCGGGATGGCCAGTGCATCAAGCGGACGGTTCGATCTGGCGCTCCAATCGCTCCAGCGTGCGGCAGAACTGGCTCCGGAGAATCAGGCCATCCGCCGCGACCTCGAAGCCGTGCGGGCGCGGATCGGGCCGTGACCCCGAGCACAAAGCGAACAACGCATCCTCAAGCCGATTTACCCACTTTGACATGCTCTGAAAGTTGGGATCAGCAGGCCATCTCAGGGTGAAAATCGCTACACTGAGCCTGAATTCGTGTACACAGGAGTGCATCTGCGGGCCTGCAATCGCGGGTTGGGGGCGTAGGTGACCCATTGATGAATGAGGGATGAGCTTTATGACTGGGAATCGTATCTCTATCTTTGGAGTGGCCGCTCTCACGGCGATCGCCGGCTCGGCGTTTGGCCAAGGCAGCATCGGGCCTGACGTGATCGCCGGTTCGATCACCGGACCGCAGAAGTGGGGCACCATCGGTGGCGTGACCAGCTACTCGATCGGTACGGAGTCGTGCAACATCGGCGATGAGGACCTGCTCTGGGATGACGAGCTGAACGACGGCACGCCCGCCAACCTTCACCCGCTGATGGGGCAGAACATCTTCCGCCTCAAGGACGGCCGCTTCGAGCAGCTCGGTCAGAGCTGGCTCAAGCACGCATTTCTCGCTCTCAACCTGAGCGGCCTTTGCAGCAACAACTGCCAGCCCTCGTCGCTGGGCAGCAACGGCCTCGGCCCGGGTTGCAACGACCCCTACAGCGCCGGCCTCAACGGCAGCCAGACCGGCCTGGGTCCGAAGTTCGAGGTCAACCCCGTCAAGGGCGAGTACCCCTGGCCCTTCACCGGCGACGGCCAGTCAGGCAACTCCCTCTACAAGCGCATCCAGGTTAACAACGACGATCTGAACCCGTCGCTCAACCCCGGTGCTATGTACTTCGGCGAAGGCCAGTACATCTCGCCGGACGACGCGGCCGCTGGTAACGACGACAACAACGCGTCGTACCGTCGCATCAACGTCGGCAGCTTCTCTGGCGGCGGGTACAATCTGTCCTTCACCGGCTCGACCCAGCGTGGCAAGCCGGCGATCCAGGCCTGGCAGGACTTCGATCCCGCGGTCACCCTCGAGTACTTCGACGTCCCCTTCGACGGCCGGTACATCGTGGGTTACAAGGTCACCGACAACGGCGACGGCACCTGGCACTACGAGTACGCCATCCAGAACCTTAACGGTGACCGCGGCGCTGGCAGCTTCAGCGTCCCGGTCGGGGCTGGCGTCACGGTGACGAACGTCGGCTTCCACGACGTGGATTACCACTCGGGCGAGCCGTTCGACAACACCGACTGGAACGCCACGGTCACCTCAGACAGCGTGACCTGGTCGTCCCCGAACCCGCACAGTGTCGATCCCAACGGCAACGCGCTGCGCTGGGGCACGCTCTACAACTTCCGCTTCGACGCCGACTCGGCCCCCGAGAACGTCGATACGGTCCTGGGCATGTTCAAGCCGTCGGCGACCAACGAGTTCGCCATCCCCGGCGCTGGCCCGGCTTCGCTCGCGGATTGCATCGCCGACACGAACGGCGACGGCGTCCTGAGCCCGGCAGACTTCTCCGCCTGGGTCGCCGCGTTCAACGCGATGGCGCCCGAGTGCGATCAGAACGATGACGGTGCTTGCAGCCCGGCCGACTTCTCGGCCTGGGTGTCCAACTACAACGCCGGCTGCTAAGCCGACGGAGTCAAAGTCATCATCCTGCCGGCCCGCAGTTCACGCTGCGGGCCGGTTTCTTATTGGAAGGTCCGTACTCACGTGCGTCAGCCTTATCTGGCCGAGCCGATGACGCCGTACTGAGCTTACGGAGCCGCGGCCGCTGCGGTGGGCACCGTGTACTCGAGCGGGCCGGTCCCGGCGGGGCCGAGCGGGAGGTCGAGGCTCATCCAGATCAGCAGCATGATGCACCAACCGATCGTGAAGACGATCGTGTAGGGCATCATCATCGCCACCAGTGTGCCCATCCCGCCCTTGGGGGCATATTCCCGCATGAAGACGAGGATGATCACAAGGTACGCGTTGAGCGGCGTGATGATGTTCGTGGTCGAATCGCCGATCCGGTACGCCGCCTGCGTGAGCTCGGGACTGATGCCGACAAACATGAGCATCGGGATGAAGATCGGCGCGAACATCGCGTATTTCGCCGACATGGACCCGATGAACATGTTGAACAGCATCGTCACGAGAATGAAGGCGATGATCAGCCCGCCCTTGCTCATCTCGTTGTCGGCAAGGATCATCCCGCCCTGGAACGCGATCATCTGGTCGAGCCGGCTGAACTTGAGATACTCGATGAACTGAGCCGCGAAGAAGGCGAGCACGATGATCGGGGCCATCGCGGCGATGGATTCGATCATGACCTTGGCCGCGTCCTTGCTGGACGTGACATTCTTCATCACGATGCCGAACACCAGACCCGGGATAATGAACCCGAGGAAGATGAGAGGCGTGACTACGCTGACCCATCGCTGGAACTGCGGTGCGCGCTTGATGAGCACCTCGCCGTCGGTCGTGACAAAGGTAGTCAACGAAGCGTCTGTGTAGCTGCCAACGCTGTCGATGGTCAGTTCGTCGGGATGGTCATCGGGCAGGACGATCTCGGCTTGAGACACGTCGGCAAGCCAGGTCTGTCCCGGATCCCCGGGCACGGGGATGGAGCGGTCGTGCATCGGCATGCCCGGGATGAAAACCGTGGCCGCGAAGATAAGCAGGAGCAGCCCCATCGTCGCCGCCGCCCATGTGAGGGCTTTCGATTCTTCTGCGGTCAATCGCTGGGATTCGAGGTCGCTTTCATCGACGGGTGTGGGGCCCCCGTCCTCGGCGGATTTCTTGCTGAGTCGACGCTCAACGAACCATGTGGAGACACCCCATCCAAGGAGTGTGACCATGAACGTCGAGACGATCATGAAATACCAGTTGCATGTCGCCGCGACCGAATACTCGGGATCGAGCACTCTGGCGCCGATCTGCGAGAAATTCGCGAGCATCGGGTCCAGGCCAGTGACGAAGAGGTTCGCGTTGAAGCCCGCAGAGACGCCCGCGAAGACGGCCGCGATACCGGCCAGAGGGGATCGGCCGACCGACTTGTAGATCGCAGCCGCCAGGGGCGGGAGAACCACGTAGCCCGCGTCGAGGCCCATCGAACTCATGATCCCGAGAAACACCATCGTCGGCGTCAGGAGGTACTTGGGCACGACCTTCATGAAGGCTTTGAGCATCGCCCCGATCATGCCTGTCCGCTCGGCAACTCCGATCCCCAGCATGCCCGTCAGCACGACACCGAGCGGGGCAAAGCCCATGAAGTTGCCGACCATGCTGGTCAGGCACCAGTAGAGACCGTCCGCTGTCAGCAGACTGACCGGCTGGATCGGGTCGCCCTTGTCCCGGAACTGGATAACGGCTTCGCCCGTGTCCGGGTTGATCGCACTCTCAGCCACCTTCGGCTGGACTTCCCAGTCGGTCCAGACGGCGACCTGGCTCGCCAGCATGACGATCGCGGCCCCGATCAGAAACAGCACCGCCGGGTCGGGGAGCTTGTTGCCGATCCATTCGATTAGATCAAGGATGCCGCGCTTGGAACTCTGGTTCGGTGTCTCGCTCATGGTTGAGGGATCATCCCGGAGATGGGGATGAGATGCAACTCGGACAAACTTGTGCCTTTGTAGGAACAAATGCCGACAATACATTCTGGTCGGGATTGCCCGTAGGAGAAAGTCAGTTGTCCCATTTTGCCCGATTGAGCCGCCATGTCCTCCCGCAGAGTGAGTTCGCGGTTGTGCGTTGCTTTGGTGTCGTGGCGGTCTTGCTCGCCGTAGAAGCTGTGCTTGTCGCGTTCCTGAGCCGGGCGGCTTCGTCCGATCAGCTGCTCTCCGAGTCCGGGCCGATCGAGATCGGAAGCGTCGTCCTGTATCTGGTTGCGTCGGCGTTCATGCTGCTCCCCGCGGTGGCGGGCAGGGACCGCAAGCTCAGCTGGAGGGGCGCGATCCTCTTGGCCACGCTTGCTGCCCGCGAATCCGATTTCCATAACCGGTTCACCACCGAGGGGGTGCTCCGGACGAGCTACTACGTCCGGGCGGATGTGCCGCTGCTTGAACGCGCGGTCGTGCTGATCCTGCTGCTCGCACTCGCGTACGTCTCACTGAGCTTTCTTGCTTTGTATCTGCCGAAGCTGTTTGCGGGCATCCGTCGCGGCTCATACTGGGCCTTGTTCGGCGCGTGCGGCTTCGCGATGCTCGCGCTCAGCAAGGGACTCGATGCGATGACATGGGCGGTACGAGCCATCGGCCTTGAGTGGCGCCCCTCGCTTGAGATCATCGGGCTGACCGAAGAGACGATGGAACTGACCGGCGCAGCGGCTTTGCTGCTCTCGGCTGCGTTCTGGTCAATCCAGCAGTTCCGCAACAAAGGCCAGTCGACTACTGAACGGAGGCAGAGTCCTGCACGGGCTCAGGACCGCGGACCGTCTGCGCGATGAGTTCGTCGCAGAGAAGCTGAGCCTCGGCTTCCGAGTTGCACCGCTGGTATGTGGTCCACGAGTTCCCGTTCGATCGCCGCCAGATCCACCAGTCGCCGTGCAGATCGTGCGCGACGCGGTAGGGCGCATTGGGAACGTAACGTCGAGTCACCGGAGGATTCACGATTTTCTTCGGTTCGATCATGCCAAACCTCCTGTCCGACCAATACCAGATTCTATCAAAAAAAGATCGAGAGCGACTACTAACGCGAGATGGTGTTCATCGAAAGTTCCTGCCATGCATCTGATCTGGCGGTGGAAAGTCGATGTGAGACCGCCCTCATTGAGGCAAGCAATTGCGCCTGGCGCCAGAGAAGGGTGTTCGTCAGCCCCGACGGGAATGAGTTTGCCAGCCAAATGAGGGGGGGCAGGCCGGTCGCTTTGACGAGCTGGTCTTCGAGCGAAACGTACATCTGGGCTTCGCCCGGATCGCCCTGTCGTCCAGCGCGTCCGAAGAGCTGTCGATCAACGCGGCGTTCGCTGTGACGCTCTGTCCCGATGACGCACAGCCCACCGAGTTCCTTCGACTTCGGGTCGAGCTTGATGTCCGTGCCGCGCCCGGCCATGTTTGTCGCTACGGTCACAGCGCCGACCTTGCCGGCGAGCTCAACGATGCTTGCTTCCTCACGCTCGCGTTCGGCGTTCAGAATCCGGCAGGTCACCCCCCGTTCATTCAGCATCCGGCCGATCTCTTCCGAGGTCAGGACGCTGCGTGTGCCGACGAGCACGGGCTGGCCAGTCTGATGAACCTGGCAGACCCGGTCGACGACCGCGCTGAGCTTGGACGCCTCCGTCTTGAACACCACATCGGTTTTCTCGATGCGGATGACGGGCCGGTGCGTTGGCACGCGGATAACGGTGAGGCCGTAGGTCCGCCACAACTCGTTCGAGACCTCTCGCAGCGTGCCGCTCATGCCCGCGATGTGTCGGTACTGCTGGAAGAATCGGGCGTAGCTGATGCGCGTCGACGTTCGGCGGGCCTTGGTCGTCTCGAGCCCTTCCTTGGCCTCGACGGCCTGGTGAAGCCCCATCTGCCACTGCCGACCCTCGAGCACACGCCCCGTTGAGCGATCGACGATTTCGATCTTGCCGTCACGGATGATGTAGTCATCGCCGAGAATCTGGACTTCCTTCGCGACCAGCGCGGTCCGCACGAGTTCCTCGCTGCGCCTCGGTCCTGTCCAGAACGCGGGCAGTTGCCCCGTCATATCTCGGAGCCGCTCGCGTCCCTCATCCGTCAGCTCGACATACCGGAGTTTTCGATCGACCTTGTAGTCAACATCGGGTTTCAGATCTCTGGCGATCTGCGCAGCGAGTTTGTGGTGCTTGCCAGCCGCGTCCTCGCCGCTGCCCTCGCCCAATTCCTCGGCGGCAATGATCGCCGGCGTCACAGCCTCATCGATCAGCACGCTGTCCGCTTCGTCAATGATGACCGCGTTGAACCCGCGGTGCACCACGCGGGACATCCACTCCGCTTCGCCATTGCCCGTGATGCCCTCAAGAATCGATCCCGAGAGCGTCGCGGTGGGCGGTGCGTGCAACCGATCACGCAGGTAGTCGAACACCACCTGTTTGTCGGCCGCGTATGTGATGTCCATGTCGTACTCGCGTCGACGTTCCTGCTGCTTCGTCGACTCTACGACCACGCCCACACGCATCCCCAGCCTTCGATACACGGGCGAGGTGATCTCGGCGTCGCGGCTGGCGAGGTAGTCGTTCACGGTCAGGACGTGCACGCCACGACCAGACCAGCCCAGAAGAGCCGCGGGCAGGATCGCCGTCACGGTCTTGCCTTCGCCGGTCGCCATCTCGGCGCACGCGCCATCGGCCATGATGAGGCCGCCGATGACCTGCTCGACATAGAGCGAGAGCCCGAGCTGCCGGCGGATGACCTCTCGCGTCACCGCGAATGCTTCATCGACCGCCGCGGTTCTGTCCTTATTGAGGAGTACGAGATCGCGAGCCAGCAAGATGCGATCGCTCAGTGACGCGTCACTCAGATCGCGCAATCCGTCGGCTCGCTCGACAATCGATTCGGCTCGTGCAACGCGGTCGTACTGAAGCCGGCGCCTGGCTCGCAATCCCTCCACCCAAGAGCCCAGCACGTCCGGACCCGAGGGCGGCGGCGTCCGCTTGACGTGCCTGGCAAGCTGAGGCCAGAGCCGTCGCGACGCGGGCGTCAGTTCAGCTCCCGCGAGATTCATCGGCTCCGTCCGTCGAAATACTGCCTGACGCGCGTCACGGCCCGGTGCATCAGCGTGCTCGGCTCGAGCTTCACGCGGACCTTGGCACGCCTGCCCGGCAGCAGACCAGCGTCCGATTCCGGCATGACATCAAAGAGCGTAAACGACTCGAGCGATTGGTCGGTTTGTCGCGGGTCGGTCAGCAGATCGCCACCTGTTATGGTCGAGAACTGCATTGATTCGATTTGCTTGGATCCTGCGGGCCAGACGCGACCAACCGCTCCATCGATGGCGCGCGCGCTGTCGCCCGGGATGCGGATCTCCGCGTCGGCCTCGCCTCGCAGAAGCACCGGGACTACGCCCCCCGCCTTGGTATCGGTCACGGCAGCACGAACGACAATGCTGTCCTCGGGGAGAACAACGCCGATGACAACGCCACGATCGAGAAATCGCCCCTCCAGATTCTCGATGTCGAGCCCGGAGCCGCCGCCAGCAGCGAACGTGCCTCGGACAGATGCGCGAACCGTCAGCGCCTCGAGCTGCCTCTCATATTCTTCGACCTCGGCGAGGGCTCGCTCGTAGCGGGCACGAGCGATGCGAAGCGACGCCGCACCGCGAGCCGCGGCATCATCGAGCGTCGCCTGTGCGTAATCCGCTCTCGCCCAAGCGGCCCGGGCGTCGGCCTCGTACGAGGGGTTGTCGAGCACCGCGATCACGTCGCCAACCTCGACAACATCCCCTGCCATCGCGTGAACCGACTTCACGTATCCGGGAGACTCAGCGCGCACGATCTGCAGATCCACCGACTCGACCACGCCGGGCAGCGTGCTCGAAGCGGGCAGAGGGATAACGGAAACGAGCAGCACAATCGGCAAGATCACGGCCGCGACTATGCCGATCGCCCTGCTCCGTCTTCCGAGCAGAGCGGGGGATGTCAGCATAAACCACGCGCCCTTGATCGCGGGCCAGATGAGCCAGATCACACCAAACACAAACGCCAGAACGAGCCCGAGCGAGAGGTAGCTCGATGAAATCAGCATCAGAATCGAGAAAGTAACGAGCAGCCGGTATGGCATTGAAAGAAGCTGATACAGGATCAGCAATCGGAGCTCGGCGCGATCGCGCACATACGGCGGCCGCGCGTTAGGGACCCCAAAACCAAACCGCTGGATCAGATAGAACCACGTCTGGCGAGCCCGCTGAGCCAGGTTCGGCGAGCCGGCAAGGTCACTCAGGATGTAGTAACCGTCATAACGCAGCAGCGGGTTCGCGTTGAACACGATCGTCGAGACGCTCGAGATGACCATCGTGTTGAAAGCGAGTGCCTTGATGAGCCCCTCTTCGCCGAACGCCCAGATGAATGCGGCGATCGAGGCGAAGAAAGTTTCAATCAACATGCCGCCGCAGGCGACCACGACACGCTTCCACGTTTCTGGGAACTTCCAGGAGCTCGAAGCGTCGCAGTAGGGCAGCGGGAGCAGGAACCCGATCAGCATGATCCCGATCTCTGTGCAGCGCCCGCCCATTGCTTTGCATGCCATCGCATGTCCGAGCTCATGGACCGCGCGGATCACGAGGAAGAGCACGCTCAGCCAGATCAGGTTGCGTGGATCGAGAAACCCATTGAACGAGTTTGCGATGTCGTCGGCATGCGCGATGGCTACACCGATCGCCGAGAGCCCGAGCACAAGCCAGACCGCAAACCCAACGCGACCCCAGATCACACGCAGATAGGGCTCGAGGGCGCGCAACACGGGCTCCGGGTTCACGAGCGGGATGTTGTAGAACATCCAGTTGCCTGTGCGCTGGCGCAGGCGCTGCTGACGAAATCGGCTGTGCCGCTCAGGCACCATGTCGGGCGCGATCGGCTGATCCCCGACGATCAGACCGAAGAGCTGCATCTGGGCGAGCAGGTCCAGGCATTCCTTCTGCGTCGGTGCGTCATCACCGAGCTGCGCCAGGCATGCCTCCCAGGCCTCGTCCACGGTTCGGCGGCCGTCGAGCAACCCCAGAAAGAATCGCGCCGACTCGGTCAGCCTGTAGTAGTGCCCGCCCGCAGGGTCGTCGATCACATAACTGACTGTCGGCCCGTGACGCTGGCGCACGAAACGGGCGTGCACGCTGATGCGCGGCTTGGTGTTGGCGGCGCGGTACCAGGTGTCCGCGAACGTGCCGGCCGAGTTGTCTGAAAAGAGAGCCAAAGCCGATGCTCCCTAGATCCACGCCCACATGCGGAACGCGTCCACCATCGGGCGGGACAGCTCCCAGAGCAGCGTGCTCCACCCGTCGTTCAGACGCGCCGTTCCGGTCATGCCCGGACGCAGCCAGTCAGGCACCTCGTCGAGCGTTGCCTCAACCACAAAGACGTTCGCGCCCTCACGAGGCTGCGCGACGGGGTTCACACGCGTCACGGTGATGGGGAGTTCCGCGCCGGGACGGGCGCGACTGGCGACCCAGCCCTTCTGTCCGACCCGCACCCGGCTGGCGTTCCGCTCGTCGATATCGATCAGCACGCGTACACCCGGGCCGACCACTTCGAAGAGCGCTTTGGAAGCATCCACCGGAGCGCCGACGAGTTTCTCCAGATCGCCCCTGCTGATGACGCCGTCGATCGGTGAGCGGAGCTCAGAGAGCGAGACACGCTGGCTGATCAGATCAACCGCAGCTTGCACCTCTTCCAACTGAGCCTCGTACTGACGGGCCTCGGCAAGCTCGCCGCGGGCAAGGGCGTTGTCGCGCTGCGTGCTGAGTGTTGCTCGCCGTTCGAGCTGCTCCTCAAGGCTCAGAAGCAGCTCGCGGGTCTCGAGCGTCGCGACGACCTGACCTTCCGTGACCTCGTCGCCCGGTCGAGCGTCGAAGCTCTTCAGAAACCCGGCAAACGGCGGCACGATCGCTCGGCCGACTTCGGGGCGCACTTCCATCGTGCCCTTCACCCGCGACGGGATCGGAACCGCAGCTGTCAGCACGAACACAACAAGTATGAGAAGGGCCACTAATTTCTTGGCCGTGTGCCTCGGTCCGACGATCCCGGCTCCAAGATCAAGCACGTCATCACGCAGAACTTCCGGTGTGCGCCTGTCGGCGAGCCGGCGCGTGTAGACCGCTGGACCGACGAACTCGGCCACGAGTCGAAGCAGCGGGAGGGCCGCGTCGGGGAACGGGTCTGACGCGTCGCGTTCAAGGACCATCACGCCGACCAGATCCTCTTCGATCCGCAGGGGCAGACTCACAATCGAGGAGGGGCCGTAGGCCTCGCTCAATCTGGCGTGCTCGTGTGTCACACGCCGGCTGCCGGGGACACTCTCGAGTGCATCGGAGGGCGGAAAGAGCACCTCGGCATCCTGAAGCGCCGTCTCTTCCATCGCCGATTCCAACGCCTCGACGGTCGGTGCGTGTCGATCGAGGTCGTCTGCGCCGCTGATCGCCATTACGCGGAGCTGATCGCCGCGGATCATTCCGATCGAAACACGGGTGCACCCGAAACGCCGGCGCATCTCGTCGCAGAGCAGCGTGCCCATGGCTTTGGCCGACGAGCCCCGCTGCGCCTGGTCGAGCAGCTCAAGCGTTTCGCGGAGCATGACCTTCTGCTCGGCCTCGCCCACGAACGACTGCTGCCACAGAAACGCCTCGAATCGCGAAACGGTCAGAGCGAGACGTTCGAGTTTGATCGATTGCTGCTCGCGATCGCGCGAAGGCACCAGAACAATGCACGCGCCCTCGGCCTTGCCGTCTGCGACGAGGGGAGTCGCCAGCGCTGTGTGTGTCGCAGATGAGGCATAGAGATCCTGAGCGCCCGTTAGGGTGATCGGCTCGGCAACGCCGGCGCTTGTGCCAGAGGCCGCACGCTCGCCGATGGTCGCCAGTTTCTTGGTGGTGGACTCATCGAACGATGAGCCGGAGTCCTGGTGGTAGGTGACAAAGACCCCGCCCTGTCTGCTTTTGCCCGAGCGCAGGTAGACCGCGCCGGCATCGGCTCCGGTGATCTTGCACTGGAACGCGAGCAGCTTGCCGAGGAACTCGCGCAGAGCCCCCTGTCGGCCGCCTTTGCTTTGAACAGCCCCGGGCTGGGCGCCCGGGGCGATCTCTGTTGGGCGGTCGCTGACTTCCTGGTCACTCGACATGGGCGTTGCCTGTCAGCGTCAGATCAATCGGCCAGCTTCGGGGCGTCCTGGCCCGGGGCCGGGGCGGGTCCGCCACGCTGGATCTGGATCTCGCCGTTGCGCTCCTCGTACTGGCGGATGACCTGGCCCAGCGTGATCGCCAGACGCTTGGCGCCCGACCAGTTCATCACGACCCGGCTGCCGACGTTGAACATGAGCGCGGCCTGGCCGTCCGGGCCCTGAACCGGGAGGTTCATGCCGAAGTCCAGAACCACCTCGTCAGCCGTCGTCGAGGTGCGGATCGTGTTGGCGTAGGTCGAGGTCATCTTCGACTCGTCGATACGGAGCTGGACCTGCTGTTGCTGCTGCTCGTCGGCCATTTGAGTGTCGCCTTTCGTTTGGAAAATATGCGGTCTTGGACGTCTTTCATGCCCGTCGGGCGTTTCTCTTGCGTCCTGTCGGGTGCGCCGCCCCGGGCCGGAAGCCTATACGCCTCATCCGCCCGGACCAACCAATCGATCCCGGTGTCTCATTCGCCCTCGAACGCCACCCGGGCGTGCATCCCGCTGGGCAGGCCGTCCTCGTTGGGCACCTCGATCCGCACCAGCACCTCTCGCACGCTCGCCTCGCCGGCTCTGGAAATGAAAATCACCTTCCCGATCGTCGGCTGATCGGTCTCGATATCGAGCCACTCCACGCTCGCTTCCTGACCGATCTTCAGCTTCTGCGAGACGGGCACTGGAACACTCACGTCGATCCGTAACGGCTCGACCTGGACCACGGTGATTACAGACGTCTGCTCATCAACCGTCTCGCCCTCGCGCCGATCGACCCGGACCACATCCCCATCAATGGGCGAGACGATCCGCATCTCGTCGAGACGGGCCTGCTCGCGTTTCTGGGTGAGCTCTCGCTGGAGCATCTCCGACTCGGCCGCCCGGAGCTCGACCCGTGCCCGGGCCAACTCGAAGCGGGCCGTGCGGACGTCCTGCTCGTTCGCCCCGCCGTCCTTGAGCGATTGCTCGACCAGCCTCAGCTCCTCGGCCATGTGCTCCAGAGCGATCTGTGCCAGTTCCAGACGGGTGTCATCCTCAAGCTGAGCGTCGGCAAGCTCCAGCGTGGCCTTCTGAACCGCGTCATCGAGACGGACCAATTCCTGGCCCGTCGTCACCTTGTCGCCCGGCTCGACCATGACCTCCGCGATCTTGCCGCGGACCGCGAAGGCCAATTCGCGCGTGGTGGAGGGGCGCGACACGCCCGTATAGGTGCGCTCCGGCTGGGGCAATTCGGCTCCGAATCCGAGCAGGGCGGCTAGCGCCCCGGCCAAAAAAGCAAAGCACGTCCAGCGGATCGGCTTGGTCATTCCAATGTGCTCCTCGGTTCCCGGGCCTGTTCCCGGGGGATGTCATGTAAAAGTCGGTTGATGGGGTTGTAATGCCGGAGGGGGGACTTGAACCCCCACTCTGTCTCCAGAAGCGGATTTTGAATCCGCCGCGTCTGCCATTCCGCCACTCCGGCCAACAGCCGATCATCACCGACGCCACCGTCCCGGTCAACCGCATCGCGGAACCACTTGGACCGGGCCTGAGTGGGTTCTACACTCTACTCCTGCAGTTTGCCGCCCCGGAATGGTGTCCGGGGCGGTGTCCATGTGTCGTCACCCTGCCGAAGGAATGTTCCATGTCCGAGTCAGCCACGCAGCGAATCAGCTCCTGCACCGTCACCGATGCCGGGCCCTGCCTCAAGAAGCTCCGGATCGAGGTGCCCGCAGACGTGGTCACCGAGCGGATCGATGAGTCCCTCGACGCGCTCGTCAGCGAGGCGGCACTCCCCGGGTTCCGCAAGGGACACGCCCCGCGTTCCCTCCTCCAGAAACGCTTCGGC
>MDTD01012139.1_pt1 | contig 15246 bp, 21 predicted proteins | sample 811221 | NCBI WGS metagenome assembly MDTD01 (sample SAMN05326646, study PRJNA326480) | marine metagenome | isolation source: seawater | place: Pacific Ocean: South West | collected 2011
AAGCAATAGTAAAAGAGAACCCTTTGATAGAGATAAAGTTTCTAAGTCAATTAGAATAGCAACAAGAAAAAGGCCAATAAATACAGATGCAATCGATAATTTTGTTTCAAAAATTATAATGAAAATCGAGGGACTGGGTGAAAGTGAAATCCCCACTTCAACTATCGGTAAGTTCATCATGGAAGGTCTTCAATATATAGATACTGTTGCCTATGTTCGTTATGCCTCTGTTTATAAAAATTTTAAAGAGGCAAAAGACTTTGAACAATTTGTTGGCAGTTTAGATGAAAAAAAATCATAATTTTTTCTCGCGGCTGGCTTTAAACTTAGCTGAGGTAAATTTAGGAAAAACTAAAACAAACCCATCAGTTGGATGCGTTATTGTAAAAAATAACTCTGTCGTAAGTTCGGGAATTACGTCTATAAATGGAAGACCTCATGCTGAATTCAATGCTTTGAATAAAAATAAATTTTTTACTGGATCTAAAATGTACGTGTCTATGGAGCCTTGTACTCATTACGGATTGACGCCTCCATGCACAAAAATTATAAAAAAAAAAAAAATACAAAAAGTTTATTATAGCTCTCATGATCCAGATCATAGAACATTTAAAAAAGCAAAATTATTTTTAAATAAATATAAAATTAAATCAAAAAAGGTTAATGTTAGTAGTGATATTTACCAAAGTTATTTTATTAATACTAAATATGGATTACCACACTTAGACGCTAAAATAGCAATATCAAAGGATATTTTTACAATTAATAAAAAAAAAAAATGGATAACAAACAAAAGGTCAAGAAAAGTAAGTCATTTATTAAGATCAAGATACGATTGTATTTTATCGACTTCTAAATCAATTAACAAAGATAATTCTTTATTAAATTGTAGAATTGATGGACTAAATAATTTTAAGCCTGAACTTATAATAATTGATAGAAATTTAAAATTGAAGAAAAATTTGAAATTATTAAATATTTCTAAAAAAAGAAATACTTATATAGTAACGACAATTAATAAAAGTAAAAAAATCAATTTTTTTAAAAAGAAAAATATTAAGTTTGTTAATATAAAAAAACTTAATCAAAAAAAGGATTTTCTTATTCTATTAAATAAAATTTACAAAAAAGGCAAAAGGAGGATTTTGGTAGAATCAGGGTTAACATTTATCAATTCACTAATTAAAAATAACTTAATAAAAAATTTGTATATTTTTAAATCTGACATAAATTTAAAGAATAATGGATACAATAATTCATTCCCAAAAATTTTAAAAAAAATTAATTTTAATAATAAACTAAAAGTTAATTTAAATGGTGACAACCTTTTTAAAATAAGGATTAAGTAATGTTTAACGGAATAATATTCAATAAAGGCAAGGTAAGAAACATTAAAAAAAATAAAAAAAGTATTTTTATAACAGTAGAAACCGACCTAATTTTAACAAAAAAAGATATTGGTTCCTCAATTAGCTGTGATGGAGTGTGCTTAACATTAGTTAAAGTAGAAAAGAATCTAATTTATTTTTATTTATCAGATGAGACGATAAATAGATCAAACTTTAAATATATAAAAATTGGAAAAATTATAAATTTAGAAAGATCTCTCAAATATGGACATGAAATTTCAGGGCATTTTACTCAAGGTCATGTAGATACAACAGCAAAAGTAAAAAAAATTTCTTTCGTTGATAAAACATGGCTTATAAAATTTATATTACAAAATAAGTCCTATCATAAATTTTTAGTAGAGAAAGCTTCTATATCTATTAATGGTGTTTCACTGACTATCTCCAAGATATCAGGAATAAATTTTGAAATTAATATTATTCCTCATACACTTAAACTTACTAATTTAAAAAATCTAACTAAGAATGATATTGTAAATGTAGAATTGGATATATTTGGAAAGTATCTATATAAATATATAAATTAAAATGTCTAAAAATAAATTTTCACCTATTCCAACAATTATCAAAGATGCAAAAAAAGGAAAAATGTTTATTTTAGTTGATGATAAAAATAGAGAAAATGAGGGAGACTTAGTTGTACCAGGATCAAAATGTAATTCAAAAATTATTAATTTTATGGCTAAACATGGAAGGGGATTAATTTGTTTAGCACTATCAAAAAAACAAATTGAAAAATTAAAACTTCCACTTATGTCTCAAATAAATAAATCTAGAATGCAAACTGCTTTTACTGTTTCAATAGAAGCAAGAAAGGGAATATCTACTGGAATATCTGCTTTTGATAGAGCAAAAACTATTAAGACTGCAATAAACCCAAAAGTAAAAAAACAAGATATTATTTCCCCTGGACATGTATTTCCATTAGTCGCAAGAAATGGCGGTGTTTTAGAAAGAGCAGGTCACACCGAGGGTTCCATAGATGTTTCAATAATGGCAAAATTAAATCCAAGTTCAGTTATTTGTGAGGTTATGAATGAAGATGGGAGGATGGCCAGATTGGACGATTTAAAAAAGTTTTCAAAAAAACACAAAATTAAAATTGCTTCAATAGCAGATTTGATTTCCTATAGACTCAAAAATGAAAATCTTATTTACAAATCGTATACAAAAAAACTAAATTATAAAAATCTTATTAAGTGTCAATTAAGTATTTATAAAAATAAGTTGAATAATTTTGAAAGTTTTGTTTTATCAAAAGGAGCTTTTAAAGGTAACAAACCCATACCAGTTAGAGTATTATCAAAAAAAATTAGCAGAATAGGATTGCTTAAGAATAAATTAATTAAAAAAAATATTAAAATATTAAATAAATATAAAAATTTTTTACTATTAATTATCAATAACGAAAATAAAAACATTAATAATGATACTAATCTGACTTTAAGATATTATGGAATAGGAGCTCAAATAATTAAAGATTTAAATGTTAAGAATATGATTTTATTTTCGAGATCAAAAAAAAAGATTATAAGTTTAGAGGGTTTTGGTTTAAAGATTAAAAAACAGATAATTATAAAATGAAAAAGATACTCATTGTAAATGCAAATTATTATAAAGATATGACTGATAAATTAGTTGCAAGTGCATTAAAAGTTCTAAGAAAGAAAAAATATAAGATCAATATTATAAATGTTCCTGGTATTTTTGAAATACCTATAGCGATTAGAAGGTCTATTGATAAATTTGACGGTTTTATTGCTTTAGGATGTGTTATAAAAGGAGATACACCTCATTTTGATTTGATTTGCAATTCAGCATTTAAAACTATTTTAGATTTGTCTGTAACTTATAATAAACCGATTAGTAACGGTATAATTACAGCTTTAAATAAAAAACAGGCTAAAGAAAGATGTGGAAAAATAAGTTCAAGAAAACCAAATAAAGGTTTGGAGGCTGCAGCAGCAGTACTATCAATTTTAAATGATGAACCAAAAAAAAGTTAGAAATACATCTCCACGAATTAAAATCATTCAAAAAATATATAATGCTTTAATGAATCCTAATTCCTCTATTGATTACCCAAATAGTCAATATAAAAAATACATTAAAGATGTGGTTTCAGGTACTTTAGAAAGATCGGAACTTATAGAACAAACCATTAGTCAAAACCTTAATAACGATATAGATTTAAAAAGAACCGATAAAATATTAAAAATCATTCTTTTTGCAGCTGTTTTTGAACTTTTATTTAAACATAACAACCCAAAGAAGGTTGTAATTAGTGAATATTTACACGCTTCAGAGTATTTTTTGGAAAAAGTACAAGTTGGATATTTAAACGCTATTTTGGATAAAATATCAAAAGTATTAAGAAAAGATGAATAAAAAGCTAAAAATATAATAAGTTTAGCTTGCGTTTTTAATCCTTTTTTGGCATTTATCCGACTATCATAATGACAAATTATTTAGAACTTCTATACTTAATTTCTTTTATAGGTATTTTAGCCGTAGCATATAGTTATCTTTTGTCTGGTCAAATTATCTCTGCTAGTGCAGGAAATTCTAGAATGCAAGAAATAGCAGAAGCTATCCAAATTGGTGCCAAAGCTTATTTAAATAGACAATATAAAACTATCGCTATTGTTGGTGTGATAGTACTAGCTATTGTAACATATTTTTTTAATTACCTGGTTGGTATTGGATATTTTATAGGTGCTTTCCTATCTGGCGTCGCCGGGTATGTTGGAATGCTTATTTCCGTGAAAGCAAATGTGAGAACTGCTGAAGCTGCTAGAAGAAGTTTACAGTCAGGATTAAATATAGCATTCAAGTCCGGCGCAATTACAGGTCTTCTTGTTGCTGGTTTAGCTTTATTAGCAATTACTCTTTATTATATAATTTTGATTAGGCTTGAGGTAGATAACAGGGAAATAATCAATGCATTAGTTGCTTTGGGATTTGGAGCATCATTAATTTCAATTTTTGCTAGACTTGGAGGAGGAATTTTTACAAAAGGAGCGGATGTAGGTGCTGACTTAGTTGGTAAAGTTGAGGCTGGTATACCTGAGGATGATCCAAGAAATCCCGCAGTTATTGCTGACAATGTGGGAGATAATGTTGGAGATTGCGCTGGAATGGCAGCTGACTTATTTGAAACATATGCAGTAACAATCGTGGCTACAATGGTTTTAGCATCAATATTTTCTCCTCAAGATTTTAATTTAATGATTTACCCTTTGGCTATAGGTGGAGCTTGTATTGTAACATCTATTATTGGAACATGGTTTGTAAAACTTGGTAAAAGCAAGAATATTATGGGAGCCCTTTATAAGGGTTTTATAGTTACTGCCATTACTTCACTTATTATAATGTATCCTGTTACAGATAAGCTGATTGGTTTATCAAAAAATTATAGTAACAATGCTGGAGCCAGCTTTTCCGGTTTTGACCTTTATATTTGTGGAGTAGTCGGATTTATAATTACTGGTTTGTTAATTTGGGTGACTGAATATTATACTGGAACAAATTATAGGCCTGTTAAGACAGTTGCAAAATCATCTACAACTGGTCACGGAACAAATGTAATTCAGGGATTGGCTATATCAATGGAAGCTACAGCAATTCCAGCTTTAATTATTGTTTCTGGAATATTATATACCAACAGTCTTGCAGGTTTATATGGAATTGCTATTGCTGTGACCGCAATGTTAGCATTAACAGGGATGGTTGTTGCATTAGACGCTTACGGCCCTGTTACTGATAATGCGGGTGGTATTGCTGAAATGTCGAAACTACCAAAAAATGTTAGAAAAACTACAGATGCGTTAGATGCTGTTGGAAATACTACAAAAGCTGTAACAAAAGGATATGCTATTGGTTCTGCAGGACTGGGTGCTTTGGTACTTTTTGCCGCTTACACAGAAGATATAAAATATTTTTCTAATGTTAAAGAATCATCTTTAGCAGGTGTTAATGTTACATTTGATTTGTCAAATCCATTTGTAGTTGCTGGTTTATTAATCGGGGGAATGTTACCTTATCTTTTTGGGTCCATGGGTATGCAAGCAGTCGGAAGAGCAGGCGGATCAGTAGTTATTGAGGTAAGACGGCAATTTAAAAAAATCCCCGGTATAATGAAAGGTAAAAGAAAACCTGATTACGAACGTCTAGTTGATTTATTAACAAAAGCAGCAATAAAGGAAATGATAATTCCTTCATTACTACCTGTTTTATCTCCAATAATTCTTTATTTCGTTATATTGCAAATAGGTGGAATAGAAGCTGCTCTATCCTCATTAGGAGCAATGTTGTTAGGAGTAATTATAACTGGACTATTTGTTGCTGTATCAATGACAGCTGGAGGAGGAGCTTGGGATAATGCTAAAAAATATATAGAAGACGGTAATTTTGGTGGTAAAGGATCAGAAGCTCATAAATCAGCTATTACTGGTGACACAGTTGGAGATCCTTACAAAGACACAGCAGGTCCAGCGGTCAACCCAATGATAAAAATTACAAATATTGTTGCTTTATTGTTATTAGCAGTTATTGCTCACTAATTTTATTTATTTCCATACATTTTACCCTTTAAACTCTGCAATAATTTTTCTACAAAACTCTTTTGAGTAATTTTGTTTTCTGTGGTTGAGTCTGAAAATTTTATTTCTTTAAGATCATTTTTATTAAGAAGTTTTTTATCTGTTAGAATGCCGAATTTATCAAAAGTAAGAATCAAAATATTATTTGATTTCAAAACATTTTGACCAAGTTTATGATATTCGCCTTTTGTTAGTATTCTCTCTATATATATCCATTTATTTTCATCTTCTATTGACTTAGTATGAGGTTCACCCACAATTTTCAGAACATCATTTTTATTCGTGCTGTTCAAAATTAATTTGTTGGACCGGTTTTCTAAAAATATAATACCATGGTTATTAGATTGTTCTTGTAATTTGCAACTTATTAAAATAATAAATGAAAAAACAATAACGATTTTTTTATGATATTTAATAAAAAAAGGCATGAAGTAAATTTGTACAACACATTATTACTGTTATCTAGAAATATTTTTTTTTATAAAAAGTTAAATTTACAGGATAATTTTGAAACTCGCATTTATTTAATGTTTATTCACTTCTCAATTATGATGAAAGTTTCTAAAAAAAAGGGCATAAAATTTGATCAAAAGTCGTATGATCTATTATTTCATAATATTGAAAATAATTTAAGAGAAATGGGTTTTGGAGACGTTTCTGTTAACAAAAAAATGAAGGATTTCAATAAGCTACTATATGATATTTTGTTAAAAATTTCTGACGAGCTTAATCCTGAGTTCAGGATAAACAAAAAATTAATTTTTAAATATTTTAAGGTTTTTCAAAGAGAGGATGACGCAAAATACTCAATTTTTGAAAAATATTTTATTGAATTTTACAATTTTTGCTTTGAATTACCCTACGAGAATATGATAAGAGATGCATTAAAGTTTAAGGATAATTATGGCTGTACCTAAAAGAAAAACATCAATTTCAAAAAAAAAGATGAGAAGATCTCACCACAGTTTATCAAAAATAAATATTGTTGAAGATAAAAAAAGTGGTGAATATAAATTATCACATCACATAGATCTCAAATCTGGTTATTACAACGGAAAAAAAATTTTAGATATTTAATATTTTAGATGGAAAAAAAAATAACTATTGCAATTGATGCAATGGGTGGAGACAATTCACCTGATAAGACTATTTTTGGATTAAAATTATTTTTGGATAAAAATAAAAAAGAAGATGATTTTCATATTAATTTATTTGGTGATGAAAACAAGATTAAGCATACTTTAATAAAATATAAAATTAATCAAAAAAAAATTAAAATTTTTCACACATCATCAGTTATTTCGGATGATGAAACACCATTATCAGCTATAAAGAATTCTAAAAATACAAGTATGTGGAATTGTATTAAATCCCAATTAGACGGTCACTCAGATATAAGTTTATCAGCAGGGAACACAGGTGTTCTCTTAGTAATATCAAAGATGATTCTAAAGATGATGGATAAAGTAAGCAAACCTGCATTAGCGGGACTTTGGCCTAATAAAAAAGGTATGAACGTTGTATTGGACTTAGGTGCAAACATTGATTGCGATGATAATAATCTTGTCGATTTTGCGGAGCTAGGTTCGGCTCTTTATAAATCTTTATATACCAATGAAACACCAAGAGTATCTCTTTTAAATATTGGCTCAGAAGAAATTAAAGGAACTGAGATTTTGAAAAGGGCTTTTAAAAAATTGGAAATTCTAAACAGACAAAACAATTTTGATTTTAAAGGTTATATAGAGGGAAATAGAATTATGAGTGGAGATACTGACGTCATAATTACAGATGGTTTCACTGGTAATGTTGCGCTAAAAACTGCAGAAGGAACAGCTAAATTTATTACAGACAATTTAAAGAAATCTTTGAACCAAAATTTATTTGCAAAATTTTCTATTTTATTTTCATATTTTGCATTAAAAAATTTTAAAGATAAGCTTGACCCAAGAAAATATAATGGAGCAATTTTTCTTGGTTTGAATGGACCTGTTGTTAAAAGTCATGGTGGTATTGATGCTTTGGGTTTTTCTTATTCAATTAATTTATGTTATAGAATAATTAAAGGTAATTTGATGAAAGAGATTAGAAAAAATCTTAACCTAGTTAGAAATGAAGAGAGCAACTAATACAAAGAATTTTATATCAACTAATTTAAGCAAAAGAACTGGATTTTCTCACTTATTATCAAAAAAAATAGTAAATGATCTCATTAAAATTATTATGTATGAAATTAAAAATCAAAAAATTATTTTACAAGGATTAGGATCATTTACCATAACTAACAAGAAGGAAAGAATTGGCAGAAATCCTAAGACTAAAGAAAGTTTTTCAATTAGTAAAAGGAAAGTAATAAAATTTGTAGCATCAAAAAAATTAATTGATAAACTAAATTAGTCTTGACTAAATTATATTCCATAACAGAATTATCTAAATTAATAAATTCAGAAAAATCAATAAAAGTTAAAACTTCAAATCATACTTTAAGATATTGGGAAAAGGAATTTAAGCAAATAAAACCAAAAATAATCAATGGTCGAAGATATTACACTGTTAAACAGGTAGAACAAATTAAATTCATTAGACATTTATTAAAAGATAAAGGAATGACTATATCAGGAGCAAAAAAATTATTAGATCCAAGAAATTATGAACTTGACGAGAAAGATAAATTTAGTTTAAAAGATAATCTTTATAAAGATATTTTTAAAAATAAAACAAAAAAATTACTAGATAAAATTAAAAAAATTAGAAATGGCAAAAAAAACTCATATTAAAGTTAGATTGGTTCCAGAAAGTAACCCAGACAGTAAATTTATTTATTACGCAAAAAAACCGACAAAAGGTGAGAAAGCAAAAGATAAACTAAAATTAAAAAAATATAATCCCAATACTAGAAAACACGAATTTTTCGTTGAAAAAAAACTTCCTCCACATAGCAAGTAACTATTTTTTTTTGAAATTTCTGTATTCGTATTCAATAAAAGATTGAATCATTGCTTTCCAAATTTTATTCGTAATTTTATGATCAATATTCTTTTTTTTGGATTTTTTTTTAATATTTTTAATTATTATATTAATTCTTTTTCTATCGACTATATCTTTTTTAAATTTCTTATTTTTTAATACCTGATCTACTAATAAGGTTCTTTTCTTGATGATTTTAAGAAACTCATTATCTAACTTATCTAGTTTCTTCCTAATAAGAATTATGTTTTTATTAACCATAGCGACACTATTAAATACTTTATATAGAATATAATAATATATTATAAAATATGCATTTTAATAATAAAAACTTAGAAAATTTGTTTCTTTATTGGTTATTAATCGGTTTGCTGATGATTTTTACAATGATTATAGTTGGTGGCTTAACAAGACTGACTGATTCAGGATTATCCATTACCGAGTGGGAATTATTTAAAGGAATAATTCCTCCACTAGGAAAAGATGCTTGGGAATTATATTTTGAAATGTACAAAGAAATTCCTCAATTTAAGATATTAAATCAAACTATGACTATGGAAGAGTTTAAAGTAATTTTTTATTGGGAGTATGCTCATCGTATATTAGGAAGGTTAATTGGATTGTTTTTCATAATACCTTTATTGTATTTTCAATTTATTAAAAAAGTTCCCTTTAAGAAACTTATTCCATTTTATGTAATTTTATTTTTAATCATTTTACAAGGTTTTGTTGGTTGGTATATGGTTAAAAGCGGGTTAGTAAATGATGTAACAGTAAGTCATTACAGACTATCATTGCACTTAAGCTTAGCAGTTTTAATTTTATCAGTAATATTTTGGTATGTTTTAAATATAATTAAAAAAACAAATAAGTCATTTTTGAATTTATCTAAAAAAAAATTACCTTACTTTTTTTTAATAATTTTGATTTATTTACAAGTAGTTTTTGGAGCATTTGTTTCTGGTTTAGATGCAGGCAAAATTTATCAAACATGGCCTATGATGGGTGAGAGTTATTTTCCAAATGATTTTAATTTTGTACATTTAATAAATCTCTTCGATTTTGATAATCATTCGTTAGTTCAATTTTATCACAGAAATACAGCTTATTTGATTAGCATATATATTTTATTATTAAGCTATCTAATTTTTAAAGGAAAAAATGAAAATCTTTATAAGCCAATCTTAATTTTAAACATTGTTTTAATTGTACAAATTATTTTGGGTATTCTTACTTTGACATCTAATTTACATATCTATTTAGCCTCTGCTCATCAATTTACAAGTGTTATTCTAGTTTTATCATCAATAAATTTGTATTTTTCAGTGATAAAATAAATTGACTTTATTAATTATTCTTTGTAATTATCGCCACTTATTATGACACCTTTTATTAAAAAAAAAGAGATTAAAAAAAATTGGCTTTTAATAAATGCTGAAAACGTTGCCGTAGGAAGATTAGCAGCATACATATCAAAAGTTTTGAGAGGTAAAAATAAACCTACTTTTAATCCTCATATGGATAATGGTGATTTTGTAGTGGTTACAAATATAGATAAAATAAAATTTACTGGAAAAAAATTTAAAGATAAAAAATATTTTAAACATACTGGTCACCCCGGGGGTATCAAAGAATTTTCACCAATGAGATTAAAAGAAAAGAATAAAACAGAGCAAATTTTAAAATTAGCGGTTAAAAGAATGCTCCCTGATGGCCCTCTTGCAAAAAAACAACTTACCAAGTTAAAAGTTTATAATGGAGAGAAACATCCACATGAAATTCAGAAACCAAAAATAATTGATTTTCAAAAGTTAAATCCAAAAAATATAGTAAGATAATGGAAAATATTTCAACTACAGAAAATAAGATAAAAAAAATTAAGTTAGATTTTAAAGATAGTAAGTATGCAACCGGTAGAAGAAAAAAATCTATTGCAAAAGTTTGGATTAAAAAAGGCAATGGAAACATTCATGTTAATGGTATGAAAATGAACGAGTATTTTAAGCGGCCTGTCCATCAGATAATTGTCACAAGACCTTTAGAGATTTCTGAAGTTGCAAATAATTATGATGTAAAATGCTCAGTTAGAGGCGGAGGTCTGTCAGGCCAAGCAGGTGCCATAATTTTAGGTATATCAAAAGCTTTGATTGCGCATGATGAGAATTTAAGGAAAAGTCTCAAGAAAGATAAGCTGACCACCAGAGATTCGAGAGTCGTTGAAAGAAAAAAATACGGTCATAGAAAAGCTAGAAGAAGTTTTCAGTTTTCTAAACGATAATCATTTAAATTTAATTTCTGTAAGGAGAGTGATATAAATTATTATGTCATTAACAAATAAATTAAAAGTTGCCATTATTGGTGCTACTGGATACACAGGATTAGATCTTGTCTATCATTTATCTAAACATCCAAGAATAAAGATATTGAGCCTTTGTGCTACAAAAAATTTAGGAAAAAATATAAGTTTTTTCGATAAAAGGTTAAGTAAAAAATTACCTAAAATTTCTTCGATCAATAATGTATCTTGGAGAGATTTAGATCTGGTTTTCTTATCACTACCTAATGGCGAAGCTCAGAAAATTATTAATAGTACATTTAATAAATATAAAAAAATAAGATATATTGATTTATCTGCTGATTTTAGAATTAAGAATATAAAATCATATTATTTAAATTATAAATTGAAACATAAATCTCCAAATTTGATTAAATATAGCAATTATTCGATTAGTGAATTTAATTCAAAAAACTTAAAAAAATTCAGAATAATAGCTAACCCTGGTTGTTATCCCACATCAATATTAATACCAATAGTTCCACTGATTAATAAAAACCTTGTAAAAGCAAATCAGATTACAATTGACTCAAAATCAGGATTTTCTGGTGCTGGAAAAAATTTAGAAAAGAAATTTACACATAAAAATTTATATAATTCAACTTATGCCTATAGCCCTATAAATCACAGACATATATGTGAAATTGATCAAGAATTTAAATCGAAAACTAAGAAAAAAGTAAAATTCACTTTTAACCCTCACTTACTTCCAACTTTTAGAGGTATACTGTCATCTATATATCTCAATACTAATAAAAAAGTTACAGCTGGTAAAATTAGGGATTATTTACAAAAATTCTATAAAAAATCAAAATTTATTAAGATACTTAAATTAAATTCACAAATAGGATCTGGTAATGTTTTAAATACTAATAATTTGGAAATTTCTATTTGCCAAACAAGGTTTAAAAATAAGATTGTTGTTTTTTCAGCAATAGATAATTTAGTCAAAGGTGCTTCAGGTCAGGCTATTCAAAATATGAATATTATTTATGACTATCCTGAAGATATGGGTCTTAAATGAAAAATATTATTCTTTTTATCACTATAATCTTTGTTCAAGCTTGCTCTAAACCTCAAACAATTTTGATATGTGGCGACCATAAATGTGTAAATAAAGATGAAGCAAATCAGTACTTTGAAAATAATCTCACACTAGAGGTAAAAATAATTAATAATAAAAAAAAAGATAATTTTGATCTGATAGAATTAAATATGGCCGATAATAAAAATAAAAAAGAGATATCTTTAGTTAAAAAAAGAAATACTGACAAAAAGATTAAGTTACTAAACGCTAGAGAAATAAAGGAGATTAAAAGAAAAGTAAAAGAAGAAAAAAAAGTTAAAAAGGATAATAAAAAAAAACTTGCCACAAAGATCAACAAAAATAAGAAAAAGATTGAAAAATTCGAAAAGGTTGATCGTAATATATCCTTAAATAGAAATGAAAATCGTAAGAAAATTAATGATATTTGTACTATTTTAGAAAAATGTAGTATTGATGAAATATCTAAATATTTAATTAAAGAGGGTAAAAAAAAGAATTTTCCTGATTTATCAATTAGAGAGTGATTATTAAAAAATGAGAAAACTAAATATTGCAATTATCGGTTTAGGAAATATTGGTGGATACCTATTTAAATATTTAAATAAGAATAAAATGAATCTTGCTAAAAAAAATAATTGTATTCCTAATATTATTTATCTATGTGCAAGAAATAAAAACCGAAAAAGAAATTTTAAATTTAGTAAAAAGATGTGGTTAAATAATTATTTAGAGGCAACAAAAAAAAAGGATGTTGATTTAATTGTTGAGTTAATAGGTGGAGCGGAAGGTCCTGCTAAAAAATTAGTTTTTAATGCCCTAAAAAACAAGAAACATGTTGTAACAGCAAATAAAGCTTTGATCTCCAAATACGGAGATCAATTATCAAAAATCGCTGAAAAAAACAAAGTTAATTTAGAATTTGAAGCATCTGTGTGTGGAGGAGTACCTATTATTAGATCGTTAAAAGAAGGTTTAATAGCAAACAAAATATATAGAGTATTTGGAATTTTTAATGGTACCTCCAACTATATTCTTTCATCTATGGATAAAGAAAATAAAAACTTTGAGGAAGTATTACTCAATGCAAAAAAATTAGGATACGCTGAGTCAAATCCTTCAGCTGATTTAAATGGAGACGACGTTGCAGCTAAATTAAAAATTTTATCTTCATTATGTTTTAATTCATTTCTAAATAAGAATATTCATGTCGAGGGTATTAATCAAATTGATAAAGATGACATAAAATATGCAAAAAAACTTGGTTATAAAATTAAATTATTAGGTTATGCTGAACTAATAGGAAAACATATTTACCAAAGAGTTCACCCAACTTTGATTAAAGAAAGCTCCTATGTTGCAAGTATTAACGGTGTTCTTAATGCAGTAATTATTGATGGATCGCCTGTTGGACAAAGCATAATTCAAGGTGAGGGAGCAGGTCCAGCAGCTACAACTTCAGCTTTAATCTCGGACATATCCTCTATATTGAGAGGTAACATAAAATTTCCCTTCTCAATTTCAAATAAAGAAAGGAAAAAATTAAATTTTAAACAGATTTCAGATCGAACATTCTCAGCATACTTAAGATTTGAGGTAATAGATAAACCCGGCATTCTCTCAGATATTACTCGTATTTTTTCAAAAAATAATGTTTCTATCAAAAGACTGGTTCAAGATCCTAATAAAAATAAAGGCTCTTCATGTATAATAATAATTACACATCTATCAAAAGATAAATCATTAAATAAGATCATTAAGGTTATAAATAAAAAATCCTATATTAAAAAAAGGTCTAAATTAATAAGAATTGACGACAATTAGATGTCTATAGATCAAAAATTTTTAAACTTGTTTATTAAAGCTACTGAAAAAGCAGCAATTGGTGCATCAAAATTTATAGGTAAAAATGATAAAATCGGTGCTGATAAAGGAGCTGTTGACCCAATGAGGAAAGAGTTAAATAAAATTAATATGGAAGGAACAATTGTCATTGGTGAAGGAGAAATGGATGAAGCGCCAATGTTATACATAGGTGAAAGACTAGGTACCCTGAATGGACCTAAATTTGATATAGCAGTTGACCCACTAGAGGGCACAAAATTTACGGCAAACAATCAACCAAACGCTTTTTCTGTATTAGCAGTTGCAAAAAAGGGTGAATTGTTATCAGCGCCAGATACTTATATGGAAAAAATAGCAATCGGATCAAATTTACCTAAAAATTTGTTAGATATTGATAATGGAGTTGAAGAAAATATTCGAATTTTAGCAGAAGCAAAAAATAAAAAAATTTCAGAAATAAATGCATGTGTTATGAAAAGATCAAGACATAATGAAATCGTTGATGTGATGAATAAATTAGGCGTAACTATAAATTTTATAACAGACGGTGATATAGCTGGTGTTTTAAGTGTAATAGGAGAAAAACCAAAAAATGATATATATTATAGTACAGGAGGAGGTCCAGAGGGAGTTTTATCTGCAGCAGCACTATCGTGTTTCGGAGGTCAAATACAGGGTCGTTTAGTTTTAAATGAAGAAGAAAAAATTAGGGCAAAAAAACTTGGAATTACTGATTTTAAAAAAAAATACAGTATCGAGGATATGGTAAAAGGCGATGTTATATTTTGCGCAACTGGTGTAACAGATGGAGATTTAGCTAATGGAGTTAAAGATCTTGGAAATGAGTTTGAAGTAACTACTTTTGCATTGCATAAAAGTAAAAAGCTAAACAAAATAATTAGAAATACTTACAATAAATGATTTCAAATTCAGTAAGTAACAAAAACTGGATTTTTAAAAGATATAATGAACAAGATGTTATATTTTATAAAGAAAACTACTTATTAGATGAATTAACGTCAAAACTTTTATCAATAAGAAATA
>MDTD01103864.1_pt1 | contig 15245 bp, 14 predicted proteins | sample 811221 | NCBI WGS metagenome assembly MDTD01 (sample SAMN05326646, study PRJNA326480) | marine metagenome | isolation source: seawater | place: Pacific Ocean: South West | collected 2011
TAATATTTCATTATTAGATTTTTTAGGTTCAGGTTCAGGTTCAGGTTCAGGTTCAGGTTCAGATTCAGGTTCAGGTTCAGGTTCGGGTTCAGGTTCAGATTCTAATTCTTGTTGTAAACTTTCAAATTGTTTAATTTCTTCTTCAATATTTTTATAAAATTCTTCATTATCATCATTATCTTTTAAAAATAGTAATATATCGTCTTTAATATTATTTAAATCTTTATCTAATTGTACCACATTATTTGATCTATTATCCATTATATTATTATCAATATTTCTTAAAATATGTTGAGTTTCATTATTTAATAAATCTCTATCAGATGATCCCATTAAATAAGAATAATTATTTGTACTATTAAAAATAGATGACATATTCATTATATAAATTATATATAAATTATAATTTTTTTTTAAACTATTATATATATATATATAAATTATAATGGAATATTCCAGGAATAGAAATGATAGAAGAACAAGACAAGATAGAAGGACTAGAGAAGATAGAAGAACTAGAGAAGATAGAAGAACCAGAGAAGATAGAAGGACTAGAGAAGATAGGCGTGCAAGAGAAGATAGACGTGCAAGAGAAGATAGACGTGCAAGAGAAGACAGACAAGAGAGAGAAAGACAAGCTAGAGAAAGACAAGAAAGAGAAAGACAAGCTAGAGAAAGACAAGCTAGAGAAAGACAAGCTAGAGAAAGACAAGAAAGAGAAAGACAAGCTAGAGAAAGACAATCTAGAGAAAGACAAGCTAGAGAAAGACAAGAAAGAGAAAGACAAGCTAGAGAAAGACAAGCTAGAGAAGAAAGGGAGATTAACAGATTAATGAGATATATAAGAAGTAAATGGGATGGGTATCGATCATTTAATATAAAAGTAAATGATAAGAATATTTCACATATATTTAAATCAAGAGAAAGAGGTAGTCCACATAATGATTATTTTTTAGATGTTATTCCTCAAGATAATTATAGCGATACAAAATTGGTTGATAATTTTAATGAAAATAGACATAATCATATTCATATATTTAGAGATAGAGGAAATGGAAAATTGACTTGGCAACTAACTTGTCGTAAACCATTTATTCCTTATGATGATTATGGTTCTGGACACGATGAAAGTAGAACAAGAGGATTATTTGATGATATTAAAGATATAAATAGTAAACTAAGTGAATGGAAATATTTATTAAAATCTTGTATTAAATCATGGTTTAATGTAGATGGATTTTCTAGAACAAGAGATAAAAAAAAGATACTTTATCCAAGATATGAAAGAGATCTTGGTAAATTTGCTAATTTAAAAAGAACAAGAAGTGGAACTTTATGGAGAAGAAATAGGGAAGTAGGGAAAAGAAATCTTTTAAATAAGACAAAAATATATAATAAATTAGCAAAAATAGAGGAAGATCTTTTAACAGAATTAGATGCAAGTTTTAATTTTTTACCAGAAACAGATAATTTTGAAATAGGGGATGATGATGATGATGAAGTAAATCAAAGTGTTCAAGATACATCACATACTGATCCTGAAATTAATCTTCTTTTAGAAGAATCAAATATTCCCATAAATTATGATGATTTAGATCCAGAAGAATTAGATGATAAAATGAGTATTGACCCTGAAATTGAAAGACTTTTAGCAGAATCAAGGGGAGGTGCTAAAAAAACTAAAAAAACTAAAAAAACTAAAAAAACTAAAAAAACTAAAAAACCCAACATTACTTTGGGAGATTATGATGATATACAAGAAACATTATTAAAAAGAGAAGAAGCAGTACAAAGGGGTAAACAACTATTATTAGAAAAAGAACAAAAAAAACAAAGAAAAAAAGCAGCAACAAAAATACAAAGTGTAACAAGAGGTAGACAAAGTAGAAAAAAAACTGATTGGAAAAAAAGGACTGAACCAATGCCTTTTCCATTTGAAAAAAGAATACTAACAAATCAAATACTGGGTAATGATATAGAAACTGTAATTGATAGAATGGAAAAATTAGATGATACTAGAATAGAAAATATAGATTTATTAAAAAATATGGATAAATCAATGTATGATTATGGTAAAAAATATACAGAAGGAAAAGGATTTTATGGTTCAACAAAAGAAGTTCAAGATATTATTCAATTTAGAAATAAAAATAGAGAAGCATTAAATGATATTTATAAACAAATGAATAAAAAAAGTCGTAAACCTATGCCAAATAAAGATGATTTAGAATATAAAATAGTAACTGATGTTATACCAGATTATATTCTTGAAGGTCATAAACCAGGTTCTAAAGAATATTTATCTGGTCAAAAAAAATATGATGAATGGTTAACAAAATTATATGATTTTAATATGGTAGATGTAGATAAAAGACCTGTATTAGAACCAATTACAGAAGAAGATGGTGAAAAAACCTATGGAGATGATAAATTTATTCATTCAAATAAAAGAGTTCAAGAATTCAAAGATTATTATCAAAAAATAGAAAATATCAAAGATTTTAATGAAAATTATGATAATGAAATGAATATATTAGAACATATAAAATATAAATTAGAGAATTTAGATATACTCGATTGTCATAATATTCGAAAGAATACAAGATTACTTTTGACTGATATTAAATTGTATCGAGATAATGAGTTTTTACATAAATATATCGAACCTTGTAAAGATAATAAATTATTAACAGAAGTATATATTAATACTTTTTATTCTGTTCCCATAGAATTAATACAGCCTGATATTAATGTAAGTGTTGACGAAGCTATCAATAAAATACCTGCAGATTATTTACCCTATCGAAATGATCAGAAAAAATTATTAGAAATTTTAGAACATATAGGGATATATAAAAAAAATTGCGGGCGTCATGAAGCACCCGGCAACCCTGCAAATGATTCTATTATTGTTCCACCAACTGATTTTTTATATTTATTAGCAAGATTTTTGAGAAACGCAAATAAAGAAAATATAAAAATACAATGGGCAAAGGATAGTCCTTTTGGTCCTTATCGGAATATAGAATATTTAAAAGGTCATGATGGCGAAGATGTATTAAGGGATATATTATGGGAATTAGAATTATATTTAAAAGAGAAAAATTATGAAGAAACACAAAAATTGTTTGATTTCAATATAGAAAAAACGAAACGATACATTATCTTAGTATTAATGGGATTAGTACAAAATCCCAACTATTATAAAACTCAAAAGGTCAAATTAATGGAGCTACACGAGGATATTGGTTATTTATATAACGCGCTTATATGGGGTAAAGATGATGAAGAAGGAGAGAGATACCGAACTATATCCCGTAAAAGATTAGACGATTATAGTCAAAAAATATTACCACCACAAGTATTAAAACAGAAAGAATATGATATGAAAATATTAATGGAAAAAGAGAAATTATATGAAGATTATCTAAAATTACATGATTTATTTGAATTGAAATTAAGCCAAAATTTAATAAGGAGAAGAAGGGTAAATTCAGGATATGATACAAAATATTGGGCGAGAAGTGGTCCAGCCGGAATTATGACTAATGAACGCTTAGAGGAATTAGAAGAAGATTTACCGGGTGGTTTACTTGGTCCTGCCCCGTATGAAACGAGTCGCCGAGGGGATGATGCGTGGGAACAGGCATCGAGTTCTGATAAGGTAAGGAACTGGGATATCTTCTATGGTACTGACACGCTCCATCCCGGACGAAAGGGAGTTGACCGAGCGAAGTCAGAAGCGCGCCCTATAGGGGAGCGAGACATTGACCACGACAGGCCAGAAGGATGGGGTTAGTATAAATATGATATAATATTATTTTCTTTTTACCACCTTCTTTTTCTATACTAATTACATCATTCATTATAATATATATATATTATATATTATATATTATATATGCCAAATAAATCTTCTTTTAAACAAGCATGGGAAACTGGTGACGATTTTGTTCCTAGGTATACACGTAAAAAGGGTAAGAGTAAGAGTAAGAGTAAGAAGAGTACAAGTAAGAGTAAGGGTAAGAGTAAAAGTAAAAGTAAAAGTAAGAGTAAGAGTAAGAGTAATAGTTCTAAAAAAGATCGTTCAGCGCGTAAAATACAGCGTGCGACAAGAAGTCGTTTATCCAAGAAAAAAAAGGCTGCCACCAAAATCCAGGCGCGTTTAAGAGGGAATATGACAAGGAGAAAAGAAGATATTCCATGGACAGAACCCTTATTAAGTGTGCCTTACAGAGATACGGATTGGAAGAATGTAGATGGTTTAGAAATGCCGTGGGAGGCGGAAAAAAAGATTTTAAAATCAATTATCTATCCATTTGAAGAAGGTATAGATGATATTACTGAAGGGATTGATGAGTTAGAGAAGAAGTATTACAAAACAACCCAGGAACTAGAAAGTTTGAAGGCAATTCCGGAAGGTTCAGAACAAGATATACAAATAGATAGAATGGAAGAAATATTAACAAAACGCCAATACGATATAGGTAAAAAACTACAAGACTTAGAGAAACAGTTAAAAGGTGCGATACAATTGGATTTTTTTCAATGTCGTGCTATCTCAAAAATGGTTAGAGCTGATGGACGACTTGCATTAGATCCAGAAATTAAGGAATTAATAAGACCTTGTAGAGAATTAGATATCAATGTCTATATTAATACAGTCTATACATTGCCTAAAGGATTATTTCATCCTATTATTGAAAATCCTCATTCTATTTATTCAAAGATAGAAAGCTTCCCGGATGAAATTTTTACAAATTATGGGAAATCAATGTTGAGAAAAACATTGGAGGATTTAGAGTTAATGTATGAGGGTATTCGGCATGATAATAGTGACGATAAGGAACTGGATGAATATTATAGACGGTCCCATCCGGATGTTGATCCCCGTAGAATCATTACTGGACCAGCACCCAACCGGCGCATGACGGTACATCGGATGACGCGTTTTGAATTATTAGCAAATTATTATCGGTATTCAGATTTTAATCATGGTGTAGATTTAAAACATTTATATACCCATTACTATTCGCACCCAAATGGTAGGAAACAGTATCCTTATTTACGGGGGCGTCGGGCGGACGGGAGAAGGTCATTAGAAGAAACGTTGGAACTTTTTGAAGCAAACATAAGAAGTCGTGAAATGGTTGAGAGTTTTCCTATGGATGATCCAGATTTACCACCCACTCCACCCCACCTCTCAAGGACTAAGATTACGAAACAGATTCCTTTCCCAGAAGAATATGATGTTGGTCAAGAAGTTAGGAAAGATTACTTAGATTTACAGATTAAAAGAATGAAAATTCATTTCATATTTGCCCTTATTGGTATGGATGATCTATATTCATATTATGATTATGTTAGACAGAAGATTGAATATTTTAAAAAGATGTTACCTGTAAATGTCGAAGGGATGCCACTTTGGAAAAAACATGATACACTTGATGATTTAACTATGGACAAGGCAGATGAGTATGTAAAATATGAAAATAAAATTAAAGAATATCAATTCATCTTAGATAATCTATTATAAGGAAAATAGGTAGTCACAATTAAATAAGTATGGGGAATTTATAATGATTTTGCTCTTAAAAAAAATATTATGAATCTAATATATCATTTATATCCATTATTTTAAATTTAATTTTTTTATTTTCAATATTTTGAGATACATAATCTATTTTTTCTTTAATTTGTTGATATATTTTATCCTCTTTTTTAATATCTTTTAATTTTACTATATTAAATATACACAAAATATATTTATATAAATCTTCTTGATTATTAATATCAAACTTAGTAATTAATTCATCTACTAATTTATCTACCTTATTTTCTATTAAATTATTATTTTCTAATCTAACAACTAAACTACTATATCCAATAGAATTATCTGTACATTTATTTTTCTCACATAATAAATTATAATAATCTTTAATTTCTGTATCTTTATAATTTTTATACAATAAATTATGAAATTTATCTATTAAAATATTTAAATCAATTTTATATTTTAATATAATTTGTTTTAATAATCCTATATATAATTCACTAAAACTTGAATTTATTATAATAGAATCTATCAAAATATTAACTACAATATTAATAGTTTCTAAATTTTTATTATTTAATATATCTAATATTTCTTTATAAATTATATCTTTATTTATATCTGTTATCTTATTAATATTATTTGTAATTGATTTAATAATTGTAATATCAACTGAACTATTTAAATTAACTAATGGATTTATATTTAATCTATAATAATTTTTATTTTTTTTAATGGTTTCTAAAAATAATTTTATCTCTTTTATTTTTTCATCAGATTCAGATAATTTATTATAATTACTTATAAATTCTTCACTTTTTATAATATCGTATATATTATCAATATTATAATGTATAACCATAATATATATATAATATATATTTTCTTTATATAATTAACTATGCGCTACAATTTTCACAAATTTCTGGAGATACTGTAAACTGTATAGCTTTAGAAGATGGTCTAGATCTCAAATAATAAATACCTGTTTTTAATCCTTTTTCCCAAGCATAAAAATGCATTGATGTTAATTTTGTAAATGAAGGACTTTCCATAAATAAATTTAAACTTTGCGATTGACATATAAATTTACCCCTATCAATAGCCATATTAATTATATCTTTTTGTTTTAATTCCCAAGCTGTTTTATATCTATCTCTAATAAATTTAGGTATCTCAGAAATATTTTGAATAGAACCATCATTTACAATTATTTTTTCTTTCATCTCTGTATCCCATTTTTCTAATAATTTAATATCATCTACCATATAATCATTCAATACTACATATTCTCCAGCCAAAACTCTTCTAGTATATATATTTGATATAATCGGTTCAAAACATTCATAATTACCCAATATCTGTGAAGTTGATGCAGTTGGCATAGGAGCCACTAATAAACTATTCCGAATTCCATATTTAGATATATTTTCTCTTAATATATCCCAATTCCATAAACTATTATCAACTGAATGTTCCCACATATCAAATTGTAATATACCGTTATATACAGGAGAACCTATAAAGCTAGAATATGAACCCATATATTCAGTTCTATCTAATTCTTCATCAATCATATTTAATTCTTTTTTAATATCTTCTTGTGATATTTCTGTATTACTTACTAATAAATTATAATTTTCCTCTCTTTCTTTTGATAATTCCATAGATGCTTCTAATGAACCATAATAAATAGTTTCAAATATCTTTTTATTAATTTCTCTAGCTTCTGAACTATCAAATGATAATTTCATTTCATAAAATACATTTACTAAACCCTGAACTCCTAATCCAATTGGACGATGTAATAAATTTGAACGCTTTGTTTTTTCTGTTGGATAAAAGTTATAATCAATTATATTATTCAAATTTCTAGTCAATATTTTACTAATATCTTTTAATTTATTATAATTAAATTTAGGTGCTAAATATTTCTCAAATTTCTCAAATCCACCAATATAATCTTTTTTAGAAATATCTTTATAATTAATATATATTTGAGGAAATGTTAATACAGATTTATCTACATCTTGAGCTAAACTTAATTCTGTATAATGTTTTTTCTCATAGTTAATATTTTTCGATTTACATAAATTTTCAGCTAATTTACAATAAATACAATCTGGTTTATAATAAATTTGAACTAAATAATCATCTGTATTTTCACTCTCTAAACAACTTTTTAATGAAATTGATGCTAAATTACATACAGCTGTTTCAGTAGGACTTGAATATTCAATAATTTCAGTACATAAATTAGAAGAATGAATTGTTCCCAAATTTGATTGATTTGATTTAATATTACATGCATCCTTATAAACTAAATATGGAACTCCTGTTTCTATTTGAGTTGTTAAAATAGCAAACCACAAATCTTGTGCTTTAATCTGTTTATCATATAATTCATCTGATTCATACTTTTCATACAATTTTTTAAAATCATCTCCATAAACATCTGATAATCCAGGACATTTATGGGGACAAAATAAGGACCACATTTCATTTGCCTTTACCCTTTCCATAAATAAATCACATATCCATAATCCATAAAATAAATCTCTTGCCCTTTCTAACTCATTTCCATGATTTTTTTTCAATTCTATAAATTCAAATATATCAGCATGCCACGGTTCTAAATAAATAGCAAATGAACCGTTCCTTTTACCTCCACCTTGATCTATATATCTTGCTGTATCATTATAAACTTTTAACATAGGAACTATTCCATTTGATATTCCATTTGTACCTGCTATAAAACTATTTTTCGCACGAATATTATGAATAGATAAACCAATTCCACCCGCATATTTAGATATTTTAGCACAATCTTTCAATGTATCAAATATTCCATCAACTGAATCATCTTCCATTGTTAATAAGAAACAACTTGAAAATTGTTCTCTATTAGTACCAGAATTAAATAATGTAGGAGTAGCATGAATAAAATTATGCATAGACATATAATCATATGTTTCAAATGCTTTTTCTAAATCATTCCTATGAATAGCTAAAGCTGTTCTCATTAGTAAATGTTGAGGTCTTTCTACTATTTTACCATTAATTTTAAGTAAATAACTTTTTTCTAATGTTTTGAATCCAAAGAAATCAAATAAATAATCACGATTATAATCTATTTTATTATCAATTAAATCTATATTTTCCATAACTAAATTATGTAAATATTCATTTATTATTGGTATATTCGTGTTGTGTACATCACGATGATTATATAAATCATTAATAACATTTGAAAATTTTGAATCTGTATTTTTATGATGATTTGAAATAATAATTCTATTTGCTAATTTTTTATATTTAATATCTTGAGAATACATTGATATAGCTACTTCAGAAGATAATATATCTAATTCAGTAGTATTAACTCCATCATATATTTCACCACAAATTTTTTGAGCAATAATACTTGTATCTATATCTAAAACTTCTAAATCTGGATTTACACATAATGATTTTAATCTATTAGAAATTTTATCAAAAGAAACATCTTCATATGAACCATTTCTTTTTTTGACTCTCATTGTATTTATCATATAGTATAATCAATATTTTAAGTAATTTCAAATTTTAAAAAATTATTTTTTTTTATTAATCACCTATTATACTATTCCAATCAGAATCGGTATAATTACTTCTTAAATTATCATATTTTTCTTTTAAATAATTTTTTTTATCTATATTAGATTGTTTATCTATATTAGATTGTTTATTATAACATTGCTCGACTAAACTATTAACTCCATCTATAATTTGATCATCTAATTCATTCCCATTCCATGTATTCCAATTATCTATATATGTTGGGTCTAAAGCCATTTCTGGGATAGCCTCACATACTAATTCATTGCCATCTCCCTCCCCCTTTGCTTTATAAAGGGCCCAAGCACCTAAACACATACAATGATTATTACCTACCCTTTCTGTTGACCAGTCTGTTTGACCGGTCACTTTTGAAAAATTTTCTCTTTTAGATGTTACTTCAAAACATATTTGATGAACACCTCCATCTTTTTCACTACAATATCCATCAGGATCCCAAGAACCATTATCTGTTCCAGTTCTACATTTTTCTAATGGGTCTCCATAAATATTTCTATATGAACTTTCTGCGCCAACTGTAAATAGTTGTTTTTTATTACTAAATAATAATAATAAAAATAAACTAGAAATAATAATAATAAATAATTTATTTATTTTATATAGATTCATTTTAATTTGAATATATATATATTTTATATTTGTTAAATAAGATTTTTAAATAATGAAGATTACAAAAAAATATGATTTACTTGAACAATTAACTATTTTTATAAGAATGCAAAATATACAATTACTTAAATTAATATCTTACAATGAAAAATGGGATTATAAAGAATTACTTAAATATTTAAATTAACTATATCTTTATCTACGCTTATTTCTTTGTGAACCGACTATAAATGGAGATATTTCTTGTCTTTCTTTTAAAAAATGTAACATACAACCAAAAAATATAGCAACTAATAAAAAATAAACAAGTAAATTTGTAACATCAGATTTAAAATCTAAAAAATGAAACATTATTAATATATAACAAACATATATTATTTTTTTTATGTTATAGTATCTAAATTATTAAAAATATCTAATTTATCCATACATTTTTCTTTACTTGTTACTTTCTTACTTTTATTTTTTTCTTTTTTAACTTTTGGTTTTGGCATTAATTTAATATCATTTTTTTCATTTGTCTTTTTGAACTTAAATAATATATTTGCGTTTATTTGCAATCTTAAATAAACATCCATACTATCTAATATTTCAATATCAAAATCTATATCATGAGTTAAATAACATACAGCTTGATATAAATAACTTAATCTTTTATTCTTTTTTTGTAAATTATAATCAAATATAAACAATTCATATAAAGATTTTATTTGTTTATCTATTTTTTCATCTACATTTTTAGATTCTAAAAATATTAATTCCCATATTATCCAAACTACATCTGATCTATATTTTTTTTTTACTTCTATATTTCTTTCGTTTATATTCCAATTTTTTAATTTTTTTTTATTTAATTTTTCCCATTCTATTAACCATATTATCCAATATATACTCTTTTCATATCCACCTTTTTTATCTTTTAAATAATGATATATTTCATTTACTATTAATTTTAATTCCTCAGGTTCATTAAATTTTATAAAATTAGTTGGTAATAAATTAAATTGTGAATGTAATCTTTTTACAACATTATCAAATTCAAAATCATCTTCTGTTATTTTTGGATAATTATCATATCTTTTTGTTTTATCAGACGATATAATTAATCCTAATAAAGATAAAAATATATGTCTTAATTCTAAATTATTTCTTAATAATAATATTTCCTCTTTATTACTATGAATATTATATCTTCCAATAATATTATAAAATAACACATTTTTCTTATATAAAATATTTGGTAATTTAGGATTATTTATATTTATTATACTTGTACTATATATTAATAATTTTTCCCATATATCTATTATATATCCTGAAACTATACATTCTACTAACCAATTACTTGCATTTTCTACTTTTTTAGAATCTATACTTTTTAATAAAGTTTTAATAACATCTGCTTTTTTATATCCACTAAATGTTTCCTTTTTAAAAGATTTAATTCCTCTTGTATCAATTATTTCATATTCTTTATTCATTATTAATTATTTTTTTTTTATTTTTAATATATAAATGAATAATATCTATTGTTTTATTGGAATTAGTTTATTACTTGCTAGTTTTTATATGTCTTTTATAGACACTAAACAAGACCATTTTTATGAATTTAATGATTTACTAAATGAAGAACAAAAAAAGAAATATAAAGAAATTATATTAGAAAGAACACAAATATATATTACTGGAACTATGATAGGTTTATTTGCTGGATTATATTATATTATAAATCAAAAAAATAAAAAAAATATATCTATTTGTAAGTATTTAGCAATTGTGTTAGGAATACAATTAGTATTTTATAAAATACATCCCAAATCAAAATTAATGTTACATGATTTAACTACAACAAATCAAGTTAAAAAATGGGCGGAAATATATACTTATATGAAAACGAAATGGATAAAATCTATAATATTTGGAATATGCGGTTATTTAGCTATTGGTTGCTCTTTAAAATAATTTAACCACTACTACCAAAACCTCTATTACCTCTCTCTGTATTACTTAAACTATTCACTACTTCAAATGTAATTCCCATATTATCTGGTGTTACTATAGCCGGTACTATTTGGAATAATCTACTTCCAGCTTTAATTGTATATTCAACATCTTTAACATTATCTACTTTGGCCATAATAGTTCCTCTATATCCTGCATCAATGATACCAGTTGAATTTGATAATCTTAATGGAGTTTTAGAAATAGATGATCTTGGATATAAATAATACCAACAATTGTTTTCTTTTGATGAATCAACAAATGCCTCGCATTGTATTTTTAAATCAACTGTTACACCTTTTTCATTTGGTCCAATAATTATATCTTCTGGATTAAATAAATCTAAACCAGCGTCTCCTTCATGTGGTTGCGAATGTTCTCTGTATAAATTTTCAAATTCTGTAGTTGTTGAAGAACCTTCATTAGTTATTGTAACTAATATATTTTCTGGTTTAATAAGTAAATGCATTTTTTATTTGATTATTTAATTTAAATGTTTAATTTTTAAATATTTTCAAATTTAAAAATTATTTAATCTCAGTATATATTTTTATTTTTAAAAATATATTCGTCACAGATTTATAATTTATAAATTTTATCGGTCCAGATCTTATTCGCCACCTATTGGGGATGGCGTCATTGAATCTGGTCATTGACCACCCCTTTGAAATGGTTGAACTCCTCATTGACCACCGTCTTGAGTATCAATGTCATCTTGAATATCTCCACCTTCTTTTTCTTCTTCTTTCTCATTAGTTGAACTTCAACTTCCTCCTTTTAAAAATTTTTTATTAATAAATATATTTTTTGTAGTAGTTCCTCCTTTATTATCCATAGGTTTATTTACTACTTCTTTTTCATTTTCTGTTTCATTTAATATATAATTAACATTTAATTCTATTCCATAAATATCTTGTAATTTTAAAATAGTTTTAGTTACATTTTTATATTTTTTTTTATTAGTATTATTTACATTACTTATATTAGTTTCAAAAGTATTAAAATATTTTCCATTTATTTCTAATATTATATTATTATTTATTTTAATCATTATATATATATTTATTATAATTTTTTTTTATATTATAAATATATATATATATATGACAAATTTTACAAATTATGCAGATAAATTTCATTCAGTATTCCAATTTTTTCTATGTATTAGTTTAATAGTATTTATTATAGCTCGTTATAAAAAAGATATACTTATTTCACCTGATTCATCAATGTCTCCAGGTGCATTTGAAGTTACAGCAGGTATTATATATGGTATGTTTGCTATATTAAATATGGTTTCATCTGCTAAAACAAATATAATTTTACCAGTTATTACACTTATATCAACTGCAATAATTATTTATTCTGCTTATAGTAATATAAAACATACACCATTACCAAGATATGATGAAAATGACCAAGATTTTGTGGATCCCTCTGCGGCTGCTATGGCTACTCTTAATATTGATTTATATAAGTTTTACAGTAATAAATTATTAATAAAAACTATATTAACTTTTATATTATATATATTTGTTGTTTTTGCTATTTGGTTTGGAGTTTGGAAAAATAATTGTTCTACTTCAGATTTACTATGTAACCAAACATTTATATTTACTATGAGTTATATGGCATTTTCTTTATTTATATTATTAGATATGTTTAGAAATACAAAAGATTTTGATTTTTTTGAATGGGATGCTCGTGAAAGAAATGATTTATTATTAAATAATTCTTGGGTCTTTTATTCAATATTTTATACATTATATTTTGTTTATGTTTTAATTATTTCACAATCTATTAGAAATTCAATGAATGGAATAAGTATGGATATGAACTTTAACTTTATTGGATTTATTGCTATTTTTATAACAATTTTACAATTCGTTCATTATTTTAGATTATTAAGAGCAAGGGAACAATGTAATTGTGATGAAGCTCAGATAAATGTATTAGATAATAATATTAAAGTATTCCAATTTAATAGTTTATTCCTACCAATTGTTATTATTACAATAGCTATATTAAGTCCTAAAACTCTAGGTTAAATTATTCATTTAATATATTTTTAATAATAATTTCTTTTATTGTGTCTAAATTATTAGAACTATCTATTACTAAAGGTTCTACTTTAAATTTTAATTTATTTTTTTCAGATAAATGATTTTTATTTTTTATATGATCTTTATAATCTTCTTTATATAGATTTTTAATTCTTTCTAATTGTAAATCCTCGTTTATATTTAATTGAATAATTTTCCATCCATTTTGTTCTAATAATTCTAATTCATTTTGAAATCTTAAATCATCTATTATACAATACTCTTTATCTTTTGTTTGATTTATAATATAATTCGCCCATACATTTATATCTATTTCTCTCATTTTACTTGCAATTTCTATTAATAATGATCTATTTTTAATATTTACATCCATTCCAAATAATTCATTTGCTAATATTTTAATCTTTTTTCCAAATGAAAATATTTCATATCTATTATCATATTCTTGTATTATTTTAGATATTGTTGATTTTCCAGAACACATTTTTCCAGATATAGCAATTTTCATTTTTAAATTATTTTATATTTAAAAATATAATTCTTAAATAATTTAAATGAAAATAACTTTAAATAAATGGCTAAATATTAAAAATAAATATACTAATATTCAAATTAAAGATATAATTAATATATTATTTGATTATTTATATCATTACATTAGTAAAAATAAAGAATTAAATTTATTATCCGATATTGATACTTTTTATAAAAAATTTACAGAATTTATATATAATAAATATGTTAATCCAGTAAAAAATAATAATATCTTAGAAAATACAAATAATGAAGATTATTTTGATAGTGAAGAATATTTATTAGATTATTTTGAATGTAAATATTCTGAAGATATTGTGAATATATTTTTAGATTTTAAAAATATTACTTATAATTACAATTTTAATTTATTTCATAATAAAAATGATACTTCTGATTCATTATTAGAATTCTTATTTTATAATTGCCATCCAATTGATCCATATATTGATGAAGAAACTACTTTGTTAGAAGAAACAATTAATATTTATGAATAAATAAAAATCTAATTATATATATAATAAATGGTATTACCAGGTTTTTTTATGATGGGTGGTAGCTATACAACTTCAGAATTACTCGGAGGAAAAAGATCATCAAGAAGAAGTGCTAGAAGAAGTGCAAGAAGAAGTGCTAGAAGAACTGCTAGAAGAAGTGCTAGAAGAAGTGCAAGAAGAAGTGCTAGAAGAAGTGCTAGAAGAACTGCTAGAAGAACTGCTAGAAGAACTGCTAGAAGAACTGCTAGAAGAAGTGCTAGAAGAAGTGCTAGAAGAAGTGCTAGAAAATCATCAAGAAGAAGTGCTAGAAGATCATCAAGAAGAAGTGCTAGAAGATCATCAAGAAGAAGTGCTAGAAGATCATCAAGA
>MDTD01007460.1_pt1 | contig 15244 bp, 11 predicted proteins | sample 811221 | NCBI WGS metagenome assembly MDTD01 (sample SAMN05326646, study PRJNA326480) | marine metagenome | isolation source: seawater | place: Pacific Ocean: South West | collected 2011
CAATACACCGGAAGTGAATATCTCCACAGCGGAAGATCCTGTGGAGTTTAACCTGGCCGGTATCAATCAGGTTCAACAACACGATGAAATCGGCTTAAACTTTGCCGCGAGCCTACGCTCCTTTTTGCGTCAGGATCCCGACATCATCATGGTGGGGGAGATTCGTGACTTCGAGACGGCAGAGATTGCGATTAAGGCCGCGCTCACAGGACATATGGTGCTCTCCACGCTGCATACCAACGATGCGCCGAGTACGGTGACTCGTCTGATGAATATGGGCGTCGAACCCTTTCTTGTGACCGCATCGCTAAACCTTGTGGTGGCACAACGTCTGGCCCGTCGAAACTGCGCCGGTTGTTCACAGCCCATTGAAATCGATATGGAGACCTGCCTTCGGATTCAAATGACCGAAGAAGAAATCCCGGAAGCCGAGTTTAAGAAGGGTACGGGTTGCAGTAAATGCAACAATACGGGCTATAAAGGGCGCGTCGCACTTTATGAAGTGCTCGAAATGACCGATGGACTACGTGATGCTGTTTTGAACGGAGCCTCTACAGCCGAGCTGAAAGAAGAAGCGATTCGAGGTGGTATGCAGACCATTCGGCGCGCTGGACTCAACAAGCTGGCGGAAGGGGTGACAACCGTTGAGGAAGTTCTGCGGGTTTCCGTGGCTGACTAAAGGGCGAAGGAGAAGATCTCGTGATGAAAGTCTCCGACCTACTGAGGGGGATGCTAGAGGTCGGTGCCTCCGATCTACACATCACCGCAGGCACACCGCCAGTGATGCGCGTGGACGGAGATCTGAAACGTATTAGCGGTGCGCCATTGACGGGTGATGATACCCGAACGATGGCATTCTCAGTGATGACTGAGGCTCAAAAGCATCGATTCGAAGAGGACAATGAACTTGATTTCAGTTTCGGCTTGAAAGGCATGGCTCGATTTCGAGGCAATGTTTTTGTTCAACGAGGTCAAGTGGCAGCTGTCTTTCGAGTGATCCCCTACGAAATTCTGTCCTTCGAACAGTTAGGCTTACCCGAAGTCGTACGGACCATGGCTCGACGCCCGCGGGGCCTCGTACTCGTCACAGGGCCGACGGGCTCCGGAAAATCCACCACTCTAGCTGCGATGATCGACCTGATCAATCGTGAGAGTCGTGGTCATATCATCACCATCGAAGACCCAATTGAGTTCGTCCACGAACACAAAAACTGCATCATCAATCAGCGGGAACTGGGCGCTGACACCGAGTCATTCGCAACGGCATTGAAGGGCGCTTTGCGCCAGGATCCTGATGTGATTCTTGTGGGCGAACTCAGGGACTTAGAGACGATGGAAATTGCCCTCAAAATGGCAGAGACGGGTCATTTAGCGCTGGCCACACTCCACACCAACTCCTGCGTCCAAACCATCACTCGCATCGTGGATGCATTCCCGACGAGCGCTCAAGCACAAATTCGGCTACAGTTAAGCTTCGTTCTCGAGGGAATTCTCAGTCAGCAACTGTTGCCGAGAATGAAAGGGAAGGGGCGCGTTGCAGCTTTGGAAATCATGAGACCCACAGCAGCCGTGCGCAATCTCATCAGAGAGGATAAGATCTCACAGATCTACGGTTCCATGCAGGTCGGCCAATCGGAAACTGGCTCCCAAACCTTGAATCAAAGCCTTGGGCAGTTGGTACTGGCGGGTAAGGTGAGCGAAAAGGACGCCATGGCTCGCAGCCAAGATCCGAGGGAGCTGGCGAAAATCATAGAGGAAGCGAGCGGTAAGAAGCAGGCTCGCTCGAGTTTCAGGGGGCGATAAGCAATGCTTTGGGCTTACGAAATCAAGCTCCCCTCCGGTATGCGGGAGCAAGATGCGATCGAGGCGCCCACCATCGAGGTCGCTCGACAAAAGCTCGAGGCACGAGGGGAAGTTCTCGACCTCAAGAAGAAACCTTTAGAGATCAATATACCCGGCTTGGGGGGATCACCGACAACCAAGGATGTGGTGATCTTTGCACGTCAGTTTTCAACGATGATCGATGCGGGTCTCCCCCTCGTTCAGTGCCTCGATATTCTCGGCTCTCAGGCGGACAACAAGGCCTTTGGCAAGGTCATCAAAGAGATCAAGAAAGATGTCGAGTCCGGAAAAACACTGGCTGAAGCGATGGGTGAATTCCCGAAGGTCTTCGATAAACTCTTCACGTCACTTGTTCACGCCGGAGAAACGGGCGGCGTGCTCGATGTCATTATGCAACGACTGGCGGTCTACAAAGAGAAAGCGGACGAACTGAAGAAGAAGATCAAGTCAGCCATGATGTACCCGATGATCACCATCGTGATCGCCTTTGTCTGTATTACGGTGCTGATGACCATGGTGCTTCCCATGTTCGGGAAGATGTTCGACGACTTTGGCGGCACGCTGCCGGCACTGACTCAAAACGTCATCGCTCTTTCGGACTGGTTCGTCGCCAACATCCTCACCGTTTTCGGCAGTATCATCGCCGTCGCCATCGTGTACATCCTGATTCGACGGAACAAGACAGGGCACCGAATCACGGACATGATCTACATCAAGGTGCCGGTCCTTGGTGAGTTGATTCGAAAGTCAGCCGTGGCGACGTTCTGTCGTACGATGAGCACCATGCTCCAATCAGGTGTGTCCATCATGGACGGCTTAGAAATCTGCGCTACAGCAGCAGGTAACGACATGGTCGAAGAAGCACTCATGAAAACCCGAGAGCAGATTGCTCAAGGTAAACCCATGGTCGAACCATTGATCGATTCCGGTGTCTTTCCTTCCATGGTTTGCTCCATGATCGCCGTGGGAGAGCAAGCGGGTGCTCTGGACATTATGTTGGAAAAGATCGCCGACTTCTACGACGGTGAGGTGGACAGCGCGGTGGAAGGCCTGACGTCGATGATCGAACCCTTTATGATGGCATTTCTCGGCGGCACGATTGGTACGATCGTGATCGCAATGTATTTGCCGATCTTCGATATTATCAACCAGGTCTAATGGTCAGTCGTCCGCTGCCCACAAGCTCTGGCGGACTCAACCTCTATCTCGGTTTGAGGTTGATTCTCATGCTCGCTGTGTTGACGGCGGTGAGTTCGGGTATTGGATTCGAGACCAATCCAGACGGCACCCTCGCCTCTCCCCACCAATGGCGACTTCTCTATATTGCCGGCGGTTTGACCCTGGTAGGAAGCCTTTTGGGGCTCTTTCAGGTTCAGATCGGGGCACCTCGGCGACTCACAGTCACCACGCAAATGCTCATCGATGCGACGGCTGTTGCCACGGTCGTCGCGGGCACTGGAGCAGAAGAGAGCCCATTCTCCTTTGTTTTCCTTCTCGTCATCATGAATGGCGTCAACCTGGAGGGTCGGGCGGGTGCCTTTATCTCGGCGCTCGCTGTCTGTGTCGCTTTTGCAGCAGACATCACCCTGACCGGCAATCGGGGCGAATGGTATGTTCACCTTCCCAGTCCTGCGGAGTTGGGGACATGGCTCACCCACGTCGCCGCCTTCTTCTCTGCCGCTTGGCTCGGTAGCGTTCTTGAAGATCGAGCGGCCAAGGTACGGGTTGCTCTGGCTGAACTCGAGGATATTCATGAACAGGTTGTAGAGAGCCTTCCCCATGGCCTCCTCGTGACCAGCAGCGATGGACGGGTCAGCATGGAAAACCCAACGGCTCGAAGCATGCTTGCCCAAGGAACGCTCATCGGCAAGCTGATCCACGAGGCACTTCCCGCTCTTGGTCAAGCACCGAACTCTGGCGAACGAGAGGTCGTGCACCGAGTGGGACAGGAACGACGGGTTCTTCGTTGCTCCTTTAAACCCCTTGGCGATGGCACACTTGTGACTCTGGAAAACTTCACCAATCTACGGGGTATGGAGCAGCGGGTTATCCAGTCAGAGAGTCTTGCGGGCGTTGGACGAATGGCCAGCGGTCTCGCCCACGAACTCAGGAACCCGCTGGGTAATCTCATGGGTGCTACTCAAGAAATGATTCGAGATGACAGTGATGCGGAGTTGAGAACTCAACTCGGTGGGATCATTTTACAAGAAGGCACTCGGCTCAACACCCTCGTCGAAGACTTTTTGATCTTCGCAAGACCCCGTAAACCTGTCCTTGTCCCCGCCTTACTCGAGACCGTCATTCAGGAAGTCACCGAGGCTTACAGTCAGGGCCCCGCCGGTCGACGTAATCCTGTCTTCGTTAGACCAGGAGGTGATCACTCCGTCGCCATGGATGTGATTCAAATGCACCAACTCCTGCAAAACTTATTGGTGAATGCTTCTGCAGCCAGTGAAGAGGGCGAGCCCGTGGAAGTGAGTACGGCTCGAATGATCGGGGACCAAGGCGCCACGGATCAAGTGGTCGTTTCGATCGCAGATCGAGGCTATGGCATGAAGCCGGACGAGGTGGTCAAAATCTTTGAACCCTTCTACTCTCGCCGACGAGGCGGGGGAGGGAGCGGTCTAGGTCTCGCCATCGTCATGCGAATCGTGCATGACCATGGCGGTCACATCGAAGTGGATTCGGAACCAGAGACCGGCACCCGATTCCACGTTTTCTTGCCCATTTGCCACGGAGAAAATCCATGACCCGAATCCTGATCGTCGATGACGAGCCCAACAGTTGTTCGGTGCTTGGTATTCGGTTCAAACGCAAAGGCTTCGAGGTGGAAACACTGACGGACTGGAAAGCCGCGATCCTGCGAATCGACAAGGGACCAAGTCCGGACATCGTTTTGACCGACCTGAAACTTGAAACGGGTGATGAAGGCCTCAAAGTCTTAAGCGCAGCCAAACAGGCGGACCCAGAAACCCAGGTCATTGTGATGACAGCCTTTGCCAGTACAGAAACCGCCGTTACGGCGATGCGAACCGGAGCGTATCACTATCTTACCAAGCCCCTCAATCTCGATGAGGTGGAAGTGGTCGTCGACCGAGCCCTGGAACGCCGGAGTCTGGCGCAAGATAATGTCAGTTTACGCAAACAACTCAGCGCGACACGCCACCCTGATATTCTGGGCAAAAGCTTAGCGGTTCAGCGAGTTCTTGAATTGGTGCAAAAGGTGGCTGCACATCAACCACGAAGCGTTCTGATTACGGGGCAATCGGGGACAGGGAAGGAACTCGTTGCTCGTGCAGTGCATAATGCCGGCACTCGGGCAAAGAAGCCTTTTGTCCCCATCAATTGTGGTGCGATTCCCGAAAACCTTGTGGAGAGCGAACTTTTCGGCGCCGTTCGGGGAGCTTACACGGGGGCAACGACAGATCGGATCGGCTTGTGTGAAGAAGCTGATGGCGGGACGCTTTTTCTGGATGAAATTGGCGAACTTCCACTCCAAGCCCAGGTCAAGTTCCTTCGACTTCTTCAAGAGCGAAGGATTCGACGTGTCGGCGATCGAAAGGATCGAGAGATCGATGTTCGAATCATTGCAGCCACCAACCGCAACCTAAAAGAACAGGTCCGCGAAGGTCATTTCCGTGATGACCTTTTCTTCCGCCTTAATGTGGTGGAGATCAATGTTCCTCCGCTTTCAGCGAGGCGTGAAGATATCCCGATGCTGGTGGATCACTTCGTGGATCGCTTTAACACCGAAAGTGGTCGATCCGTCCGGGGCTTAACCCAAAGCGCTCTTCATCTTTTGAACACGCATCCTTTCGAAGGCAATGTGCGCGAGTTGGAGAACATCATCGAACGGGGGGTGACCCTTTGTGATGGCGATTGGATCGATGTGGCTGATCTGCCCCCTGATTTAGGGAAAGCGGATGGTTTTATCACCGGGGCACCCACCGCTCTCGTGGGTGAGGATGGTATCGACCTTGAGGCGGTTCTCGAAACGTACGAGCGACAGTTGATGAGCAGCGCCATGGATCAAGTGGACCAAGTGAAAACAAAGGCAGCGGACCTGTTGGGCCTTAGCTTTCGTAGCTTTCGTTACCGCTATAAAAAGCTCTTCGAAGACAGCACTGAACCCTAACGAAGCGAACCTAATTCACTTCACGCTCAACGATCACAGCCAACCCCTGACCCACACCGACGCAGAGGGTAGCAAGTCCATAGCGATCCCCTCGATCAGCCATTGCGTACAACAGTGTCGTCAAAACCCGTGCACCGCTGCAGCCCAAAGGATGTCCTAACGCAATCGCACCACCGCGCACATTGACCCGACTTTCCTCCAGCCCCAATTCCTTGATCACAGCAAGACTTTGGGCTGCAAACGCTTCATTGAGTTCAACACAGTCCAGATCATCGATGGACAGCCCGGCTTTGGCCAATGCCTTCCTTGTTGCTGGTACCGGACCGATACCCATTCGAGTCGGATCCACTCCAGCGCTCCCGGAAGCGACCAAACGTGCAAGGGGCTTGAGCCCCAACGACTCGGCTTTCTCTCGACTGCAGAGAACCAGTGCTGCAGCACCATCGTTTAGCGTTGAGGAATTCCCTGCCGTCACCGAGCCGCCTTGACGAAAAACCGCTCGAAGGCTGGCCAGTTTCTCCAAACTGGTTTCAGCGCGCGGCCCTTCATCTCGAGATACGACGGTCACGCCTTTCCTACCGGGTACCTCCACGGGAAAACACTCCGCATCAAAGTGACCGTGATCTCGAGCGTGAAGGGCTTTTTGCTGTGATTCGAAAGCAAACCTGTCCTGATCTTCCCGACTGATGTTGTAATCGTCGACCAAATTCTCAGCGGTACAGCCCATCGCTTCCAAAGGGAAAATGGCTTCCATCTTGGGGTTGGGGAAGCGCCATCCGAGCGAGGTGTCGTAGGCGGTTCGACTTCCAACAGCATACCCTTTTGTGCCTTTACCCATCACCAACGGTGCTCGGCTCATGCTTTCGACACCACCGGCCAGGCAGAGATCAGCGTCGCCCACCGCAATCATTCGACCGGCTTGAACCACCGCTTCCAGACCCGAGGCGCAAAGACGGTTTACGGTCACAGCAGAAACCGACTGGGGCAATTTGGCGAGGACCACGGCCATACGGGCAACATTTCGATTATCCTCACCCGCTTGATTGGCACAGCCAGCAAAAGCTTCGTCCACGTCTGAACCCTGGACGCCGGCTCTCGCCAAGGCTTCGATGTAAGCTTGCGCCAACAAATCATCGGGTCGAACCGGGGCAAGGCCCCCACCCAAACGACCGATTGCGGTTCGAGCAGCAGAAACAATGACAACATCACGGGCTTGCATGCGAGAGACCCCCCAATTAGGAGCCTTTGGTGACTCCTTTGTTCTGGAGCGGGATAGACTGCAAATGACCGAACTTGCCAAGAGGATCCTGATCGTCCGCCCTGATGAGATCGGAACCGAGGCTGCTCGAGAGTACGATCAAGCCGGCTGGGATGTGGTTCTGCTCCCCGATCTGGCGTCGGCTAGACCTCGCTGCGAGAGCCCCTACGATCTGGCGTTGGTGGCCGCTCGACTCCCTGATGGTGAAGGGCTCGAGTTGGTGGCCCGTCTCGCGGGGGTGCCCACCTGGCTTTGGGCGGAAGGCGAAGACAGTCTCCGCTTACTTGCCGCTGGGGCAGCGGGTTTGATCGAGGAGGGGCTCCCCCAATTGGAGCCCCAAAACACGCCTGCGCCTGCAAAGGAAGATGTGAGTGATTTGGTTTTGGGCGGCCAATCGCCCGCCATCGAACGACTGAGAGAGCAGATACGTAAACTCGCTCGACGTCGTGAGCCTGTTCTCGTGATGGGTGAAACGGGTGTGGGTAAAGAACGGGTCGTACGCTCACTGCACGCAACCAGCTCACGGGCGAACGGCCCTTTCGTCGTCGTGTCCGCAGGAGCCTTGCCAGGTGAGTTGATCGAAGCGGAACTCTTCGGGCACGAAGAAGGCGCATTTACCGATGCCAAAGAACGACGGATCGGACGGATCGAAGAAGCCGATGGTGGTACACTCTTTCTCGATGGAATCAATGATCTCGATTTACGTCACCAGGCGAGTCTGCTTCGAGTTCTAGAACGGGGCGAAGTTCGACCCATCGGTGGTCGCCAGAAACAAGTCGATGTTCGAATGATTGCGAGCAGCCGAGAAGATCTCGAACAGGCTGTCGCTGCTGGGCGTTTTCGCGCCGATCTTTACCACAGGATTGCCGTCCACCTTCTCTATATCCCCCCTTTACGAGAACGCATGGAGGATCTGCCCTTGGTTCTCGCAACGATGGCCCCCGAACTGGCTCAAGATAAAGGCCTCATCGATCTGTTATCCGGCGAGCGTTGGCCTGGTAATTTCCGCCAGCTTCGAAACTTTCTCCAACGACTCGAGTTACTCCAGGAGCCCGATGAAAAAATTGTCGATCTTGCGGCCCGTGAACTCGCTCACCGTCGTCGAGAACGAAGTGCAAACCGAGACTGGCTTAAGCTCCCGCTGGAAGAATTGGTAAGAATGCGACTTGAGTCGGCGATGCCAGTGGATCGACCTCTGCCTGATGGCATTTATGAAGCTGTTCTCGCTGAAGTTGAACGGGCTCTGTTTGGCCTTGTCATGGAGCGGGTCGGAGGGAAGCAAATACGGGCTGCAAAACATCTTGGGATCAATCGAAACACATTGCGTAAAAAGCTAAATTCCCTGGGGCTTTTGTAATGCTGAAATCGGGTGTTTATTTGATTTGGGATCTTGATACCGCAGCCGATATCGACCCCGTCGACTTCCTGAAGTCTTGTGCTCCTCACCGCCCTGTCGCCATCCAGTTACGGGCCAAGGGCTACACGACCTGCCCCCAGAAGATCATGAATCGATTAATCGAAGCTTGTTTGCCTGCACAAATTCCACTGATCGTTAACGATCGAATCGAATGGCTGCAAGAAGGCTGTGCTGGTCTTCATTTAGGCCAAGATGACGGTCCGTCACCAGCCATCGAAGGGATACTCGGTCGGTCAACCCACACGATCCATCAAGTCCGAGTTGCGGTGCGTGATCCGAGAGTCGACCATCTCGGCTTCGGCCCCATCGCTTTAACGACGTCAAAATCCAACGCCTTACAGCCCCGTGGGCTTGATCAACTCGCTGACGCCGTCGACGCAGCCGGTGAGAAACCGATCATCGCCATCGGTGGCTTACACAAAGACTTGCTGCCTGAGATCAAGCGGCGGGGTGCTCACGCGGCAGCTGTTATCGGTGCTGTCTTCAACCACGATAACCCTCCACAAGCCTTTGTGGATTTGTGCGAGGCATGGGGATGACATCCGTTCTACTGATCGGCGGATGGGATCCTCTGGGTCGAGCAGGACTTCTCGCGGATCAAGCTGCGCTGCAACGATTAGGACGTCAGTCTTTCAGCGCTTTGGTGACAGCACAAACAGCGCAAGATGACGGCACGATGCGTCTTTGGGGAGAACCGATCAGTCGACTTCGCCTGCAGTTGGAAATTATCTTCAAAGAGACCCAACCTAGCGTCGTCAAGTCTGGGATGATCGTCGATGAACAGCAATTGGGTCTTTTGCTGGATAAGATTCCCCCGGATGTCGAATGGATCGTTGATCCCGTCTTGCGTTCAAGCTCGGGACAAGCGTGCTATCTGGATGATTGTCAGGGCGAGATGTATCGAGCGCTGCTTCGGCGAGCGGATCTGATCACGCCGAATCTGCCGGAAGCAGAAGCCCTGACAGGCATGACAGGGGTTGCCCGTGAAGACCTCCTCGAAGGATTAAAGACCCTTGGAGCACGACGGATTCTTCTAAAAGGCGGGCATGGACAAGGCGATCACGTCGAGGACCTCTTGACGACGTCGAGCCCCCCAAAGACCTTGAGTCAACCCCGCTTACCGGGACGGTTTCGAGGCACAGGGTGTCGTCTCGCAAGCTTGGTGGCAGGTTATCGAAGTCAGGGCATCCCCTGGGTTTCTGCCGTCAACCAGGCGCATGAAATGCATCATCAATGGCTTCAAGAGCGCGCCACAGTAAGTGAGACTTAAAGTCGAACGGCGTGGCGCGACCTAGCTCGCTTTCCGGTGCTCTTGTAACCAATGTTGGTGCGCTTCCTGGCAACGAAGACGAGCTTGTTCCGCATACTTTGGGCTGAGTTCGTAACCCACATAATCACGACCGAGTAGAGCGGCTGCAATGCCCGTGGTTCCTGAGCCCATAAAGGGATCGAGAACCAACTGGCCCTCTTCACTGCCATATTTAACGAAGAAATCAGCGAGGCCCTGAGGCATAAGGGCCGGATGCACATTACTGCGGGCTTTCCCCATGGATTTTCCGCCCCATGTATCTCCCGTGCCTTGACCTGTGGCGCCTTTCATGAAGATCACATTGCCCGGGTCGCGACCCTTTGGGTTGTACTTCCACGCACGCTTATCCATTTTACCTTTCACCAAGGAATTACAGAGCGGACAGGTGCTGTCATGACCACGGTGCCGACTGGGCTCACGGACCGCGTCCTTGTAAACCACATAATCGTCGATGGATTTGACGAAGTGATAAATCAGCTCATTTCGGTTCTTCAATCGACGATTGTAGTTGTCTGGACGAGGGCGGGTTTTCGTCCAGTACATGTTTTGAACATAGCCAAGCCCACACTCTTCCACCGCCATAATCGGCAGTTTCGCCTCGGTTAACGTAAAACGACCATCGATGTATTGACCTTGAAAGTTGAGGAAGAACGACCCCGTGGGTTTTAAGACTCGCTGACATTCCGCAAGAATAGGTTTCAGCGCTTCGAGAAACTCTCCTTCTCGCAAACGACCGAGATCACCATCGGGTGTCTCATACTTTTTCCGACTCTCGTAAGGTGGCGACGTGAAAATGAGATCGACGGAATCGTCGGGTAGTTCTTTCATGTCGGCACAAGTGCTCTCAAAGATTCGATTGCGAACGTGGTCCAACCCTGGACTCCTTTATCCCACCATTCGTGGTGCAACTCGAGCCTCGGGCCAGAACGTGAGTCCGTCAGATTTTTAACCAAATTTATGTCTCGATGGCAGGGAATGAAAGCGAAGTGACAGGCTCTCATGTCAGCCTAAGTCATTGAAACGGCCGGCCCCCGGGGCCTGGCCGCGGCCACCATCAGTGATCTCGTTGCCGCCGAAAGTATTCTTTAAGATACCGACCTGTGTGACTCTTTTTTCGGCGAGCGAGTGACTTGGGAGAGCCCTGGGCAACGATGTGACCACCGCCTGCACCGCCCTCTGGTCCTAAATCAATCACATGATCTGCGCTCTGAATGACATCAAGATTGTGCTCGATCACCAAGACCGTATTTCCGGCATCAACCAACCGATGAAGGACCGAGAGCAACTTACGAATATCATCGAAGTGCAGACCCGTGGTGGGTTCGTCGAGGATATAAAGCGTCCGACCGTGGCTACGGCGGCTGAGTTCCTTTGCGAGCTTGATCCGCTGGGCTTCTCCCCCGGACAAGGTCGTCGCTGGCTGTCCCAAATGAATATAACCCAAACCAACATCGATGAGTGTGTCGAGTTTACGGCACAAGCGTGGGAAGGCATCCAGAAGCTTTCGAGCTTCGAGGACAGTGAGATCAAGCAGATCAGCGATGTTATGGTCTCGGTAATCCACAGCAAGGGTTTCCGTGTTGTACCGACGTCCCGCACACGCATCACAAGTGACGAAGAGATCGGGTAAGAAGTGCATCTCGATTCGTAAGACGCCAGCCCCCTGACATGTCTCACAACGTCCTCCTTTGACGTTGAAGCTGAATCGGCCGGGCTTAAATCCTCGAATCTTGCTTTCCGGTAGGCTCGAATAAAGTTCTCGGATGTCCGTGAAGAGGCCGGTGTAGGTGGCTGGGTTGCTGCGGGGTGTCCGACCGATCGGGCTTTGGGAGATTGGGATCAGTTTATCGATGGCGTCGAGCCCCTCGAGGCGATCAAACGGCAGAGGCCGCTCTTTCCGGTACTCATTTGGCGCCAAAGCTTTACGAATAGCCGGCTGAAGTGTCTGCATGATCAAACTGGATTTGCCCGACCCACTAACACCCGTGACAGCGACCAAACAGCCCAAAGGAATTTCAACATCGACCTGCTGCAAATTGTTACCACGAGCCTCGGTCAGCCGAATCGACTCCCCCTTGCCGGATCGCTCCGCGCTTTGATGACCTATTTGCTCTCGACCGGACAAGAAGGCGCCAGTCAGGCTTTTGTCGACCGCGACGACCTCCTCTGGACTGCCTTGCGCGACGATCACACCGCCATGGATACCAGCGCCGGGACCGAGATCCACGAGATGATCGGCTGCCCACATCGTCTCTTCATCATGCTCAACGACGAGGACGGTATTGCCCAAGTCCCGCAGCCGTTTCAAACTCTCCAAAAGCTTGGTGTTGTCCCTTTGATGCAGGCCAATACTTGGCTCATCGAGGACATACAAAACCCCGGTGAGGGCCGAACCAATCTGCGTGGCTAATCGAATTCGTTGTGCCTCACCACCGCTCAAACTGCCGGCCATCCGGCTTAGATTGAGATAATTTAATCCGACGCTGACCAGAAACTTGAGCCTTTCGATCACCTCTCGAAGGATGGGCTTCGCCACCGCTGCTTGTTTGCCCACCAACTCGAGCCCTTCGAAATAGGCGAGGCATTCATCAATGGCGAGTTCACCAACAGAAGGGAGGTTGAGTTCACCGACAAAGACCTGTCGAGCTTCCAACCGTAATCGAGTGCCATCGCAGGCTGCACAGGGCTTCACCGATTGGTATTGTCGAAGGCTCTCACGCACATTTTCGCTCTGCGTCTCTTTCAAACGGCGCCTGAGGTTTGGGATCACCCCTTCAAATCTCTTCTGGAATCGAACCATCCGACCCCGTCGTTTGAACTCCATGGGGATCGCTTCTCGTCCTGATCCATACAAGACCCGTTGCCGAAAGGCTGGAGGAAGATCCCCCCAGGCACAGCCCAAATCCACGCCATCATGCCGGGCAAGGGATTCAACCATGGTTAAATACCAGCCGCTGTGCATCAGGTTCCAAGGAGCGATCGCCCCTTCACGAACCCCGATCTCCGGTTCGGGCACCACCATTTGCGGGTCAAACGCACGCTCGTCTCCCAAGCCGTCACAGGCGCTGCACGCACCCGCCGGGTTGTTGAACGAGAAGAGGCGTGGCTCCAAGGGGGGGAAACTGAAGCCATGCTCCGGACACGCATTAAGCTCCGAATAGCGCCGTTCCACCCCCTCCGTGCTGGCCACATCGACCAAACCTTTACCCAGCTTGAGTGCAAGCTCAACGGCTTGAGTCAGTCGACTCCTTAAACTCTCACTGACCGGACTTCCTGGGCTATGTTTCAACCGATCCACAACCACGTCGATGCTGTGTTTAAAGTTCTTTTCGAGCAACCCGACCTCTTCGAGTTCAAGCATCTCTCCATCCACTCGAACTCGAACAAACCCTTCGCTCGCTAGACCGTCGAGAACCTCCCGATGCTCGCCTTTGCGATCTCGAACAACGGGTCCAAGGATCAAGAATCGCTCACCAGGAGGGTCATCGAGAATCGCATCAACGATCTGCTCTGCACTCTGCCCACCCACAGGCGCCTGACACACGGGGCAACGGGGTTCTCCCCCACGGGCATAGAGCAATCGGAGATAATCATAGATCTCCGTGATGGTCCCGACGGTGGAGCGTGGATTGCGAGATGTACTGCGCTGCTCGATCGAAATCGCTGGAGAGAGCCCCTCGATGCTGTCGACATCGGGTTTCGATTGTTGGTTTAGAAACTGCCTCGCATACGCTGACAGACTTTCAACATAGCGCCGCTGACCTTCGGCATAGATCGTATCGAAGGCGAGGCTGGATTTACCGGAGCCACTCGGCCCCGTGAGCACAACCAGTTGATCTCGAGGGATTTCGACGTCGATCCCTTGCAGGTTATGCTGCCGGGCACCCCGGACGATGATTTTATCCTGACTCAAAGACGAGTCCTTCCCGTAGGCGGTCAGCCTGTATCAAGGCTGTGTCAGGTGCAACAGCGGTCTGTTTCAAAACACCAAACACAAAACGGTAAGACACTGGATTTGCGACTTCTATTCCTTGGCATGCCCCTCGCTATCAAAAGGGAAGATCATCGATACGAAAGGAAGAATGATGATGAAACAGAGTCCGTCTAAAATTCCAAGATCCGGAGAACGATTCAACGTCTTAAGCCCACGGGAGTACAAAGGGCCTGATGGCGAGCAGCGCAGTGCCTTCACGAAGGTCGGTGTCGCTTTTCCTTTGCGGCATCAAACGGGGTTTAAAATCCACTTGGACGCAATGCCGTTCCACGGTGAACTGCTGATCTTGCCAGCCAATGGATCCAAGGAGTCACCATCATGAAGCCCCTTTGGTTGATGATCGCTTCGTTAACGGCGAGTCCAACCTTGGCGGCGCCAGCCCTGGAAGGACAAGTCAATATCAACACCGCCAAAGTGACAGATTTAGTCAAGTTACCGGGTATCGGTCCAAAGAAAGCTGCGGCCATCGTTCGACTCCGAGAAAGGAAAGCGTTTACGCGGCCTGTCCAGATTCGTCGAATCAAAGGAATCGGCATGCGAACCTACAAGAAATTACTCCCGCACCTGACCATCGTGGGCGACACAAACATCAAAGAGAAGGATTGCCGCCGTTGATCTTTACGCTGGATTAAGCCAGGCCGCGACTATGGATGGTCGTGGCCTGCAATCTAGAAAGGTGAGCCTTCGGGTGCTCAGACGCGTGTTGGAGCAAGGCGCCTACACCAATCTCGTCCTCGGCCCTGAACTCAACAAAGGGGGGTTAGAGGGCGCGGACCGAACACTTGCCACAACGCTGGTCCAAAGCACCCTAAGGCATCGTAACTTTCTTCGACCGCTTCTGATGGAAGCCTCTCGGAACGGGCGGTTACCGAAAAAATTAGAACCGCTCCTTCTGCTTGGCTCCGCTCAGTTGCTGCTCCTCGATCGTGTCCCAGATCATGCAGCTCTCGATACCAGCGTGCGTTTGGTCAAGACGGAAGGTCTTCATCGCTACAGTGGCTTGGTGAACGGTCTACTCCGTACCCTTCAGAGGCAGCGCTCCCATGCCCTCGCTCGGCGATCGGCTCCCGATGCTCCCTTAAGTTGGCTCGGACCGGCTCCGAGTTGGTTGGTCACACGCTGGGCACGGCGACTGGGCGATCATCAAGCAAGGACACTACAACGCAGACTGAGCGAGCCTGCTGCCATCGACCTTCGACTTCTTCATAACCAAGATCCGATCCAGTGGGCGGAGAGACTCGGAGCCGACATCATCCCCGGCGCGCCCAAACGCCTGACACTTCAAAGTG